>JAEEGJ010006703.1_pt1 | contig 34137 bp, 31 predicted proteins | sample 8958761 | NCBI WGS metagenome assembly JAEEGJ01 (sample SAMN16246546, study PRJNA631951) | gut metagenome | biome: gut microbiome; feature: rumen; material: RS-attached | host: Bos | place: Iran: Karaj | collected 2018-10
AGCTCGTTGTGCACATCATCGATGTTCCATTCAGGCTTCGAATGAATGAAAGCCAGGACTTCGCCGCCATCATCCATGAATTCCTGTTTGACGGTAAAAGCGGCAGAGACTTCATTCCTCTTGAACATCTTGCGGTCTTTGATGAAGATCGACAGCTTGGAACGAAGCGTGATGATCTTCAAAGCAGCTGTCACGATGCACTGAAACAGATTGTACTTGTAATCAGGATCATCAGCATTCTTTTTCCTGATGAATTCATTGAGATGAGTCAGGTCGATCTGGAACGTAAAGTAAGCCTGATTATCACAGCGATCCGGAAACATGAACGGCATGATGAAATGCATCGAATCACAGTCTTTTAAATATTTAGCATCAAATCTATCCATATATACTCCCCTTAAAACAACCTTTATTCTACTTTCTTATAAGTCTTTTTTCAACAGGAGCTCATCCTGCCGCTCAGAACGTCCGCCTGCTATACTATAAGCAGAGGTGCAACTATGATAAAGATCTATGGAAGCGAACTATGCCCGGACTGCCGGAATTTCAAAAAAAGACTGGACCAGCTGGGTGTCGGATATGAGTATATCGACATCAATCTGAACCTGCGCGATCTTTCCGATTTTCTGATCCTCAGAGACAGCAAGCCGGTCTTTGAACAGGTCAGAGGGACGCATACGATCGGATTGCCTGCCTTTATCAGGGAAGACGGAACGGTCCTGCTTGACTGGGAAGCCTATCTGAAAGAACTCGGCGATGAACCAGCAGCCGAAGAAGGCGAGAGCTGTTCGATAGACAAAAAAGGCTGTTAAAAAGAGATATCTCACGATATCTCTATGTTCTCATCTTTATTTGACCTGTTCGGTCTCAAGGAAGCCAGATTGTTTCGGAAGGCTTCTTTTCTTTCACTCACGATCTTATGCAGATCGCTGGTCATACTGACACCAAGGACCTTTGAGAAACGCACCGCGATGTTCTTGGCGATCGTATCCATCTCCGAGAGTTCCTTGATGACCCTGAAAAGGATAGGCAGACCGCCGCTGGCCAGCTGGGTGACCGTCGTGATCTTGGCATCATCGAAAGCCTTGAAAAGCTCCTCCACAAAGATCTCCCTTTGCTCCGGCGTCGTATCTTTCAGAAACTGGACGAGAGCCTGCCTGGTCCTGTCCGTCTGATAGGAATCCATATCCGCCTTGGCGATGCGATTGGCTTCGATCTGCCAGGTCAGGATGTTGTGCGCCTCAACGATGTTCTTCGTCGAGATCCTGGCGATCGTCTTTTTCGGCGCGATCTCGTAGATCGTCCCGATGGCATCCTTCTCCGGTGCGATCAGACGATAGCGGTCTTTGATCTTGTCGAATTCCTTCTTGTCGTAGGAACCGGGCCTCAGACCGGGACCGTCGTTGGAAATGATCTGCTCGATCCGCATCCGCAGCAGAGGATTGCATCTGAGCGCAGCATAGGCGGCCAGATTTCCGCCCTTCGAATGGCCGATGATGCGGTACTTGCGAAGGATCGAACAGTGCTTGTTGACATAATCAACGGCGTCGTTCTGGCCCGCGATCTCCTTGTAGGAAAGATAGAGGTCTTCTTTCCAGCCTATCATATGTTCATCCGTTCCCTTGAAACAGACGACTGTGGTCCGATCAGGAAGATCGACCATCATGGCCGCAAACTGTTCAGCCGTGTCCGTGTGAAGTTTGGAAACGTAATTGTAGACGGGAAGGTCCTTATAGCGAGGAGACTTGTACATCTCCTTCAGCACCAGGATGCCATCCCTGTTGGAATAGGTGATATCCTTCCGATCCGAATGTTTGTCGTCAAAAAAGCGTTCTCCCAGTTCTTCGATCCTGATCTTTTCATCGTTTTTCAGGATCTTGTCAAAACCCGCATAGATCATCTGTGAAAAGACGAGATTATCTACATCATTAAAAGGATCAGACTTGAAACTGAGGTCTCCGCGGACTCTTATATAATCCAAGATATTCATACTACTTATATTATATCACCCTGATCAGCCAATTATCTTCATCAGTAGAACAACGATCGGACTTTTCATATACAGGAACTCGATCTGAATTCATTCAGCTTTCTTTCTGAACCAGATCGCAAGGATCACGGATACAATGATCCCGATCGCATATGGAACAGCCGTCAAAAAGGCAAGCGAAGCCGGAGCACTGTATCCGGCATACCTGATGCCCCACAGCATATCACAATAATTGTATGCGGTGACTGCGCACATCAGATCCGAAAGAAGGATAGCCAGAAAGCAGAAGAATACAGACAGGGCTCGCATACAAAACCTCCTTGTGCAGATCTGGCCCTGCACCTTGGCCTTATCCCTATTATAGAACAGCAGTACTAACCAGATATCCGGAAGCAGGTTTATTCTTCCAAACTATTTGCGGAAACATATATAAAAAGGTATGGAGAACTGTATCCATACCTCTATTCACATTGAAATTGATCGTGTTTTCGTTCTATCTGTTATTCTGCAACATCTTTCTTGAGCAGACCAAGCAGAACTGCACCGACCACTGTGCCGACGACCAGTGCAACGACATACATGACTGCATTGCCGACGACCGGGAAGACGAAGATACCGCCATGAGGAGCCATCAGTGTGCAGTTGAAAGCCATTGACAGCGCACCGGCTACAGCTGAACCGACGATGCATGAAGGCAGGACATGGAGCGGATCTGCTGCCGCAAACGGGATCGCGCCTTCAGTGATGAATGAAAGGCCCATGATGAAGTTCGTCGGACCCGATTTTCTCTCTGATTCCGTGAACTTGTTCTTGAATAAGATCGTAGCCAAAGCGATCGCGCAAGGAGGGACCATGCCACCGATCATGACAGCAGCCATGATATTGTAGTTTGCTGCAGCGATCGAAGCGACACCGAATACATAGGCTGCCTTGTTGAAAGGACCACCCATATCGATCGCCATCATACCGGCAACGATAGCACCGAGCAGGATGCTGTTAGCTCCGGTGAGTGAACCCAGGAAGTTGTTGAGTCCGGTATTGAGCGCACCGACGACCGGCTCGATCACGAAGATCATCGCCAATCCGATCAGCAGCATGCCAAACAGAGGATAGATCAGTACCGGTTTGATACCATCAAGTGATTCAGGAATGACTTTATCAGAGACCTTCTTCAGGAGATTGACCAGATAGCCAGCCAGGAAACCGGCAGCCAATGCACCCAGGAATCCGGATTTGCCGCTGGCAGCGATGGCGCCGCCGACAAAACCGACAGCCAGACCCGGACGGTCAGCGATCGACATGGCGATGAAACCAGCCAGTACCGGAAGCATGAAGCCAAATGCCACGCCGCCGATCTGTCCCTTCAGCAATGCGGCGAGCGGAGTCAATGAACCGAAATTGCCGCGCTGTTCAGCAGTCAGCGAGTTGATATCGAAAGCAAGGCCATCGATCAGGAACGCTAAAGCGATCAGGATACCGCCGCCAACGACGAATGGCAGCATGTGAGAGACACCATTCATGAGATGTTTGTAGATCTGATGACCGCCGGCTTCCGTCTTCTTTTCTTTTGTGACATTGCTTGCCTTGAATACCGGAGCATCACCGTTGATGATGTCGTCAAGCAGTTCATCTGGTTTGTTGATGCCCTTTGAGACCTGGCACTCAACGACCTTCTTGCCGTTAAAACGATCCATCGGCACATTCGTATCAGCCGCAACGATGATACCATCCGCCTTGGCGATCTCATCATCCGTGAGGACATTCTTTGCGCCACCTGAGCCTCTGGTCTCGACCTTGATCTGATAGCCTCTGGCTTTTGCGGCCTTTTCGATCGCTTCAGCAGCCATATAGGTATGAGCGATACCGGTCGGACAAGCAGTGACAGCTAATACCAGATGATCACCTGTAACTTCTCTGAGCGTATCCGTGCTCTTCTTCGCGTTGCTTTCATCTTTTGCTTCTTCAGCCTTGTCGATGATCCGGATGAATTCATCGGTGCTGCTGGCATTTTTCAGATCCTTGACGAACTGTTCGTCCATCAGCATCGTAGCCAGCTTGGATAAGATCTCCAGATGGACGTTGCCTGAAGTTTCCGGTGCTGCGATCAAAAACAGCAGATCGACCGGATTGCCATCCAGAGCTTCGAACTCGATACCGCCGTCAACAGTCATCGCTGCCAGACCCGGCTCCTTGACACCTGAACATCTGCCGTGCGGAATGGCGATACCGCCACCGACACCTGTTGTTCCTTCTTCTTCTCTCGCTTCAACAGCCTCCAGATAGAGCTTCTTGTCGGAGATCTTGCCTCCGGCATCCATCAGGTCGACCATCTGCTTCAGAACATCTTTCTTGTTTTTTGCCTTTTTACCTAAAGCAATGCTTTCCTTTGACAGTAAATCAGTGATTTTCATTGTTTCTCTCCCCATGTTTCTTTGTATAATTCTCTGACTTCATCGATCGTAGCCAGTTCTTCGCTGAATGCACTTGCGCTGCCGGTCGCCAGACCGTATCTGAACGCCTGTTCATAATCCTGATATTTCAGATAACCGTAGATGAATCCGGCCACCATCGAATCACCGGCTCCAACAGAATTCACGACCTTTCCTTTCGGAGCTTCGGACTGATAAACGTTTCCATTCTCATCGATCAGTACCGCTCCTTCACCGGCCATTGACACCAGCACATTCACTGCCCCCATTTCCTGCAGTTTTCTGGCATATGGCACGACCTCATCGCGGGTCGTGAGTTTCACGTTGAACAGCTCGCCTATTTCGTGATTGTTCGGTTTGATCAGGAACGGCTTATACTCAAGCACATTCATCAGAAGATCTCTCGTCGCATCCACCACGATCCTTATTCCTCTTCCCTGCAGATGTTTCATGATATCCGAATACATCGTTGAAGGCATACTGGAAGGGATGCTTCCGGCCAGACAGAGGATGTCCTTATCCGTCAGCTCATCAAGCTTTTCATAGAGTTCCCTGATCGCTTCATCATCGATCGCAGGACCCATGCCATTCAGTTCACTTTCTTCTTTAGATCTCAGCTTGATATTGATCCTGGAAAAACCGTGATCGATCGGGATCATTTCGTTTCTGATCCCCTTTTCCACGATCAGCCTCTTGATCTCCTCGCCTGTAAAACCGGCCAGAAAACCCAGAGCTGTCGTATCCATTCCAAAGTTGGATAACACGATGGAAACGTTGATGCCTTTGCCTCCCGGGAAAATGATCTCTTTGGAAACCCGGTTGGTCTCTCCCAATCTGAAGTCTTCACAGCTGGCGATATAATCAAGCGAAGGGTTAAAAGTGATGGTATAAATCATATCTTTCCTCCCTTTTCTGTTCAAAATGATCCTTTTTGAACGTTTTTGCATGATTTTGCTTCTGTATCTCTATATTATCTTCATTTTCAGTCATTGTCAATCACATTGTGACTGTTTATGATTGTTTTTGACTTTTTTTGATTAAATCAATACAATAAAAGAAAGGAATATGGAATATCATGCTGAATGAAGAAAGAAAAAGAAAGATCTTAGATATCATCAACGAAAGAAAAAGCGTGACGATCAATGAACTCATGGAGATCCTTGATGCTTCCCAATCCACGATCCGGAGGGATCTGAACGAACTCGATCGATCCAAACTGATCAAAAAAGTTCACGGCGGTGCCGTATCACTGAAAAACCAGATCCTCACCAAAGATGAAACGGTCCTGCAGCGGCAGGATCTGAACACCGGATCCAAAAAAGAGATCGCCCGATATGCCGCATCTTTGATCAAAGAAAGCGATGTCGTCTATCTCGATGCCGGAACCACGACTGCCGAAATGCTTCCGTTCCTGCAGGAAGTCAAAGCCGTCTATATCACCAACTGCATTTCTCACGCTGACGTCCTTGCCGCCTATGGTCATCGGGTATATCTGCCAGGGGGCGCGCTAAAAACGACGACCGATGCTTTGATAGGAGCTGAAACGACCAAGTATCTGGAAAGGATGAACTTTACGATCGGCTTCTTCGGCTCCAATGGCATCAGCATCAGGGAAGGAATGACGACTCCCGATCCGGAAGAAGGCGAAGTCAAAAGAACAGCTTTCAATCACTGCGCAGAAACATATATCCTTGCCGACCAAAGCAAATTCAATGTCATCTGCACATATACCTTCGCTCCGATCGATAAAGGCTTCATCGTCACCGATTCATCCGCGCCGAAAGCTTACAGGGACCTGCATAACACCATCCTGGTGGATCTGATCGAAAAACCTTTCTGATCACAGAACAGATAAATCAAGCTTTATCCATGCAAGAGAACGCCTGCGCGTTTTCTTTTTTATTCCCTTTTTTGTCGGAACGTGTTGCAAAATCGGTCCCATCGATCTATAATACATATGAACAAATGTTCATATGTTCAATATGGAGGCACATTATGAAAAAGACCTATAAGATCGATGTTGACTGCGCCAACTGCGCCAACAAAATGGAAACAGCGGCTAAAAACACCGCCGGCGTCAAAGACGCTGTCGTCAACTTCATGACACTGAAGATGAAGGTGGAATTCGAAGATGGCGTTGACGAAAACGAAGTCATGAAAGAAGTCCTTGCAAACTGCAAAAAGGTTGAAAGTGACTGCGAGATCTTTCTATGAATAAAAAACAGAAAAAGAATCTTTTCCGGATCATCGCGGCTTTTGCCATGATGATCTTATTTCATTTTATAAAGACTGAAGATCCGTATCTGGAATTCCTCCTGTACATGATCCCCTACCTGCTGGTAGGATACGATATCCTTTACAAGGCCTTCCTCAGCGTCAAAAACAGAGAACCGTTTGATGAGAACTTCCTGATGGCTGTTGCGACGATCGGTGCCATCGCTCTCGGCGAATACCATGAAGGTGTCGAAGTCATGCTGTTTTACCAGATCGGTGAATGGTTCCAGTCTTACGCTGTCGGCAGATCGCGTAAAAACATCTCTGCTCTGATGGATATCAGGCCGGACTATGCCAATATCGAAGAAGACGGAGAGATCGCAGAAGTCGATCCGGACGATGTGCAGATCGGCGATGTCATCATCGTCAAAGTCGGCGAAAAGATCCCTATCGATGGCGAGGTCATCGAAGGAGAGACGAGTCTGAACACATCTGCCCTGACCGGTGAATCAAGGCCGAGAGATGTCCGGGTCGGTGATCAGGTCATCAGCGGCTGCATCAATCTGACTTCCGTGATCAGGATCAGAACGACGAAACTGTTCGAGGATTCGACGGTATCCAAAGTACTGGATCTCATCGAGAATGCCACCAGCAACAAATCCCGTTCTGAGGATTTCATATCCAAGTTTGCGCGCTACTATACACCTGCCGTATGCTACAGCGCACTGGCTCTGGCATTCATTCCGCCTTTGTTTATCCGCATCATATCAGGCGGACCACTTGATTTTTCCGCCTGGGTATTCAGAGCCTTGACTTTCCTCGTCATCTCCTGTCCATGCGCGCTGGTCATCTCCATTCCTCTGACTTTCTTTGCGGGGATCGGCGGTGCCAGCAAGGCGGGTGTCCTGATCAAAGGCTCCAATTATCTTGAAGCGCTGTCCCAAAGCGGATATGTCGCCTTCGACAAGACCGGAACGGTCACCCTTGGTGTCTTTGAGGTCACGACGATCCACAATTCCGGCATCTCCGAAGAAGAACTGCTGGAATATGCGGCATATGCCGAAGCCTATTCGAATCACCCGATCGGCAAGTCCATCGTCAAGGAATACGGCAAAAAGATCGACAATGACAGGATCGCTTCGATCAGGGAACTTGCCGGCAAAGGCATCGAAGCCATCATAGATGGCAAAAAGATACTGATCGGCAATGAGAAACTGATGGCAGAGAATCAGATCGGGATCACGAGGTGTGATGAACAAGGTTCGATCGTCCACGTCTCAGTCGATGGATCATACAAAGGCCACATCCACATCGGTGACAAGATCAAACCGACTGCGAAGCAAGCCATCGTCGAACTGAAAAGCAATGGGATCAGAAAGACGATCATGCTGACGGGAGACGAGAGGAAGACTGCGGTGGATATCGCTGCGAAACTGGGCATCGATGAAGTGAAAGCGGAACTGCTGCCCCAGGATAAAGTCAGCGAAGTCGAGAAACTGCTGAAAGAAAAAGAGGAAAAAGAAAAACTGGTCTTTGTCGGAGACGGCATCAACGACGCTCCGGTCCTGGCTCTGGCAGATCTGGGCATCGCCATGGGATCGCTGGGATCCGATGCAGCCATCGAAGCGGCTGACATCGTCCTGATGGATGATGATCCGCTCAAGATCGCCAAAGCGATCAAGATCGCCCGCAAATGCATGGCGATCGTCTATGAGAACATCATCTTTGCCATCGCCGTCAAAGTCCTCACGCTCATATTGAGTGCCTTCGGTCTGGCACAGATGCGCATGGCTGTCTTCTCGGATGTCGGCGTCATGGTCATCGCCGTCATCAATGCGATCAGGGCCTTGGGGGTGAAAGATCTCTGATGAAAAAAGTAAAAGAGAATACGCTGTACGATGCCGCGGAACTGTTCAAGAATTTCGCCGATTCGACCAGGATCAGGATCCTTTACAGCCTGATCGACAATGAAAGAAGCGTCACGGAGATCGCGGAACTCCTGCAGATGAATCAGTCCGCCATCTCCCATCAGTTGCGCATCCTGAAGAATTCCAAGCTGGTGAAGAACCGCCGCGAAGGAAAGACGATCTACTATTCCCTGGACGACGATCATGTCTACAACATCATCGCCCAAGGGATCGAACATGTTGAAGAATGAACCAAAACAAAGAAAGGGAGATCAGTTCTCCCTTTTTACATATGTTCTTCGATCCAGTTGTACAGATCTACATAGACGACTTCTTTATCCGTCTCATTCAGTATCTCGTGACGGTCATTCGGATAGAGTTTCAGATCGATGTTTCTGACACCCGCATCCTTCAAAGATTGAGCAGCGGCCTTCACCTCGACACCGAAACTGCCGACCGGATCATCCTCTCCGGAAACAAAGAAAAGCGGAAGATCCTTCGGTATCCTGTCGAGAAGCTTCTTGTCATGAAGCTTTGAGATCCCTTCAAACATGTTGTAGTAGCCATTGAGCGTGAACATGAAGCTGCAGCGAGGTTCGCTGACATACCAGTCGACGAGCTTCTCATCCTTGCTGAGCCAGTCGGACCTGGTCCTTGCCGGTTCAAAACGCTTGTTGTAAGCTCCGAAAGCCATGTTGTTGACAAACTGGGAACGATGACGCCATCCTTTGAACAGAGCGATCATCTTGCATATCATCATGCCGCCCTTCACCTTGAAAGCAGGCTCGTGCCCTGTGCCCATGATGATCGCGCCTTTCAGTTCGTTTCCATACAGAGCCAGATACTGTCTTGCATAGAAAGAACCCATCGAATGGCCTAGAAGGAAGTAAGGCTTGTTAGGATAAGCTTCTTTCGTGATCCTGGTCAGTTCATGCATGTCCTTCAAAAGCACATTGTTGCCATCATCACCGAAATAGCCCCAGTCATCTTCAGAGTTTACAGAAGCTCCGTGACCGATGTGGTCATTTCCCGTCACCAGGATCCCCTTGGAACAGAGGAATTGCGCAAAATTTTCATAACGGTCGATGAATTCGACCATGCCATGTGCGATCTGCAGGATCGCCCTGACCTCTGTTTCCGGAACATAGCGCATCGCTCTCACATCGACTGCATTGTTTGCCGATCTGAATCTGAATTCTTCCTTTTTCATCTTTCAATCCTTCCTGTCTATCTGTGCCAAAGCAAAAAGCACTTCCGCAGCTTTGAGCACTTCTTTTTCGTCTTCCACGAACAGTGTTCCATTCTCCACTTTCATCAAGGAAGGGATCCCGCCTTCCCTGATGTTTCCTGTATATTCCTTTCCCTCCGGCTGCAGCAGATAAGAGCCCTCCTCTTTCAGGAGTTCTCCCCTCTTTCTGTCTGCCGGATCATAGATCCCCACCGTTTCCAGGCCGCTTTCAAGGTCCTTCTGAACGAAGGAGACTTCATCGTCATTTCCATCAAAGATCCTGGTCCGATATTTGAACGCAAAATCGTAGATCCCCCAATATAAAACAGACCCCTGCTCGTCTCTGAGTTCGCATCTTTCCCTGTTTACCAGAGCATCATGATCATATACAAGTTCCATAATTTCATTTTATCATCCAAATAGTATAATGATTTTATGAAATACATCAGACTGGGAAACAGTGATCTGAATGTCTCAAGATTGTGCCTTGGCTGCATGTCCTTCGGTGAAGCGGGTGAAGGTCAATACCAGTGGACGCTTGGATACGAAGACTCTTCCGCCATCATCCGCAAAGCCTACGAAGCAGGCATCAATTTTTTCGATACTTCCAACAATTATTCAAACGGCACATCAGAGATCTTCCTTGGCAAAGCGATCAAAGACTTTGACAGGGATCGGATCGTCATCGCCACAAAGTGCTACTTCAACGAAGGAAAACTGTCACCGGAAGCCATTCACAGAGAAGTGGCGGGATCATTAAAAAGGCTCGATACGCCTTATATCGACATTCTCGTCCTGCACAGATTCGATTATGACACGCCGGTCGAAGACACCCTGAAAGCACTCGATGAAGAAGTGAAGATGGGACACATCCGCTATTATGGTGCCAGTTCCATGTTCGGCTATCAGTTTGCGAAGTACTGCTATACGGCAAAAGAAAAAGGCTATCAGCCTTTCGTCACTTTGCAAAACCACTATAATCCGATCTACCGGGAAGATGAGCGGGATCTGATCCCCGTTGCCGAACAGTTCCTGGTTTCCCGTACGAGCTTTGCTCCGTATGCCTCCGGCCGTCTTGCCCGGGCAAACTGGGACTCCGATTCCCTGCGCTACAAGCTGGACAGTGAAGAGGGCACCAGATATGATGCAAACGAAGGATACGACAGGAAGATCGCCCAGCGCATCTTTGAACTGTCACAGAAATACAAGGTATCGATGTCCAATATCTGCCTGGCCTGGCATTTCGCCAAAGGCGTAGCCTCGCCCATCATCGGTATCACCAAAGAGAAGTATCTGCAGGACGCCATAAACTGTTTCGACATCGAACTCACAAAAGAAGATGTCGCATACATCGACGAACTGTACATCCCGCATCCGATCACCTGCAACCGGTAGAAACAGCTTCACAGCTGTTTTTTTCTGATCTTCGCCATCCAGGCAAATGAATACGGATAGACCCCGAATGCCATGAACGTCGATATACCATAGCGGAACGTCCGATACAGAAGATAAGGCCGGCTGCCATAGGTCAAAAATCCGGATGCCACTTTCAGCAATTCTGTGAAACCCAGGAAAACTGCAGCTGCCCCAAGCAGACGCATCCCGATCTGCGCAAGATCATCCGTATCTTCAAAACGCACATATTTCTCCTGATAGAGATCTCCGCACATGAAACCCATCAGCAGGCCGCAGACCGCAAAATAATCTTCGCTGATGCAGAAAGCCATGCCCGGAACGCACAGAGCCGCCAGCAGAAGATAGGCTCTCTTTCGCTCAGCCTTCCTGTACAGGAGATCAAAAAGGAAGACGCCCGCAAGACCGATCAAAGCACCGGCGATGACGTCGCTGGGATAGTGAACGCCCAGAGAAAAACGGGAGATGGCGACCAGAATGACCAACGGAAGAAGAAACAGAGAATATTTCGGCTTTCCGCTCTTCAGGCCAATGCCTGTTGCCAGAGAGGAAGCAAAAGTCACGTGCGCACTGGGAAAAGAAAAGCCCTGTTTGATCGGATCGTAGATGTCCTCATTGGGTTCGACCGGCTTGAGACATTCGATCGATTCATTCACGATATAGGGACGGATACGGAAGACCAGATTCTTGATCATGTCCGTCACGACCTGACAGGTCAGCACGCTCAGGATCACATACCTGCCCCACTCTTTTTTATTGCTGAAATAGAGAACGGCGACGATCAGTGCTCCAAAGACCGGTTCCCCGAAATACGTGAAAAGGACAAAAACATGCTTTAAAAAAGGGAACTGAGAGATCAGTTCCTGCAGCGATATGATGAGATCGACTTCCCAATCAAATTGAAAAACACTGCCCATCCTATTTTCTCTTTTTCAGTTCCCTCAGAGTCGTCTGATATGCATCCTCCTCGTAAGGGTAAGTGATCTTATGATACTTTCCCTTCATCAGGATCGAAACGATAAAGTTCATGAAACAGGGATTCTTCACCAGGACCGGACCGATGATATGCGTTCCGAACAGATTGCGGTAGCGGTATCCTTCGTATTCGTTATCCTTAAGACCCTCATAGCGGAAATCATAATCAAAAAGCTTATGTTCAAGACCGCCTTCGATCAGCGTTGAACGATTGATGAAACCAACGACCTCGCCGATCTCGCTGTTCTTCACGATGACATCTCCCGTGTAACGTTTTTCGGTCGTCACGACATCGAAACCGACCAGATCAAGAGCTTTCCTGCCATCTATCCTTGAAGCAGCGACTTCCATGGCATTCCCGGTCAGAAACAGGACCTTGCCTTCTTCCACATACTTCTTCAGATAATACTTGTATTTGTTCAGCTCATCCAGAGCGACCATCAGATTCTTCTCAGTCCCGGAACCCATATAGATGAGATCGTAGGAATCCGGATCAAAACTCTCATAGACTTCCCTTCGATCGACGATGACCTCAACGCCCTGATCTTCCAGGTGCTTTTTCAAAAGGGTGACATTGGCATGATCACCATAGAGATTCATCAGATTCGGATACAGATGCAAGATCCTCATTGTACGGTGACCTCCTTAAGCAGTTTTCCCTCGTCAGAGAAACAGGTCAGGGCAAAGAGCTGCCCCTCCGTATGATCTTTCAGATATTCGACAGCATCATGTGTCTGTCTGAAAGAGACGACTTTATCCATGTCGATGCCCGCGTATTCAAGTCTGATCGCCACATCGGCAATATATTTTCCGGCGATGACGATCTTTTTGACATGTTCGTTATTCAGATACTCGAATCGGATATCCCACAACCAGGAGGTATCGGAAGTGAAATACTTGCGGCTGATATCATCGATGATCAGCAGCAGAGTCACTTCTTCTCTGGAAGAGACGTATTCCAGATTGCGGTCATAGGAAACGGTATTCTCATGTTTTGAGATCAGCAGAGTCCCTTCCTGTTCACCGGCTTTAAAGGTCTTGATACGACCATTCCTGATCAGGTAATCATTCAGCACTTCACAGATCAGGCTCGGTCTGATGCCCAGCAGGGATGTGGCCGCAAAAGAAGCCAGCACATTGTACGCATTGAAGATCGTATTGAACGCCAGATCGAGCGTGTATTCATCGTTGATCGTGATCGTACCCTTGTTCAGATCCAGATCGCTGATCACATAAGCGGGATCCTGCCTTCTGAATCCGCAGTTTGGACACTCGTACTTGCCCACATGGGCGAACTGCCTGTACTCATAGACCATCTTCTTCTTGCATACAGGGCAATAGAAGCCATCATCATAAATGCTCTGACAGTTCTCGGAAACATACTGGTTGTCCTCAATGCCGAAATAGATGGTCTCGTTATTGAACTGCGTTCCCAGCGAACTGACCAAAGGATCATCGGCATTCAGGATCAGGATGGATCCTTCGTGGATCGACTTCCTGATATCCGACAGGACATATTCCGGATGACCGTTCCTGGTCATCTGATCACGATAGAGATTGTTGATGACATAGTATTTCGGGGTGATATAGCTGAAGATGTGCTTCGCATACCTCTCATCAGCCTCGATCAGCAGGACATCTTTGTTGAATCTGCCGCTCAGGCTGCTGTTTGAAAGGACCAGAGTCGTCACACCCTCGATCTGATTGGAACCTTCATAGTTGTACGCCAGACTCATACCGGCTGCTTCGATGATCCCGTGTATCATCTCCACGGTCGAAGTCTTGCCATTGGAACCGGTGACGGCAATGATGTTCTCGGGCAGTTCGATCTGAGACAGGATATCAGGACAGATCTTCAAAGCCAGCTGACCCGGGAAACTTGAACCGCGTCCGAAATACTTGCATATCTTTTTTGCCAGTTTACAGATTATGATCGCTATGTACTTTCGCATACCCTAATTATACCTAAAGAAAAAGAGTTATTCACTCTTTTTCTAACATACGATCGAACCCGGTTCCATGTCGGAACTGAGCAGTTCGAGCTTCTCCTTGCCATTGACTTCTCTGACTGCCGACAGCAGCATGCCGTTGGAATCCAGTCCTCTGATCTTGCGAGGCTTCAGGTTCATGACGGCGATGACGTTCCTTCCGACCAGCTCCTCCGGCTTATAATATGCCGCAACACCGGAAAGGATCTGGCGCTGCTCATAGCCGAAGTCGACATTGAAGACCAGGATCTTGTCGGCATTCGGATGTTTCTCACAGCTGAGTACCTTGCCCACGACCATTTCGACCTTTTCGAAATCGTTGAATTCGATCTCCGCCTTATGCTCGACCTTCTGGGCAGGCTTATCCAGATAGGCATGGACTTCCTCCATCGTCTTATCGGCATCCAGTCTCTGGAAAAGTGCTTCCGGTCTCTCTGTGACCTTGCTGCACTCGTAATTGCCGAAGCTGCTCAGTGAATCATAGGATGTCACAGCTGTACCGAGCTGTTCGAATACTTTCCTGCTTGTTTCAGGCATGAACGGTTCCATCAGAACGGCACCGAAACGGATGCCTTCCAGCAGGTTATAAAGAACGGTGTTGAGGCGTGCCTTCTGGTTCTCGTCTTTTGCCAGAGCCCAAGGCGCAGTCTCATCGATATACTTGTTGCATCTTCTGAAGATCTCCATGATCGCTTCGATCGAATCGCCGACTCTCAAGCCATCCATCTTCTCTTCAACAGCTTTCACGCCATTCAGGATCGTCTCTTTGAATTCTTTGTCCAGCTCCTCTTCGACGAAGTCCTTGCTCAGCTGGCCGCCAAAATACTTGTTGGTCATCGCCACGGTCCTGTTGACCAGGTTTCCATAGACGTTGGCCAGATCGGAATTGATCCTCTCGATGACCAGCTCCCAGGTGATCGTGCCATCCTGGGCAAAAGGCATCTCATGCAGGACGTAGTATCTGACGGCATCGACGCCGAAGAACTTCACAAGATCGTCCGCATAGATCGCATTGCCTCTCGACTTGGAGATCTTGTCCTCTCCCACCAGCATCCACGGATGACCGAAGACCTGCTTCGGAAGCGGAACATTCAGCGCCAGCAGCATGATCGGCCAGTAGAGGGTGTGGAAACGGATGATGTCCTTGCCGATCAGATGCAGATCCGCCGGCCAGTACTTCTTGTAGAGATCTCCATGATCGCCATCCACATCATAGCCAAGTCCGGTGATATAGTTGCTCAAAGCATCGATCCAGACATAGACGACATGCTTTGGATCGAAGTCGACCGGAATGCCCCACTTGAAAGAAGTGCGGGAGACACAGAGGTCCTGAAGGCCCGGCTTCAGGAAGTTGTTGATCATCTCGTTCTTCCTGGACTCAGGCTGTATGAACTCCTCATGGTCATTGATATACTGTTCCAGCGCCTTCTGATACTTGCTCAGTTTAAAGAAGTAGGATTCTTCCTTCTCCTTATGGACCTCTCTGCCACAGTCCGGACACTTGCCGTCGACGAGCTGTGAATCCGTCCAGAAAGACTCGCAAGGTGTACAGTACCAGCCCTCATATTCGCTCTTGTAGATGTCGCCCTGATCGTAAAGCTTCTTGAAGATCTTTTTGACCTGTCTTTCATGATCATCATCCGTCGTACGGATAAAGCGATCATATGAGGTATTCATCAGATCAAAGATACGCTTGATCTCAGCGGCCTGTACATCGACGAATTCTTTCGGGGTCATGCCGGCTGCCTTGGCCTTCTCCTCTATCTTCTGACCGTGCTCATCTGTGCCGGTCTGGAAATAGACATCGTAACCCAGCATCCTCTTATACCTTGCGATCGCATCCGCCATGATGATCTCATAGGTGTTGCCGATATGCGGTTTGCCGCTGGCATAAGCGATCGCAGTAGTGATGTAATACTTTCCTTTGTTCTCCATAAATACCTCCCTAAAACAAAAAAGGTGATCACAAGGGCGCTCAAGGCGCGGTACCACCTTTATTTCTAACTTCACACTCTTAACGCGAGCACACGTCACTGCCTACCTATCGACAGCGATGTTCAGGATCCATCTTCATCCGATCTCCCTGCTATCTTCCACCAACCGATAACTCTCTGTAAGATCCTTCGGATGATCTATCCATCAAAACATCTTTATTCTAACATATTTATATCATCGCAAAGAATTATTTTTGGATCTTATTGATGATGACGTTGGCCGTGATGTTTCCCGTCACATTGAGCGTCGTATACAGCATATCCAGGATCTTGTAGAGACCTGAATAGAAACCAATGAAATCAAGCGGGATGCCCAGAAGCTGCAGATAAGTCGCACCGATCACCACGCCGCCGTTGGGGATTCCCGGAGCTGACATGTTGATCAGCAAGGCGGAAACAGCCATCAGGATGTAAGTCGGCAAAGTGATCCCGATGCCATACATCCTGGAACAGAAGAACCCCAGCAGAGCGAAAGACACAGCTCCGCCGCACATGTGGATCGTGCAGCCCAAAGGACTGACGACATCCACGACCTGCGAAGAGACACCGAATTCCTCTTTGCACACCTTCATCGTCGTAGGCAGTGTCGCCGCGGAAGAACAGGTCGTCAAAGAGACGAGCCATACCTTGTAGACCTTTCTGATATACTCGATCGGCGAGATCTTCGCAATGATCCACACCGGCAGGATCATGATCACAAGGATCGTGGCCAGGCCGCCCAGATAGGCCATCGCAATGTATCTCAGACCCACACCGATGATGACCGTGCCGTAAACGGCGACCGTATTGCCGATCAGGGCAAAGACAGCCAAAGGCGTCAGATACATGATGTACTCCAAAATCCTGAAGAAGACATCCCTGATGATCTGAATATCCTCCGCGATCCTTTCACCCTTCTTGACCTTGGAAAGGCTGAGTCCCAGCATGTAGGCAAAAAGGATGATCGCAAAGAGTTTCGTCTCGGCAAAGATCGTCACCAGATTGGTCGGGAAAAGATTGATGATGATATCCTGAACACTCAGAGCCTGCGTGGTCCCGTTCCAGTCGGTAGCCGGAAAACTGAAACCCTCGGCAGGATCGATGAGCACTGTCAGGGCAGACATCAGCAGATATGTCGCCATGAACATCGCCATATAGATGGCGACAGCTCTGGATAAAGTCCTGTCCTTCTTCCTGGAAGAATGATAGATCGTCGGAACGATGCTCGTAAAGACGACAGGCCCGATCAGGAACTTAAGCAGATTGATATAGATCGTGCCGATAAAAGCCACCGAAGTGACCAAAGGCTTGGCATAGAGCCCTGCCACGATGCCCAGCACCAGGCACAGCAGAGTCAGCATACTGATATTTTTCTTCATGTTTTTATATCTGCGATTTCAGGTAAGCAAAGAGGAAATTACCGATCTCCCCGTTCATCACCTTATCGACGTTCCCTTCTTCATAATTGGTCCTGTGATCCTTGACCATCGTATACGGACAGAAAACATAGGAACGGATCTGTGAACCCCATTCGATCTTGCGCTGCTCACCCTTGAGAGCGCGCTTCTCGTTTTCCCTGTCTTCAATGGCCTTCTGATACAGTTTGGCCTTCAGGATGGCAAGACACTTCTCACGGTTCAGGATCTGAGAACGCTCCGACTGTGAGAAAGCCATCAGTCCTGTCGGGATGTGCTTCATCCTGACGGCGCTGTCTGTCTTGTTGATGTGCTGACCGCCGGCACCGGAAGAACGCATCGTATCGACTTCAAGGTCTTCATCCCTGATCTCGATCTCGATCTCATTGTTGAACTCCGGCAGGACTTCGACCGAAGCGAAAGAAGTGTGCCTGCGGCTCGATGCATCGAACGGTGATATCCTCACCAGCCTGTGCACACCGCTCTCACCCTTCAGATAGCCGTAAGCCATATCGCCCTTGATCGCCACCAGACAGGATTTGATCCCGGCTTCATCCGCTTCCTCATAGCTGATGACCTCGAAACCATAGCCGTTGTTCTGGGCATAGCGCTGATACATCCTGAACAGCATCTCCGCCCAGTCCTGCGACTCGGTGCCACCGGCACCTGGATGGATCTCCAGCAAGGCGTTGGAATGATCATAATCGTTGGACAGAAGGACCTTGATCTCAAAATCCTCAAATTCCTTGTTCACATCCTTGTATTCATCTTCCAGCAATTCAAAAAGTTCGGCATCGTAATCTCTGTTGAGCTCATCCAGTTCAGCGAGTATCCCCTCGATGTCAGACTCATTCTTAAAATATCTGGTCTTCAGATCCTTCAGCTTATTGTATTCTTTGATGACATTCTGAGCCTTCTTCTGGTCCGACCAGAAAGTCTCGGAATTCTGCAGCTCTTCCAGCTCTTCTAATTTCTTATCGATAGACGCGAGGTCAAAGAGAGTCGCCTAAATCTTTTAACTTCTTTAAGGAAGTGTTTAGGCTCTGTTTCATTTCATAAATTTCCATATTCTATTTTTCCTTTATTACGATCTTGAGATTATTGCAGAATGTGACGACATCGGAAGATATCGTATTCATCATGCTTTCAAAAAGTTCATAGCCCTCTTCAACATAAGCCTGCAGAGGATTGTTCTGGGCATAGGAACGCAGATGGATGCCCTCTCTCAGTTTGGACATGACATCGATGTGATTCTGCCAGGCTCTGTCCATCAGCCTCAGGACCATCGTCCTCTCGACCGGCATGATCTGTTCCTTGACCGGCTTGATCTTCTTTTCATAGGCATTGAAAGCCGCATCCTTGCATCTGGCGATGACATCCTCCCGGTTCAGACCGGCAATGTCTTCTTCCTTGAATGCGGTCTGTCCCATCGTATTCAGACGCTTCACGATCGAAGCGTAATCGATGACTTCCTTCTTGCCGTCGACAGAGATATTGGAATCCACGATGTTTTCCATGACTCTCTCAAACATGTTCTCAACGACGGAATGGATGTCCTCGTTCTCAAGGATGTAGTTCCTCTGCGCATACATCGTCTCACGCTGCTGGCGCATGACATCATCATAATCCAGCAGTGCCTTACGGACATCGAAGTTGAGTCCTTCGACCCTCTTCTGGGCACTGGAGATCGCCTTGGTGACCGTCTTGTTCTCGATCGGGATATCTCCCATCTGCTCAAAGAGGGATGAAATCCTGTCTGAACCGAACCTGACCATCAGCTCATCTTCCAGAGAGACATAGAAACGGGAATAACCCGGATCGCCCTGTCTGCCTGAACGGCCGCGCAGCTGATTGTCGATGCGGCGCGACTCGTGTCTTTCCGAACCCAGAACGACCAGACCGCCCAGTTCCCTGGAACGATCGGTCAGCTTGATATCGGTACCACGACCGGCCATGTTGGTCGCGATCGTGACCGAACCCTCGCGACCCGCTTTCGCGATGATCTCCGCTTCACGGGCATGGTTCTTGGCATTGAGGACCTCATGTCTGATCCTGGCCTGCTTGAACATCCTGGAGATCAGCTCAGAAGTCTCGACCGAGATCGTACCGACCAGTACCGGCTGGCCCTTGGCATAGAGCTCTTTCACCTCTTCCAGCAGAGCATTGTACTTTGCCCTCTTGGTGCCAAATACGAGGTCCGGATAATCCACTCTTGCAACAGGCTTGTTGGTCGGGATCTCCACGACTCTCATATTATATATGGAAAGGAATTCTTCCTCTTCGGTCTTGGCAGTACCGGTCATACCGGCCAGTTTCTTGTATAGCCTGAAGAAATTCTGATAGGTGATCGTCGCCCAGGTCGTCGTCTCCTGTTTGATCGGAACGCCTTCCTTGGCCTGTATCGCCTGATGCAAGCCATCCGAATACTCACGACCCGGCATCTTACGGCCGGTGTTCTGATCGACGATGATGACTTCATTGTCTTCAACGACATATTCGACATCCCTGGTCATGATGTAATTGGCCTTCAGAGCCTGAGCGATATAGTGGACCAGGGAAGTATTATCGATATCATAGAGGTTCTCGACGCCGAAAGCCTTCTCGCCTTTGTGCACGCCTTCCTCTGTCAGCTGGACATTCTTATCCTTGACATCGATGACATAGTCTTCATCCCTCTTCAGACGCTTGACGAAACGATCGGCATTGATATAGAGATTGGCGGTCTTCTTCTCACCGCCCGAAATGATCAGCGGAGTCCTCGATTCATCGATCAGGATCGAGTCGACCTCGTCGACCAGCGCAAAGTTGAGCTCACGCAGGACCCTGTCTTCCACGCGCGTCACCATGTTGTCACGCAGATAGTCGAAACCGACTTCCGAGTTGGTCGTATAGGTGATGTCACATTCATAAGCCTGGCGCTTCTGGGCAGGAGTCAGAGCTCTTAGATTCAGACCGACGGTCAGACCCAGGAAACGGTGTATCGCACCCATCCACTCGCTGTCACGTTCAGCCAGATATTCATTGACCGTGACCACATGAACGCCCTTTCCTTCCAGAGCATTCAGATAGACCGCCATGACGGAAGTCAGCGTCTTTCCTTCACCGGTCTTCATCTCGGCGATATCGCCTCTGTGCAAGACATAGGCACCTTCCAGCTGGCAGAAGAAAGGATATTCGCCGATCACTCTCTTCGCGGCCTCTCTTGCCACGGCAAAAGCCTCGACCTGGATGTCATCCAGCGTCTGTCCCTGCGCAAGTCTTTCCTTGAATTCCGCAGTCTTGGCCTTGAGCTCTTCATCGCTCAAAGCACTCATTTTATCTGCCAGAGCATCGACCGGACGGACGGCTCTTTCCACCTCGTCCAGGATCCTCTTGTCATTATTGAATAATTTGTCAAATAAACCCATCTTGTCTCTCCAATTCCATACTATTATAACATAACAAAAAAAGCTGACTTTTTGAGCCAACTTTCTTTGTGTTTCTCGATTATTCTTGAATCTCTTTTATATTGTGAGCTTGAAGACCTCGATCACCTTCGACTAGATCAAATTCAACCGGTGCTCCTTCATTAATAGTTTTGTAACCATCCATGAGCAATTGAGAATAATGGAAAAAGACATCACGACCGTCATCTGCTGTAATGAAGCCAAATCCCTTAACCTTGTTGAATCTTTTTACTTTGCCTAACATTTCCTTATTCTCCTTTATAGGCATTATTTTACCACACTTTATTTTATTAATGTAAAGTAGAACTTTTGTAAGCTAGAGATAACACTTTGACAGTTTTTGCATGCTCAAAAATACTGCGATATACGCCTCTCAAGGTCGAACCGGTCGTGACCACGTCATCGACAATGAGCACTTTATCCAGTTTTTCGCCCTCATAAACGTAATTATCGGCCATTTTTAGCCTTTCAAAGAACGATTTGCCCTCCTGAGAGAGCTCTTCCACCATTTTCAGACCACCTGCCCTCTCCAGCCTCAGATCTTCGAAAATGCCGGCCAGATGATCGAAACCCCTGCTTTCCAGCTTCCTTCTGCTGCTGGGAACGAGGATCATTTTGTAACCAAAGTAACGTATATTCAGGTGATCTTTCAGCCCGTAAAGGAAGACTTTCTTCAGTGCCTCATCCCCGCATTCCTTATACTGCAGGAGCAGACTGCGGAAAATGCCCTCATATTCATAGAAGGATTCGACTCTGAATGCGCCAAGGTCCAGATATCGGTGCCTCACCTTCAGCTGAGCCCGGCAAGTGACGCAGAGCTCATCTTTCTCCAGAAAAAGGCTGCGCAGATCATACTTGTCGATCTGTTTGTCACAGAAGAGGCACCTCACAGGCGGCTGTTCGCCTCCTTCAGATAAAGCAGGGTCTTTCTGACCTGCCTGTCAGCAGGACTGCAGAAAAGATAAGATCGGCCATCCTCATCATGAACGCTCCTTCCGACCCTGCCCAGCATCTGGATCAGAGCGCCTTCATCAAAAGAAGCTCCCGTGTCCATGATGATCACATCGATGCCCGCGATCGTGATCCCCCTTTCCAGGACGGTCGTCGCAAAGATGAAACGAAACTTCCCTTTCCGGAAATCATCGATGTTCTTCCTTCTGTTTTCCAGATCCGAATAGACATAGGTACAGGAGAAAAAGATCGAGCAGATGCGATATAAGGATCTGCAGTCTCTGCGGTTTTCCGTGAAGATGATGCACTGTCTGCTGCTTCTCCACAAAAGAATGATCAGAAGGACGTACGACAGGATGCGGTCGGACACGATCAGTCTGGGAACACTCAAAGGCCTGCCCGTCGGTCTCACGAACAGTTCAACGGTCTCTGCACGCCTGAGCCTTACGGCTTTCTGAAGCTGCGCATCGATCGTCGCTGTGGAGAAGATGATACGCCCCTTGCAGGAATTGAGTGCGATCTGAAAGAGGGTCTCATCTCCTTTCAGCGGAAAGGCATCCGCTTCATCCAGGATCAGCAGGTCGAAAGTCCGATAATAGCGGTAGAGCTGATGGCAGGTGCAGACGATCAGGTCGCCGCTCAGTTCCTCGTGATGAGAGCCATAGACCGACGTGATCTTTGCCTTGGGGAATATCGCTTTGAATCTTTCGCTCAATTCGATGACGACTTCTTTGCGTGGGATCGCATAAGCCACCTTCAGGCCTTTTCCAAGATAGGCGGCGATACTGGCAACGACGATCTCCGTCTTTCCCGCCCCGCAGACGCAGTGCAGCAGTACATCCCCCTTCTCCAGAGCTTTCAGGCAACGGCCGGAAGCTTCCTTTTGCTGATCTGTCAGATCATATGCGAACCGATACTCATCCGCATCGTATCCGATCTCATAATCAAAACTCTTCAGTTCCTCCTCCAGCAGGACTCTGGAATACTTCACGCACTTACGGCAGTAATAGCCCCTCGAACCTTTATAGAAATAAGCCGGATCCTCATTTCCGCATCTTGAACATTTCATCGAAACCTCCCATACATAATAGGCAGGAAAAAGCGATTTTCCTCACTGTTTTGCGAAAAAACCGTTTTTTCTATACACTGAAGATATGCTGAAACTTCCTGAAGAATATCTGGCACAGATGAAAGAACTGCTCAAAGGCGAATATGATGCCTATCTGAACAGTTTTGAAGAAAAGAGGGTCTATGGCCTGCGGATCAACACACTGAAGATCTCCGTCAAAGACTTTCTGAAGATCAATCCTTTTCATCTGACTCCCATACCGTGGACCGATGACGGTTTCTACTACGAAGAGGAAGACAGGCCGGCCAAACATCCCTATTATTTCGCCGGTCTCTACTACCTTCAGGAACCGAGCGCCATGTATCCGGCTCAGGCTCTCGAGATCGAAGAAGGCGATCTCGTCCTGGACTGCTGCGCCGCACCTGGCGGCAAATCGTCCAAGCTCGCCTGCAAACTGAAAGAAAGCGGCACGCTGTTCGCCAATGATATTTCCATCAGCCGGGCACAGGTCCTTCTCAAAACGCTTGAAAACCAGGGTGTCAAGAACGCGGTCGTCATGGCTGAAGACATCAGCAGGATCGACCGCTTTCATGAATGCTTCGACAAGATCCTCATCGATGCCCCATGCTCAGGTGAAGGGATGTTCCGCAAGGAAAACGACCTGATCAGATCCTGGCTGGAAAAAGGAAACAGCTTCTACGCGCCGATACAGAAACAGATCATCACCTCCGCCATCGATATGTGCAGACCTGGCGGCATGATCCTGTATTCCACCTGCACCTTCTCACCGAAAGAAGATGAAGAAGTCATCGAATACGCCCTCAGCATCTGCCCTGAACTGAAAGTCCTCCCCTTAAAAAAGTACGAAGGATTTACAGAAGGTCTCAGCGAAAACACAAGAAACTGCGTCCGGCTCTACCCTCACAGGATCGCCGGTGAAGGTCACTTCGTCGCCCTCCTTCAGAAAGGCGACAGGGTCGAAAAGAAAAAGAAAACTCCACCTGGTACAAGCGGAGTCTCTCTGGAACATATCTCGATGGGACTACCTTCCGGCCGATGTCTCAGGCGGGAAGACAAGCTCTATTTTGAAACAGGACATGGGCTCGATCTCAAAGGACTGCGTGTCTTACGTTCAGGCCTCTATCTGGGTCTTTACCACCACGACAGGTTCGACCCTTCCCAGGCGCTGGCCATGGCCCTCCAAGCAAAAGAATACGATAATGTCCTGGATCTGGATCTCGACGATCAAAGGGTCATCAAATATCTGAAATGCGAAACACTGGATGTCAAAGACAAGTATGCCAAAGATACCGTCCTGGTATGCGTCGACGGATTCCCGCTTGGCTTTGGCAAAGTGAACAAAGGGATACTGAAGAACCTCTATCCAGCCAATTACCGATATAAATGAAAAGAAGCCGTTCAAGACGGCTTCTTTATTCATTCTGTACTATTTGAACAGTGACATCGTCAAAAACAGAGTGGACAGCAGCGATGCGATCAAAGAGACGACGGTGATCTGCGTATTGATGCTCGGACCGGCCGTATCCTTGAATGGATCGCCTACGGTATCCCCCACGACAGCAGCCTTATGCGCTTCCGAACCTTTTCCGCCTTCGTTTCCGGCTTCAACGAATTTCTTCGCATTGTCCCAGAGACCACCAGAGTTGGACATGAACAGCGACAGCAGCAGACCGCTGAGGATATTGCCTACCAGGAAGCCGCCGATCGCCTTGACACCGCCGACAAGACCGACCACGATCGTCGACAGGATCGCACTGGCTCCGGCCGGGATCAGTTCCCTGATCGCACCTGAAGTCGCGATATCGATGCAGCGGTTGTATTCCGGATCGCACTTTCCTTCCTTGAGACCTTCGATGGTGTTGAACTGCCTGTGGATCTCCTCGACCATCCTCTGGGCATTCCTGTTGACACCCAGTATCAGCATCGCCGAGAAGACGGCCGGGATCGCTGCCCCCACCAGCATGCCGAAGAAGACCAGCGGATCCATGACGTCGAAACCGCTCAGTTTCTCCATTCCCAGCAAAGCTGCGGCATCATTGACCTCGGACATAAAGGTGCCTAGGAGGGCAATGACTGTCAGACCGGCAGCCGCGATCGAGAAGCCTTTGGTGATGGCTTTGACGGTATTGCCGGCTGAATCGAGTTCATCCGTGATCTCCAGGACCTCATCGCCCAGACCACCCATCTCCGCCAGACCTCTGGCATTGTCCACGATCGGACCATAGGCATCATTGGAAACGATCATGCCCACGATCGACAACATGCCGACTGCCGCGATCGAAATGCCGAAAAGCGCATATTCGGAAGAAAGAGCCGGATCGATGCCCTCACAGAGCTTGTAGGAGATCATCGTAGAAACACCTGTGCCCACCAGAGCCGGCAAAGCGCTCAGGAATCCATAAGAGATACCGGAAAGGATCGTGAAAGCAGGTCCCGTTTTTGACGCATGTGCCACATTGTGGACAGGCTTCCTGCTGTTATCCGTAAAGTAATCGGTCGTGATGCCAATGACGACGCCCACAAGCAGGCCAAGTATGCAGGCTGCCCAGATCCGCCACGAGAAGTGGAAGAGCGCCGTTGCCACCGCGGTCATGATCGCATAGATACCGGTCGTCACGTAGGTACTGGAGTTCAGCGCTCCCGTCGGATTGCCGTTCTTGCCGATCTTAGCCGTCACGACGCCGATCAAAGAAGCCAGCAAGCCCAGACCGGCATAGCAGAAGACCGTGATGACATTGTTGTTAAAGGAAGAAATGGAATCCAGTTTTTGGGCAATGACCAGAGCAGCCGCCAAAGAAGCGACATTGGAGTCGAAAAGGTCTGCACCCATTCCCGCAACATCGCCCACGTTGTCACCGACGTTATCGGCGATGACGGCCGGGTTGCGTGGGTCATCTTCCGGGATGCCCAGTTCGACTTTGCCCGTCAGGTCAGCTGCGATATCGGCGGTCTTGGTAAAGATGCCACCACCGACCTTGGCAAACAGAGCCAGGGAACTCGCGCCGAGCGAGAAACACAGAACAGTCTGCGTGTTGCCCGTCAGCAGATAGACTAAAGATACGCCCAGGACACAGGCACCGACGACAGCCATGCCCATGACCGCTCCGCCCCTGAAACCGACCATGAAAGAAGACTTCAGATCCGTCTTTGCCGCATAGGCGCTCCTTCCGTTAGCGATCGTTGCAACTTCGATCCCGATCTTCCCGCTCAAAGCGGAGAGCAGCGTTCCGCCGATATAGGCGATCGCATTGACCAGGTTCTCACTGAACGAACCCTTCCAGAATGGTTTAGGAAGGAACAACAGGATCGCAAGTGCGACGATGCCCGCAAAACCGATGAGGATCTGGTTCTGCTTGTTCAGGAAAGTCCTCGCACCCATCTGGATCAGTCCGCAGACTTTCCGGATCGCCGCATTTTCCTGCGGCTGAGATCTGACCCACCTGTAAAGATAGACGGCATAGGCAAAAGCCAAAACGCCCGTCATGATACACAGTACCAACATGAACGTGATATTCATATGATATATACCCCCTGAAACAAAAATCCATTTCATTTTAGCACCGGCATATATCCTTCCACAATTTAAAAAAGTGATATTTATTTGAAAAAATATCACTTTTAGTTACAAAAATCATTATTATGAAAATCTTTTCAATTCCTATAGATCCTGTTCCTTCACAAAAGCATAGAAATCCTGTTCCTTATCCTTGTCCTGATCGCATACCGTACCGACAGGCTGCGCATAGACGATGCTTTCTTCCTCGCCATCAAGACCGAAGACCTCATCGCAAAGCTTTCCGTCAACAGCGCCGATCGCACAGCCTCCAATGCCAAGCGCTGTGCAGGCCAGATAGAGATTCTCCGTGATGTGGCCGGCATCTGTCATCAGACCTCTGTGGGCATGAATGCCGTAACGCCATTCCGACCTGTAGAAGACGATCGAAAAATAGAAGATGATGTTGGCTTTGGCTGCCCATACCTGTCCCATCAGGGAAGCACCCATGAAGCCTTTGAGATCTTCAAGCGGGCCAAGGAACTCGATCTTATGGCCCATCGGCAGATAATGATAGAGACCGTCCTGGAGACCCTCTACCTTTCTGAGCGCCATATAGGTCTCAAAAGGATGTCTGGCACCCCCGCAAGGCACCGTGCGCAAAGTCGCATAAGCTCTGCCTCTGATCTCCTTGACGCCCTGCATGCACCAAAGCAGATAGGACAGCTGTTTCAAGGAGATCTCTTCCTCTGTATAAACGCGATGCGAACTGCGCCTGTTGACGATCGTCAGAAAATCGGTCTCGATCTCGATGCCCTCAAAATCCATCGGCAGATCGATCGCTTCCTGCCTCATCGGTGCCTTGACCAGAGGAGGCTGAGGCCTCTTCAGCTGCTGATCCGTCTGATAATCCGGGTAGCTGTTTTCGGAATAGCCGGTCCTGAGATGGGCCCTTCCTTCTTCGATCAACTGTCTGATTTCTTTTTCATCCATGATATTTACCGCCTTTATGACCATTCTAACAAAAAAGTGACGGCATACCCGCCGTCACGCTTTCACGAAGATCCGATCGAAATTATCCGCTGCGATCTTCTGCAGCTCCTCCACAGAGATCTGCTTCACCTGAGCGATCGCCTCGTAGATCCTGATCACGTCCGCCGGTTCATGCCGATGGTCGATCACCGGGCTCTGATAAGGCGCATCCGTCTCGATCAGCAGACGATCCAAAGGCATATCGGCAATGACCTGCGCCGGTCTTCTGGCTCCCTTGAAAAGGATGCTGGCTCCAAAGGAGACATAAAATCCCTCCTTCAGAAAAAGTCTCGCCATCTCAACGGAACCGCTGAAACTGTGGATGATGCCCCGGACCGGATACTTTTTCAGGATCTGCAGCGTATCGTTGCTGGCCTTGCGCATGTGAATATCGACCGGAAGATCATATTTCACCGCCATTTCCAGCTGCTTTTCAAAGAAACGGATCTGGGATCCCTTTGTATGAGGATGGGAATAATAATCCAGACCGATCTCACCGATCATATCCGCCTGTGCTTCGAGCAGGTCTTTCTCAAAACGAACGAGCCTGTCATCATCATGTTCATCCTCAAGGTCCTGCGGGTGGATGCCCCAGGCCAGCTTAAAACCGGGAAACCCTTCCCTGAGTTTCAGGCAGTGATCAAGGTCATGCCTGCTGCAGCAGATCATGATCGCCCTATCCACGCCAGACTCTTGCATGCGTCCTATCATTTCGCTCCGATCGTCATCAAAGTGCCTTGAACCCAGATGACAATGCGCATCCACATATCCCATATTGTTTTCCTTATTTATATCATACAAAAAAGCCTTCGCAGACCGAAGGCTTCATGTAATAAAAACCTACAAGATGTTCAGGACCTCATCGACAGTCGGCATGTCCATGATGTTCTTTGCATAATTGGCATATTCTACGATACCGTCCTCGTTGACGATGAACATGGCCGGCAACTGCTGCTCATTTCCTTCGTAATCACCATGCGAGAAACCGGCTTCCCTTGCCTTGGCTCCTTTTTCCTTGAGCCGGTCAAGGACACCCTCGATCATCTCCTCCCTGCTGCTGGCAGGCCTGATCTCCAGAAGCTGATAGATCTTCTGTTCAGGATCGGTCACGATCGGGAATGGAAGCTTCGTATCCGTAGACTCCAGATCCTTGCGGACATGCTGCTGATCGCTCTGCATCACCACGAAGACCTGTGCCTCTTTTTCCTTGAACTCATCGTAACGCTGAGCGATGAGGTGGACATCGTAGCGGCACACGGTACAGCCGATGTAACGCAAGACCCAGAATACGGTCTTGCCCTTCAGAGCTTCCAGGCTGTTGAACTCGCCTTCGTAAGCGGTCTGGAACGTGAATTCCTGAAATCTGTCTCCTGCTTTGATCTTTGGCATATCATTATCTCCTTTTTTCCAATTCAATTATAGGATAGCAGGATCCTTACAAAGGCCATGACGAATTAAAATGTACCAAAAAGAAAAGCATCCCAGAAGGATGCTTTTGACGTAATTCTTTGAAAATTAACGCTTTGAGTACTGAGGTCTTCTACGAGCTCCTCTTAAACCATACTTCTTACGTTCTTTAGCACGAGAATCACGAGTTAAGAAGCCTGCTTTCTTCAAGACAGGTCTGAAGTCTTCGCCGACTTCCAGCAGTGCACGGGAGATACCATGTCTCATTGCACCGGCCTGGCCTGTCATACCGCCGCCGTAAACGTTGATAAAGATGTCATACTGACCATCTGTACCGGTTTCAACCAGTGGTGATTTTACTACCATTCTTAAGATTTCCTGCGGAAGATATTCTTCAAGAGTTTTTTCACCGACCATGATCTTGCCGGTACCCGGTGTCATATAGACACGGGCAACGGAAGATTTACGTCTTCCTGTACCAAGGTAACTTACGTTCGTTTTCTTTTTAGGCATTGATTTTCTCCTTATTTGAGCTCAATTGGCTTTTGAGCGGCGTGAGGATGCTCAGCGCCTGCGTAGACATACAAATGAGTTCTCATACGATCACCCAGTTTGTTGTGTGGAAGCATACCCTGGACTGCTTTTTCCACTAACTCTACAGGATAGTCTCTCTTCATCTGTCCGATCGTTCTTGCTTTTAACCCTCCCGGGTACATTGAATGGTGGTAGTAAGTCTTCTTATTTTCCTGATCGCCTGTATAGACGACCTTTGCAGCGTTGACGATGATCACGTAATCGCCGCAGTCGACATTCGGTGTGTAAGATGGCTTGTGTTTGCCTCTGATGATCGCTGCACACTGTGTAGCAAGTCTGCCGAGAGTCTTTCCACTCGCATCAACTACATACCAGTCTTTTTTAACTTCTGCTGGTTTCAGCATAGTTGTCTGACGCATATTTTTTCTCCTTTTAAGTTTCCGGGGCTTAAAATGTAAAAATAAGGCAGTTATTATTATAGGTTATTTGAACGGATAATTCAACAAAAAAATGACTGAATGAAGACTCTTTTTTCCCTCTTTTTTGTTCCGATTTTTACTATTTTCAAATAATCTGTATGGTATCATAAAAATGAAGAAAGGTTTTTCGTATGGAAGTTGCTGAAGTTCCTATATCGAGAATGAAGAATTAGAGGCGGCTCAAGCGGACTATCTTTTCAATCATGCCCCGAAAGCCGCCCATCAGGGAGGCTTTTTATATGACCAATACCAGAAAAACGAATAACGTAAAAAAAGTCGACGATATCCTGACATCTTTTTCTTTGATGTCCCAGGCAGAAGTCTTCGATCATTTTTCATTGAATAATGACGGCCTGAACGCGACACAGATCGAAGCTGGTCAGGAGAAGTACGGTCCCAACAAGATACAGACCGACAATCACGATTCTCTCTTCTACCGTCTGAAAGAATCCATCATCAATCCATTCAACATCGTCCTGCTGGCCGTCATCGGTGTCAGCTATTTTACCGATGTCGTCCTTCCGGAAACGCCGTCATATGCCACGATCATCATGCTCATCGTGATCGTCGCCATTTCCTCCGCCGTTTCCTTCGTTCAATCACAGAAATCCGACGCTGCCGCCAAAGCCCTGCAGCAGATGATCATCACCAAAGTCAACGTCATCAGGCAGGGCCTGAAGATGCAGATCGGCATCGAAGAATGCGTGCCGGGTGACCTGGTCATACTGGGCTCGGGAGACCTGATCCCGGGAGACGTCAGATTCATCGAAACAAAGGACCTCTTCGTCGATCAGGCACAGCTGACCGGAGAATCCCAGCCGGTCGAGAAGTACTCCGATCATCGCGAAGGCGACAATATCACCGACCTCAGCAACATCGGTTTCATGGGCTGCGATATCGTATCCGGTTCCGCCCGCGCTATCGTCATTCTGACGGGCAATGACACCTACTTCGGAAACATGTCCAAGACGTTGCAGAGCGTTGAAGAAAAATCCGTCTTCGATAAGAACATGGAATCCATCACCAGCCTGCTGATCAGATTCATGCTGGTGATGATCCCGGTCATCTTTTTGACCAACTATTTCACCAAGAACAACCTTCTGGACTCCATCATCTTCGCGATCACCATCGCCGTTGGCATCATGCCGGAAATGTTGCCGGTCATGATGACCTCTTCTCTGGCGATCGGTGCCATCTCCATGTCCAGGAAACAGACGATCGTCAAGCACCTCGGTTCCATTCAGACCTTTGGTGAGATGGACATCCTCTGTACCGACAAGACCGGCACGCTGACACGGGATGAGATCATCCTGGAGAAATACCTGGATGCGACCGGAAAGGAAGACATCAGGATCCTGAGACACGCCTTCCTCAACAGCTACTTCCAGACCGGACTCAAGAACCTCATGGACAGGGCCATCATCGCCCGCGGTGAAAAAGAAGGACTGGGCTATCTGAAGAGATCCTACGTCAGGGAAGACGAGATCCCGTTCGACTTCGCCAGAAGAAAGATGTCGGTCGTCCTGCGCGACCGCAAGCTCAAAAGGCAGCTGATCTCCAAAGGCGCAGTCGATGAGATCATCGCCAGCTGCGCCTATGTCGAGATCGACGGTGAAGTCAGACAGATGAATGAAGAACTCATGAAAAACGCCTATAAGATCTCGGAAGACAACGGTGCCGAAGGCATCCGTGTCATCGCTGTCGCACAGAAGAATGAGATCCCGGATGTCGATGCCTTCTCATCGGATGACGAAAAGGACATGGTCCTGCTGGGCTTCATCGGCTTCCTGGATCCGCCAAAAGAATCGGCAGCGGAAGCGATCGAAGCGCTGAAGAACAACGGCATCAGGACCGTCGTCCTCACCGGCGACTCTCAGGCTGTCGCGATCAACATCTGCAAACGCATCGGCATCGATACCACCTATTCCTATAACGGATCGGAAGTGGAGATGATGAACGACGGGCAGCTGAAGAATGCCTGCCGCAAGGCGCAGCTCTTCGCCAAGCTCAACCCGCTGCAGAAAAAACGGATCGTCGAGACCTATCAGGATCTCGGCCACGTGGTCGGCTACATGGGTGACGGCATCAACGACGCACCGCCTCTGAAACAGGCAGACGTCGGCATCTCAGTTGACACGGCCGTCGATATCGCCAAGGAAGTTGCAGACATCATCCTTCTGGAAAAGAACCTGAACGTTCTGGACGAAGGCGTCATCGAAGGAAGAAGGACCTTCGCCAACATGAACAAATACCTCAAAATGGCGATATCCGGAAACTTCGGCAACATGATCTCCGTTCTGATCGCCTCCCTGGCACTTCCATTCCTGCCGCTGAAACCGGTCCACATCCTGGTCCAGAACATCCTCAACGACTTTGCACAGTTTGGCATGCCATATGACAATGTCGAAAAAGAATACATCGAAAAACCGATGAAATGGGACATCGGATCTCTCAAACAGTTCATGGTCTACTTCGGTCTGACCTCCACGCTGCTGGACATCCTGTGCTTCCTCGTTCTTTGGTTCGTATTCGGCTACAACTCCATCGAAAAAGCTGAATCCTTCCAGTGTGGCTGGTTCATGTTTGGTGTCATCTCGCAGACGCTGGTCATTCATACGATCAGGACACACAAGTTGCCGTTCATATCCGGAAGAGCCGGAAAAGAACTGCTCATATCGACCTCAGCGATCGTGATCATCACACTGATCCTGGGTCTCACAGATATCGCCTACATCCTGGATATGTCACCACTGCCATATACCTACATCCTCTGGCTGGTGATCCTCATGGTCGTCTATCTGGTGATCACACAGATCATCAAGAACATCTTCATATCCAGATATGAGAAATGGATCTGAAAGGAGAAAGAAAAATGGAAGATAAGATCTTGGAAGAAAACATTGAAGAAAGGAATTATACCCAGGAGATCTTTGATCTGATCCGCAAGACGAAGAATTCAAAACTCCTCGCCCAGACTCTTACCAATTACCACGACAACGATATCGCCGACGCGCTGACCTACCTTTCTCCGGAAGAAAGAAAGAGACTCTATAAAGCGATCGGCATCGAAGCGACATCCAGGATCTTCGCATACTTGGATGAAGACGTCGACAAATACTTCGCCGAACTGGAAAACGAAAGTGCTGCCGACATCCTGGAAGAGATGGATGCCGACGATGCCATCGATATCCTGGAAGGCCTGGATGAAAAGAAAGCCGAACAGATCATCAACCTCATCGAACCGGAATACAAGAGCGACATCCAGCTCATTCAGTCCTACAATGATGATGAATTCGGTTCCCTGATGACCACCAACTACATCACCCTGGAATACGGCATCGGCATCAAGAAGTCGATCGAACAGCTGATCGAAGAAGCCGAAGAAAACGACAACATCGAAACGCTCTACATCATCAAGGACGATCAGTTCTACGGTGCTCTGACTCTGAGAGACCTCCTGATCACCAAGAAAGATGAAGATCTCGATGAAAAGATCATCCTCTCATATCCGTTCGTCTATGATACAGAGAAGATCACTGACAAAGCCATCGAAACTCTGGCTGACTACTCCGAAGATTCCATCCCTGTCCTGGATAAGGACAACAACAAGATCGTCGGCGTCATCACATCAGCCGACCTGGTCGAATTCATCAGCGAGGACGACGAAGATAGCGCGCAGAACACAGCCCCTATCCAAAACGAGAAGAGGAATGGCATCTACCAGATCATCGCCTTCCTGCTCATCCTGCTGGTCGCGCTCAACAGGATCTTCGCTCTGATCCCGGCATACGTCTATATCGAAGCCATCGTGATCCTGGCGGCGATCGCTCTGGAATGTTATGATCTGATGGATCGCAAAAACAAAGCCTAGATAAAAGCTCACACCACCTGGTGTGAGCTTTTCTTATTGTTCTGACAATTCCTGTATGACTCTTCTTCTGGTCACGATCCCCATGAACACACGTCTGTCATCCACGACCGGTATGAAATTGTGATTCATGATCTGCGAGACGAGTTCGCTCACATCGGCATCGACCTTGACCGCCGGTACTTCCTTGGAGATCAGTTCCCTGATCTTCACTTTTTCCAGATCCTCCATGGAGATCCCGTTTTCTTTCACGATAAACCACAGAAGATCACCTTCGGATATCGTTCCCAGATACTCGCCGTTCT
>JAEEGJ010006705.1_pt1 | contig 34133 bp, 37 predicted proteins | sample 8958761 | NCBI WGS metagenome assembly JAEEGJ01 (sample SAMN16246546, study PRJNA631951) | gut metagenome | biome: gut microbiome; feature: rumen; material: RS-attached | host: Bos | place: Iran: Karaj | collected 2018-10
CTGTCGATGCGCTCCTTGGCGATGGTCGTGTCGGCCAGTTGGTTGTAGGCGTGGCGTAGTTCCCGCATCTGCTTGCGGCGGCGGAAATAGTAGAAGATGAAGAAGGCGAGGGTGATGAGAATGATGAGCACAGCGGTCTGTATCTGCAGGTCCAGGTTGGAGAGGCGCAGGTCTTTGGCCTCGTTTTCCGCCCGTGTCACGTCAATCTGTGCGGCATACTCGTAGGACATCTGCTGCACCTCGGCGGTGTTGACAGAATCGCGATAATCTTTGTAGCGCACCTGGTATAGGTAGGCCTGACGGTAGTCACCAAGGCTTGCGTAGGCATTGGCAATCAATTCTAAGCGGTCGCTGCCGCCCTTAATGTTGATGGCGATGTCCAAGGCCTCGGCGTAGCGGCCGTTCTTCATGGCGTGGTAGCAGTTGACGAAAGGACCAAAGCTATCATCGTGACCGTTGTCGCGCTTCAGTTTCTCGCGCTCAGCATAGGCACGGTTGAAGTCGTCGCGGCTGTATTGGTCATCGTAGTATGCGATGCATATATACGTCCACGCTGACAGCCTGTGCTGCATGATGACGTTAGGCTCTGCCAATGCCTTGCGGGCGCAGTCAAGCACCTTCTCGGGCTTCTCCGTATTGACATAGATTTTCGCCATCCCGAGGTAGGGGGCGGCGGCGCTCTCGTCAGGGAAAAAGCGGTGCTGGTAGTTGATGGCCTCGGTGAACTCGTGCTCAGCCTGTGCGAAGTGGCGTAGGCTCGACGACATAGTGGCCAGAGCGTATGTGGACGTGTAAAGGCCGAACTTACTGTCATGCTGATAGGCGTAGTCATGAATCTGGTGAGCCAGCTCCAGACCGCGCGTACGGTTCACCCTGTTGAAGCTGTAAATGGCCTGGTTCGACCACGCCTTGTAGAACAGCCGCTCCTGACTGGGCCCGGCCTCGCGGCACGCCTCTATCAGCTGGTCGGTGATGAGCATGAAACTGTCGATGGCGTTCGAGCTGTAGTAACGGTACATCTCCTTCTCCAAATGTGCGATGCGGTCGTCGCCGCCCATCGCTTTGACTTTGTCTTCGTCCGTCACGACTCGGCCATTTCCGAGCGAGCTCGGATGGCGCTCGCTGCTCCGTCCGTTGCCGCCGGCACCCGATGTCTGCGCCACCGCAGCCAGTGTCGCCATGACAGCCGTCAGCGCAACCACGTAAAGTCTCCTCAATATGTTCATTCTTGCCTGTACGATAAATACGTTTTTCTTCATTTTTCTACAACGATAGCCACCGACCAGTGGGTGCGCTTCAGTGGGGTGTAATAGACATACGACGGCACGCCGTTCACCTCCAGTTCGGCCACGCCGCGATGGTGTTTCTTCAGGCTGGCAACGAATGCCTCGTCGCTTATGGTAACAATGTCTCCGTCGGGGTGGGCGAAGCTGGTGCCATCGTCGTTCAGGATAACGATGAAGAAATCGTCGTTCCCAGACAACCGGTAGTTGTTCAGCAGTTCGTCGTTCCTTACCTCGTCCTCTATCTGCCGCAACTGTTCTATCATCCATTCCTGCGTCATGTCGGCTCCGCAGACGCATACCAAGCGGCCCTGGGCGTCGAAAATGGGTGTGGCAAACGTCATGTAGTAGCCGCTGGCCACGTTCAAGTCATCCGCGTAATAATATGGCTCCGACCAGAAACTCTCCTTCTCCTTGATACCTTGCACGTACCATGTTGACGTGGTATAGTCGTGGCGCGCCGAGCCCACGAACGTTAGCACGAACTCCGTCGAGTCACCCTGGTGCACGTAGGGCTGGAACCACCGGCCCTCCTGCGAAAAGTAGTTGGGCACGAAGGCCGCGAAGTAACCGATGACGTCGGGGTTCAGGCTAGTCTTACTGCCGAGGGCCTCGACGACAGCCTGCGGCGACTCCATGTGCTTGGCCACCTCGTCGAACACGTTTTCCGCATTCATCTCCACACCCCTGAAGGTCTTCGACAATTTCTCCGCCACCACATTCATCATGCCGACGTAGCGCACGTTTCGCTCCGCCCGGACTACGTAGTTCAGCGCCACCGCCAGCAGCACCACCGCCGCCAACGCGCCGATAACCACTGGCCACAGCCATTTTTTTTGATTGGTATTTGAACTCATAGAATCTGTTCTTTAGTTGACTTTTCTCGGTTGCAAAGATAGTAAATAAATTTGTAAAAAGCAAAGGATTTTGGAAATTCTTTACGTTTCCCACGTCCAGTATTTCCTTAACTCACTTACAATATCATCCCAATCCTGCATAGAGAACGTACCTTCTCCCATCATCATTATTGTCATTTCCACAACATCAAACTTCTTATAAAGATTTGTGTCTCGGAACCCATTACGAAGATAGAACTTATGCCTACGTTCTCTTTGGGCCTTATTGTTACATTCCTGTTTAGGGGATTCCATGTCAAGAACACAAGTCGTACCCTTGTACTTCTCAATGAGAGTGGTTAGAATCTCCTGTCCCTTTCCCTTGCCTCTCTGCTCTGGCAACACGGCGAAATACCAATACCAGTTGAACGGTTCATGTGGAAAAACAATGGTAAAGCCAATAAAGTCCTCTCCCTCGTAGTATGCAGTGAAGTCAAGGTGCATTTCTTCTATCAAGAGTACCAAATCCTCCCAGGGAATTTGCTCGTCCTCTGGAAATGCCGTCTGATAGAGCTGTTTTATCCTTTCATCAGCGTTGGCTGCTGTTATTTGTTTCGTTGTCATTCTGTCACTACTGGTTTCCCGGCATCCTTCCAAGCAATGATACCGCCTTTTAGATTAACACACTTATACCCAACATCAGCCAACCTACCAGCAGCATTGGCAGAACGACGGCCACTTCTACAGTAAATGGCTATCTTCTTGTCGATGGGTAATGATGACTTCGCTTTTTCTATGAAGTCGCTCTGTTTTTGATCGATGAGAATGGCTCCCTTGATATGTCCGTCATTGAACTCTTCTAATGTACGGACATCCAGAACCACGACATTTGAATCTGCCACTAGTTCTGCAAAGCCCTGAACGTCGGTATTCTCAAAGTTGTCCTGGCCGCAAGCAGTTGTAAGCCCAAGTGCAGCCAATAGGAATGTTAGAATCTTCTTCAGGAAGGGTGGCACGACACCATTCAAGTCCAGCCAGTAGTCGAATATCAGGATGGACTTTTCCGTTTCCAGCACAAAGCCGCTATGGAAGATGTAGGTCAGCGTCATGATTGTTATAGCATCTTTTCAAGTATCTCGACAGCTTTGGTGATGTCCTCCTGAAACCGCTTGTGGTCGCGTAGGAAGTCAGCCCTGCCACCACTGATGGCATCATACAATTCCTGGCTCATCTCATTGGCATAGTCGGAAATGGCTATCTCAATGTCATCCTTCTGCCAGTCGAGCGTGGAATGAACATAAATGCGCTGCTTTTGATGCAGGAAACTGTAGGCGGTCTCGATACTATCCTTTGTTATCATCTTGTTACTGCGTCATAACCAATCGGGCGGAACTGCTTCTGCTTCTCGCTGTACACAAATCCGTGCCCGAGCAGGTAGTTCTTTATCTCTTTCGGCTCTGTGCCGAAGTTGTAGCACAGTGATTCCAGCGTGTCAAACTCCTCGTCTCTCAGGAGCATGTTCACGCTCGAAACCAATATGGCAGGATCTTTTGGCAGGTGGTCCATATCAAATTTTATTTGCAAAGGTACTCAAAAATCCTATATTTTTCGTACCTTTGCACAGATTATTAGGATAGTTTAGGATTTATGGCAAAGCGTGAATACATACAGGCCAACAAGGATTGGCTGGAGGCGAAAGCCAAAGAGGAAGGCGTAAAGGCACTGCCTAAAGGCATCTATTACAAGGTGCTGAGTGAGGGCAATCAAGAGAGTGCGAAGCCAACGGTTCGCAGCATCATCACAGCCCACTATACAGGCAGAACCATCGACGGCAAACAGTTCGACAGCAGCCGTGGTGGTGTGCCTCTGGCTTGCCGCTTGTGTGATCTCATAGAGGGCTGGATCATCGCCATTCAGCAGATGCATATTGGCGACAAGTGGGAGCTTTATATCCCTGCTGAGATGGGTTACGGCAAATTCTCACAGCCTGGCATCCCCGGTGGCTCGACTCTGATTTTTGAAATTGAACTCTTAGGCATTGCATGACACTTCGAGAACTAATCAATTCTGTAGATTCTGAGCAGTACAGCGAATCAGCGTTGTATCAGAGGCTGCGTGAGACGAAGCCTGAGTATGGTTCCAACAGACGTATTGAGGTCAAGTTGGTGAATGGTGAGGTCACTATTACCAATGTTCACGTCGGCTCGTTGGGTGACATCCTGACTTACCAGATTGACGTAGCTCCAGACCTGCAGGTGACAAAGATGCAACTGTTGGATGAAATCCTCAAAGAGATGTCCTCAAACACCTTCAGTGATGAAGAGCAGGCTGAGTTCTGGGATGACTTTGACAATCTGCAAAAAGCAAAGATAGTAAGATGACTCTCCCTAAGTTCATCATAACAATGGATGGCTACTTTCGCCTCGGCATGGTCAACCAGCACAAGCATCTGCTGAAGTCTGGTGACCAATGCATCGGCGGTGGGTACTATCACTTTGACTTTGTTTCCAACCGCATCCTCCTTGACAGGGAGTCCTACGATTTTGGTCGCCCTAAATGGCATCTGCTGGAAACATTGAAGGTTCCTTCTACCTATCGAGGCATGCGAATCGTCTATTCGTATGATGACGGTTTCCATGATGATTTCAACGTCAGCGAAGAACTGAATATCGAATACTATGACTGACTACGATTCCATATGGCGCACACAAGACTAGATTCGAACGGTGGTGAATGCCGTTCTGGGGGAATGTATCTGGGATCTCAGCTACAGCGAGCGACGGATGGCCATTGAACTGGAGCTGACTGTCACCCTCGATGATGATGCCATCAGTAATATTCCGTAATTTATGCCGTTTTTAGTGGCACAATAATTGGTACTTTTGCAAAATCTTCTTAAACTCGTTTAAACATTCGGATGCTATAGGGGAAATACCTACGAAACTTTAGGGATTCTGGAATCATAGAATCGGGTTTTTCATTTTCAAATCCCATAGATTCGCCTTAACTTTGCACCGTGATCCAGTAATCGACTTGTCGCTTCGCTTGCGAAGAACATAGGAGTCTGGTCACAGAACGAAAGTTGAACAATTAAAAATTGAAGATTATGAAGAAGATGAATAAAGTGATCGCAATCATGATGATGATGAGCATCACATTCGCAATGCCAGCAATGGCCGGTAATAATAAGAAGAACGACAAGAAGCATGATGTCGTTGTAGTGAATAACGATAAGAAGGGTTCGCACTTCGACAAGGTTCTTGCCAAGCAAGCGACCAAAGGTCGAGCGGATAAAAAAACGACGGTGAGCACCAGTCGTTCAAGTCATTTCGATGCCAACAAGACCCATGCCTATCGTCCTGACGTGAAGACCTGCACCATCAAGGTGAGCCGTCACGACTCTCACAAGAAAGTTGTGGCAAAGGTTGAGAATATGAAGGGCGTGATGGACACAAACTGGAATCCCCGCACTCGTGAGTTGACAGTCCGCTACGATGCCAACAAGACATCAGCCCGCAACATCAAGCACTTCGTGGCATGATTGTTTGCCATTCCATATATAATCCATGAGACCCCGGCTTGCATTCCTGCAGGTCGGGGCCTCCGATATACGCCAATTACCTTGCTTGGCCTTCAACTTGACCTTCGGTCGAGCCTGCTCACGCTCGGCATAGCTCAAACGAGTTTGGCTCTGCCCTCGCTTACTCGCAGCCTTGTCAATGCCATAGACCAGAAAGGTCACGATATTAATGACTATCAGATAATATAACAGAACATTTGCCATCACTGTCTTTCTTTAGTAAATGCGTAAACGGCCAGTGTCGGTAGAAGAACCAACAGCAGCAATGCAACCTCTACAACTGCATACGACCCGAAATAGTCAACCAATGTCTGGAATTTCAGGACTCCATCCACCAGCAAGACCAAAAGGACAAACCAGCAGAGAAGGAATATTGCAGAATATTTGATCTTTCGTTTCTTCAGTTTCATTCTGATGTTATTTATCGGTTCAGATATTTCCAGAGTTGTATGGAATCGTCGTGGTGACGCAGTTTCTCGACGATGAAGACGAGTTGTTTTTGGATGTCTTTCTGGGTTGTTCCCTGTTGACGGGCAAGCCTTTAATATTCACAAAAACAAAGTCCTCTATTAACGACTGACCATCTTTTGATAAGCCAACCTTTCGTCGCCTGACAACAGATAGATGATGCCGCAATAGGTGAAGCCGTGCTTTAGGATGTTGTGCTGCATAATCTTGTTGTCGCGATGGGTGTCTATGCGGATGTTCGTGTCATGTGAAAAGCAGAAGTCCATGATGCTGCTAAAGATACCGTGAGTATCGGGGTAGCTGGCAATACGATGGACTACATGATACGGCTGAGCATCATCTATCCACTCGCCATCATAGATTTTGGCATAAGTCGATTCAGGGGATGGCAGGAAAGCAAAGTAGCCAACGATCTTACCAGACAATTGGTGCTCACCATCGTCTTCCTCAACAACGAATCCACCGTTCTTCTCCATATCAGCCGTAATGACAGCCTCAGAGGGATAGCCATCACCCCACTGATACATGTTGCCGGACTGCCGCATTATCTTCTTTGCAGCATCCATGACTGTCATAATATCAGCCATATCCGACGGTTGGGCTTCTCTGATAATCCTGCTCATTCCATTTGTCCCCATTTGAGCTCTTCACCCTGTTTATCATACTGTTTACGCTTGCCTACGGGAGGTTCTCTAAGGGTAATCTTAACCACTGCTGTACGTTCAAGACTACGGGCAATAGCATCGTCGAAAGCATCCATATGATGAGGGAGAAAACGCTGGCAGATGGCTCTTAATGCCTCAATCTTCTCCGCGCGGTCTGTCACAATCTCTGCCTTACCTACGGCAGTTGCCGATTTGTACTGCAGCGTAAAGCTCCCATCTTTTGGGCCAATTGTAGGCGCACATTTGGTGACAGCCGAGAGGAATACCGTCGGACAGTGTGCTATGCAGTCCAATTTGTCGCCCTCCAAGGCACAATGGAAATAGAAGGTTTTCTCGTCTGTGCGTGCCAATGACAGGGGTAATCCGTATGGACTCCCATCAGGTCGCGTCATGCTGACTGTTATGTATGGAGCCTTGTCTAACACCTCCAATGCGAAGGCGGCATTCATTTGGCGACTCGCCTTCCTCATTCGCCTCTCGGCAAAGCTCGAACAAGTTCGGCTCTGCTCTCGCCGCTCATTCGGTTCTCTACTTGCTTTTCTCATAATCCTAATCTTCTACCTCGCAATGCAGAAATCCCATTTCCTTGGCCTTTTCCTCGTTCATCAGGAAGTAGATGGCCTCGCCCTCATTGCAGAGTTCACCCTTCGAGTTAGTGATCTCCGCACTGATATATGCCAGATTCCGTACCTGTTTTGAGACTTTAGCCCGAATGGTAAGCTCTGGTTCTGTCGTGGGAACAGCCTTGCGGAACTTCACGTTCAATTGTACCGTATAGCCGCTGGTCTGTAGTTTGCGGGTGACTACCCAGCCGCATACTTCATCAATCAGCGTACTCAGAATGCCACCGTGCATAGTATCTACCCAGCCCTGATAGTTGTGCTCAGGATGCCAGGTGCTCACAATATAGTCACCATCCTCATAAAACTCCATGTGTAGTCCGATGGGATTGTCAGGACTGCAACCGAAACAGTTATACCCTTCGTGGTTGCGCCAAGGATTTATTATCTTCTTCATATAATCTGGTCTATCATATCACAAAACATATAAAAACTGCGTGTAAAGGTACGAAAAAAAGGAGAATATTTCGTAACTTTGTGCCCAATTATTACGATACTTTAATGATTTTAGGTGGTTATGGCATACATGAATATGAAGAAAAGTACTATTATCACAGCACTGACAGCCATGATGCTCGTGGCAGTAGGATTAACAGGTTGCAAGTATTTCAAGCCCCTCGACGGCCCTGGTATGGAACGCGATTCGACTGACTTATCAGCCTTGGGGGATAGTGTTAGTATCGGTGACAGTCTGAACGTTGTGGCTGACGACGCTGCCCAGAAGCAGAATATGGAAGCCGTACAGGCTTTCGTGGAGCAGTTCTATAACGAGTGGGGCATGGAGAATCTGCTGGATTATGACTATCCTAAACAGCATATTACGCCCCGTCTCCTGAAGTGCCTGGCTGATTCATACGAATTTGAATGCGAGGGCGAGTGCCTGGCTACATGGAAGTTCTTCTATGAGGGCGGTGGCGATGTCGGTGAGTTTAAGTCACGCCAGATAACAGCCCGTGACGGAAACCATGTCCTTGTTGAGAACAAGTACGTGAACTATGAATACGACGTGCTCCTTACTGTGATTAAGGATGGCGACACCTTCAAGATCGACAGCCTTCAGCAAGAGGTGCGGGCTTTAAATTTCAACGAGGACGAGTATTAAGGTTAAAAGCGATGTGGCGACACCCGCATCGCTTTTTTGATTCTAGTCGTTATACAATAAAACAGCATTTTTTTGCGTTATAATAAGGTGAAACGTTTCTGTCTTGTCACGTTGGTCTTGCTGATGGCCCATCTAGCTCATGCCCAGCAGGACGTAGCCTTCAGCCATTATTGGGTGATGGAACCCTCGTTTAATCCCGCATCCGTAGGTAAGGAGAATAAGCTGAATGTGGCAGTGGCTTACGCCATGCAGCTGGCAGGCTTTGAACATAATCCTAAGACGATGTATGCGGCTGCAGATATGCCGTTCTATGCCCTGAACGCCTATCACGGCGTGGGTCTTCAGTTGCTTAACGATGATATCGGACTATTTTCCCACAAACGTCTTAGCCTGCAGTATGCCTACAAGAAATCACTCTTTGGAGGAACGCTCGGCGTAGGTCTTCAAGGCACTGTGATGAGTGAGGGTTTTAATGGTTCTAAGGTGGAACTGATAGATGCCGGAGACCCTGTCTTTGCGACATCTGATATCACGGGAACAGGCTTCGACCTGTCTGCTGGACTATATTATATGCATCGCCAATGGTATGTTGGTGCCTCCGTCTTACATTTGAACTCCCCGAAGGTGGAATTGGGTGAAACCAACGAAATATCCATCTCTTCAACATATTATTTGACCGGTGGATACAATATTCGGCTAAGAAATCCGTTCTTAACAATACACACCTCTGCTTTGGGACGTTACGACGGAGTGACTTGGAGGGCAGATGTCACAGGTCGTCTGAAGTACACCCATGAGAAGAAAGTGATGTATGCTGGTTTGGGATATAGTCCGACAAATTCAGTGACAGTACTTGTAGGTGGCAACTTTCACGGTATCCATCTCGGCTATAGCTACGAGATCTATACATCAGCCATCAATATCGGTAACGGGAGTCATGAGTTGTTCGTGGGATATCAGACAGACCTGAACCTATTTAAGAAGGGCAGGAACCTGCATAAGAGCGTGAGAATCTTATAAAGGTAAAAAAGTGAAATGTAAAAAAACGAGAATATGGAAAAAAGAGAAAATATGATGAAGCGAAAAGGAAACATGGCGAGAAGGCTTATACCTTTTTACCTTCTTACCTTTTTACTGTTCTTGTCGAGTTGCTTCGGTAGTAAGTTGGCATCATCGGCTGGCGGTGAGGTAACGGGCGCTGGCGGCAGAGCTTTCTCCGAGCCTACACCTTACGGCATGACGTTGGTAAAACGCGGTCATCTGAAGATGGGTATCGAGAAACAAGACAGTCTCTGGGGCAAACAGACACCAGTCCGTAACATTTCTGTCGATGGTTTCTGGATGGACGAGACAGAGGTGACTAACTCCAAGTATCGTCAGTTTGTTAATTACGTGCGTGACTCCATCCTCCGTGAGCGTCTGGCCGAGATCGACGATACCTATCGTACTGTGAAGACGGATAAGGACGGTGAGGAAATCGGTTCACAGCTGAACTGGAAGAAAGCTCTCCCACGAAAGCCGAGTGAAGACGAGCAGGAGGTCATTGACGGTTTGTATGTCACTAACCCTGTGACGGGGGAGAAAATGCTTGATGCATCGCAGATGAACTACCGTTATGAGGTCTATGACTATACGGCAGCAGCCCTGCGCCGTAACCGTCTGAATCCAGAGGAACGTAATTTGAATACAGATATTGCTGTCGACCCCAACGAGGTGGTTTGGATTTCGAAGGATACTGCCTATGTTGATGAAGAAGGAAAGATTGTCCGTGAGACAATTAATCGCCAGCTGACGGGCCCTTGGGACTTCCTGAATACTTATATCATTAACATCTATCCAGATACGACTTGCTGGGTGAATGACTTCCCCAATGCCGACAATGAGGTGTACATGCGTTATTATTTTTCCAATCCAGCCTATAATGATTATCCCGTTGTGGGTGTGACATGGGAACAGGCTAACGCTTTCTGCGCTTGGCGTACAGAGTATCTGTTGAAGGGCCTTGGTCCTGCAGCACGCTTCATCCAGCGCTACCGTCTGCCGACAGAGGCAGAATGGGAATATGCTGCCCGAGGCAAGGACCAGACGGAGTTCCCATGGGAGAATGAGGACGTAGCCAGTGGAAAGGGCTGTTTCTTTGCTAACTTCAAGCCCGATAATGGTAACTATACGAAGGATGGTAATCTTATTACGAGCAAGGTAGGTATCTATTCAGCCAACAGTAATGGTCTCTTTGATATGGCAGGTAACGTGGCAGAATGGACTAGCACCATATATACTGAGGCAGGTGTGGAAGCGATGAATGATATCAATCCACAGTTGAAGTATAATGCCGCCATCGAAGACCCTTATCGTCTGAAGAAGAAGAGTGTGCGTGGTGGCTCGTGGAAAGACCCGGAGTCATATATCCGTTCTGCCTGGCGCAGTTCTGAGTACCAGAATCAGCCACGTTCCTATATCGGATTCCGTTGTGTCCGCAGCTTGGCAAATACCACCAGCGACAAGGCCAAGGACTCCAAACGCAAGTAATGAAATGTAAATCGTCAAATTGTAAATCGAAATGACAACCTATAGTAAATTCAATATCGTCTACCGCTTACAGAAGTGGATGGACAGCGTGCCAGGACAGACCTTCCTGAACTATGCCTATAGTTGGGGTGCGTCGATTGTGATCTTGGGTACCCTCTTTAAGCTCACTCACCTTCCAGGTGCAAACTTCTTCCTGTTCCTGGGTATGGGTACAGAGGTGTTTGTGTTCTTTATCTCGGCTTTCGATCGTCCTTTCGACAAAACGACCGACGGTATGGAACTCGATACCCATGTACAGAAAGATGAGATACAGGTAGAGACAGCACCGGCTGGTGTTACTTCTGCAGGAGGTCCGGCTACCGTTATCGGTGGTAATGGAGGTACTATTATTATCGGTGGAGGTGCTGGGGCTAGCCAGTCTGGTCCATCAAGTCCAGTGAATGAGGCTAGTCAGGCAAGTGTCGATACCGAGGCCATCGCAGCCGTATCGTCGTCAGTGACAACGATGGCTGGTGGTTCTGCAGTAGCTCTGCCACAGGTGAATCCTGAACTCGAAGAGGCAACGGCCAACTACGTCGAAGAGTTGAAACATCTTACGGAGATGCTCTCGAAGGTCTCTGAACAGAGTGAGCGTCTGTCACGCGACTCTGAGGAGATGGAGAACCTGAACCGTACGCTGACGGGTATCTGCAAAGTCTACGAGTTACAGTTGAAGAGTGCCAGCTCGCAGATCGGAACCATCGACGAGATTAATGACCAGACTCGCAGAATGGCAGAACAGATAGCCGAGCTCAATAAGATTTATACACGAATGATTGAGGCGATGACCGTGAACATGAAAGCGGCCGCACCTTTAGGATAAGATATTATGGCAATAAGGAAAAGACCCGTCTCTCCACGCCAGAAGATGATCAATCTGATGTATGTCGTCTTGATGGCGATGCTTGCGCTGAACGTCTCCAATGAGGTGCTCAACGGCTTCTCCATCGTGGAGGAAAGTCTGAAGCGCACAACGGTGAATGCCTCTAATGAGAACTTGGCTATCTACGACAACTTTGCCGTACAGATGAAAAAGAATCCGCAGAAGGTAGAGCAGTGGTATAACAAGTCGCAGACGGTAAAACATTTGAGCGATTCTCTCTATAATATGATTGCAGACCTGAAGTTGGCTATTGTCCGTGAGGCTGACGGAGATGACGGAGATGTTACGAATATCCGCAATAAAGAAGATTTGGAGGCCGCCAATCAGGTGATGCTGGCTCCAGGACGTGGACAGGGTAAGAAATTGTTTGATGCCATCAATGCGTATCGTGCCAAGCTTTTACCGATGGTGACGACCACTCGACAGAAGCAAATGCTGGTGTCGAACCTGACGACCGACGTTCCCAAGAGTGCGAAGGCGATGGGTAAGAACTGGCAGGAGTATATGTTCGAATCGATGCCGGCGGCTGCAGCTGTCACCCTGCTATCGAAGTTGCAGAGTGATGTGCGATATGCTGAGGGCGAGGTGCTTCACACCTTGGTTCAGAACATTGATGTAAAGGATATCCGTGTGAATGCCCTCGAGGCTTTTGTCATCCCCAACTCACAGACCATTGTTCGTGGCGACAAGTTCTCTGCCCATATCGTGATGGCTGCAGTGGATACCACACAGATACCTGATATCTACATCGGTAACCAGAAGGTGACACTCCATGATAATCTCTATGAGCGCATCTGTGGTAGTACAGGCGACTTTACGTTGGCTGGTTATCTGGAAACGGTTAATGGTAATGGTGAGCGTATCCGTCGTGACTTTTCTCAGAAGTATACCGTGGTAGATCCGAGTGCTACTGTCAGTGCCGATCTGATGAATGTGCTCTATGCGGGCTATAACAACCCTATTAGCATCAGTGTACCAGGTGTACCTCTGAATAAGATATCTGCATCGATGTCAGGAGGAACACTCCAGCCAGTAGGACCAGGACGCTATATTGCCCGTCCTTCAAAGGTTGGACAGGATGTTACCTTCACCGTGACCTCCACAAATACAGGACGTCCTCAGCAGATGGGACAGTTTAGCTTCCGTGTACGTAAACTGCCCGATCCCACACCGTATATTGCAATGAAGGATGAACACGGCAACCCCACTCGTTACAAGGGCGGTGGTCTGGCTAAAGGACAGTTGGTTGCCGCAACATCCATTGGTGCCGCCATCGACGATGGAATTCTAGACATTGCTTTCCGTGTGCAGAGTTTCGAGACGGTATTCTTCGACAATATGGGTAACGCCGTGCCGATGGCTTCTGAAGGTGCATCATTCTCCTCGAGGCAGATGGAAACTTTCCGCAAACTGACGCGTAACCGCCGTTTCTATATTTCCCGTGTAACGGTTGTAGGACCAGACGGTCTGACACGTACCCTTCAGAATCCGATGGAGGTAATTGTTAAGTAAAAGTAAAAAGGTAAAAGAGTAAAAGATATGAAAATGAATAGCATAACAAATACGGTAAGAGGTGTGGTAAAATGGTTTTTACCTTTTTACCTTTTTACCTTTTTACCTTTAATTGCCTCGGCTCAGCCGAAGGCTCGCCGTGTCCAGCAACAGGCGGAGCAGCAGCAAACACAGCAGAAGAAGTCAGGTAATACCGCGTCGTCGGCTATGACGCGTCGTGCACAGATATCGTTTCCAACGGCCCTCGATGTGCCAGAAGATGTGGTTTGGCGTCGTGACATCTACCGTGAAATTATTCTCGAGGATGATGCCAATGCAGGACTGTATTATCCTGTCGAGCCTCAAGGTAAACAATTAAACCTGTTTACCTATATCTTCAAGTTGGCGCAGAACGGTTACATCCCTATCTACGAGTATCCCACAGATGGCAGTGATGTGTTTGAAGAAGCCTCAAAAGTGCCGATGAAGACCGTCCTAGATAATTATCATATCTTCTATGAGGAACAGAACGGCAAGCTGAAAGTCGATAACAGCGACATTCCTTCTGCCGAGGTAAAAAAGTATTATCTGAAGGAGAGTGCCTATTATGATCAGGCCAACTCTTCATTCCATATTAAGGTATTGGCCCTCTGTCCAGTGATGATGCGCAACGATGATTTCATCATCAGCGACGATGCCAACAGTCAGGGCACAGCCTATCCGCTCTTCTGGGTGAAATACAGTGATCTTGAACCCTTCCTGACCCGTCAGACCGTGATGACTTCAAGTCTGAACAATGCTGCTACAATGTCAATGGATGATTACTTTACGATGAATAAGTATAGTGGAAAGATCTACAAAACTACGAATATGCTCGGTCGTACTTTGGCTCAATATTGTCCAGACGAAGCATCTATGACTGCAGAGCAGAAACGTATTGAAGAAGAGCTCGAGGCTTTCCGCAAGAATATCTTCGGCGATCCAGAGAAGAAGGATTCACTTGACAGCATCGCGAATGCCAATCCTCAGAATGTAAAGGCTGCACAGAAGGCAAAAGCCAAGAAAGCCCGCCAGAACAGCACTCGCCGTACAAAGGTCAGTGGCACGAAGACCAAGGGCAGTTCATCCTCTCCGAGTAACGGTGCTGCCCGCGTCTCTGTCCGCCGCGAGAGACACTGAATGAAGATATTTTTAAAAAAAGAGCGATTATTCGCTCTTTTTTTATATCTTTGCAGCGTCATACTTTAAATAATTCTAATTATGAAGAGATTTTTTACTTTAGTCGTGCTGCTTTCTGCCATGACGATGGCTACGCAAGCACAAGGTGTCAAGGTTGGTATTAAGGGCGGTCTCGACATCGTGAACATGAGTTTCGATGAGAATGTCTTTAAGACAGACAACAAAATGGGCTGGTTCGTTGGTCCTACGGTGAAGGTTTCTCTGCCAGTCACAGGTCTGGGTATCGACATCTCGGCTTTTTATGATGTGAAAAAGTACGATCTGACAGCCAATCAGAAGACGGAGACGGTGTCTCAGCGTTCTGTGCTCATCCCTGTGAATGCCCGCTTTAATTTCGGACTTGGCAGTGCCGCAGGCATCTATGTGGCAGCAGGTCCTCAGGTCGCCTTCAATATCGGCGATGACTATAAGGATATCTTCAAGGATGATGCCCTGCAGGAAACTTTCCAGTTGAAGAAGTCCAACTTCAGTGTGAACCTTGGTGCTGGTGCTTATCTCTCCGATCATTTTGAGATAGGTTTTGCCTATAACATTGCCCTTGGCTCTACGGCTGATGTGACTTGGAAGAAAGCTACCGACGATATTAAGTCAAAGCCAAAGTCTTGGCAGATCTCTGCAGCTTATTATTTCTGATAAGCTTTGTTCGTCGACGTCATCCTTCCTTTGCCGCTCGACGGTCTCTTCACCTATTCCGTACCAGCACCACTGTCGGAACAGGTGAAGATTGGTATTCGTGTACTTGTTCCCTTCGGGCGTAGCAAGACATATGTTGGCATAGTTGCAAAGTCAGCTGTCAACAGTCAACTGTCAACTATCAAAGATATCCTTCAGGTACTTGATGCTGAGCCTATCCTGCTTCCCCATCAACTGCATCTGTGGCAGTGGATCTCTGATTATTATATGTCGCCTATTGGCGAGGTCTATAAAGCTGCGCTGCCCTCAGGTCTGAAGGCTGAGGACGGCTATAAGCCGCGTACAGAGACCTATATCCGCCTGACACCTGCTTTCCGCAACGAACAAGCCCTCCACGTTGCCATCGACATGCTCCAACGTGCCCCCAAGCAACTCAAGGCTTTTGTTGATTTCCTTGGCTTCGAGGCGGATGACCTGACTCGCGACGAACTGCTGAATCAGGGGCATACGCTCCAGACGGTTTCTGCCCTCGAGAAACGCGGCATCCTTGAAACTTTCGAGAAAGAGGTGGGTCGTCTGAATCATGGTGGAGAGCCCCATCTGGAAAAAATCAAGCTTTTGAGTCCGCTCCAGCAGGATGTCTACAACCAGATTCAGTTCTCTTTTCTGAAGAAGAACGTCACCCTCCTGCATGGTGTCACTTCCAGCGGCAAGACTGAGATCTATATCCACCTTATCCGTCAGGCCCTCGAAAAGCAGCAACAGGTGCTTTATCTCTTGCCAGAGATTGCCCTTACGGTTCAGATTATGGACCGTCTGCAACATGTCTTCGGTAACCGTCTGGGTATTTACCATAGTAAATATGCTGATGCTGAGCGTGTGGAGATCTGGCAGAAACAACTCTCCAAGAATCCCTACGACGTCATCCTCGGTGCGCGCAGTGCCGTCTTCCTGCCTTTCCAACGACTTGGCCTTGTCATTATCGACGAGGAACATGAGACCAGCTATAAGCAGCAGGATCCCGCCCCCCGTTATCATGCCCGTAGTGCAGCTATCATGTTGGCACAGATGTCGGGTGCAAAGGTCTTGTTGGGTACAGCAACCCCTTCGCTAGAGACATATCACAACGCGAAGACAGGTAAGTATGGCCTCGTTGAGCTTTTCCAACGTTATAAAGGTATTGAACTTCCAGAGATCCAGGTTATCGATATTAAAGACCTGCAGCATCGCAAGATGATGAACGGTCCTTTTTCCCCGTTGTTGCTGAATAAGGTCCGTGAGGCTTTGGAGCGCGGCGAACAGGCTATACTCTTCCAGAACCGTCGTGGCTATGCACCCATGATTGAGTGTAAGCAGTGTGGTTGGGTGCCCCACTGCCAGCATTGCGACGTGTCGCTGACTCTCCATCGTAATCTCAACCAACTTTCCTGCCATTATTGCGGCTATACTTATCAGGTGCCTACAGAATGTCCTGCCTGCGGCAGCAAAGAGTTGCAGACACGCGGCTATGGTACGGAGAAAATAGAAGATCAGGTGCGTGATATTTTTCCTGAGGCTCACATTGCTCGTATGGATCTCGACACCACTCGTACGCGTCATGCTTATGAACGTATCATCAGCGATTTTTCGGCAGGACGTACTAATCTGCTTATTGGTACCCAAATGATCTCTAAAGGTCTGGATTTTGATAAGGTCTCTGTGGTGGGCATCCTCAATGCCGATACCATGCTCAACTATCCCGACTTTCGTGCCTATGAGCATGCTTTCATGATGATGTCGCAAGTTAGTGGCCGAGCTGGTCGAAAGGGACGTCGTGGGCTAGTTGTCCTTCAGACGAAAAGTCCGCAATTGCCGCTTATTCATCAGGTTGTTAATAATGACTATTCAGGTTTTTATAATGCCCTGATAGCCGAGCGCCAACAGTTCCATTATCCACCCTTCTGCCGTCTGGTCTATGTTTTCCTAAAGCATCGTAATGAGGGGTTGGTTGAATCTGCTGGTATCCTTTTGGGCAGTCGTTTGCGCCAGTGGTTTGGGACTCGTGTCCTCGGTCCAGACAAACCTGGTGTCGCCAAGGTCAAATCATTGGCCATCCGAAAAGTTGTCCTTAAACTCGAACCGGGTCTTAACTTATCCGAAGTACGACGTTACCTTCTCCTTGCCCGTCAGCAGATGCTCCAGGAAAAACGTTATGTTTCCCTTCAGATTTATTTCGATGTTGATCCTTTGTAGGGAAAAATTTGGCGGTTTCAGAAAATATGTTTACCTTTGCAGCCGATTTTTTAATAATTAATATAAATAGACATGAAAAAGTTATTAACCTGCATGACCATGATTGCTGCGATGGCCATGATGATGGTAAGTTGCAGCAAGGATGATGACAAGGATACTCCCGCTCAGCGTCTCGAATTTGCTAATAAGTTGACAATGAATGGCACTACAGCCACTTGGGAGGGTACAGATCAGCGTCAGTATAAGGAACTGGGCAATTGGGTTAACAAGAGCCAGAGCTATGTTGTGATTCGTTTCGATCGTAATAGCACTACTGATACTCAGGGTACTGGTGTCGTTCTGACTTTCCAGAATAGCTATAAGGAGGATTTTAAGGAGCGTAGTGAGTTCACTTGGAACTTTAACAACGATCAGCTTCATATTAATTATCGCCGTTCTGGCTGGCAGCCTGTTTATGCGGAGTATCGCACCAGTGAGCTCATTATAGACAACAGCGGTTTCAAAGGCTTCTGGTTTGAATCAACTGATACAAGGTACCAATTCAGCTATATTAAGTCTAATTTCACGGATTGGGACAAATATAAGGACTAGTAAAATACTGAATAAATGAAGAATCCCGCTACTTTGGCGGGATTCTTTATTTGTGTTAGAATGTCATTTCGCATCCGATGCCGAGCACGCGGTTGGTGCGGGTGAAGGAATCGCTGACGAGGGGCTCTTTCGACGTGACACGGTCGTAAGTGTCGTAGTTGGTCTGGAAGTAGGCTGCCTTTAGCGTGATTTGATCGGTGGCCTTGTAGTTAAAGCCAAAACCGAGGCTATAGCTGTTGACAACAAACGACATATCGTTCATATACTGGTCAGTGAGCTGGTATCGGGTAAGCTGTCCGCCACCGCTGATAGTGAGACGGTCGGTGACATCCCATTCTGCACCGCCAAGATACTCGTTGGTACCACCGTCGAGCAGACGTTGCGTATTGTTGTACCAGTGGGCGTCCTTGTCGAAGAAGTGGTGGTAACCGAGGTTCAGACGAATGTCGTCGGTGATGTTCCACATCGCTCCAGCAGCGAACTGGGCAGGAGAGTCCTCATCGATTTTCTCGCCGTCACGGAACTTGTTGACAGCATCAATCTCACTGGCCTCGTTGACTGTTGACTCGTTTTTCATATGAATCTGTGTCTTGGCCTCGTACTTCATGGCGAAGTTAAAGGCACCTATCTTATAGTCGACGCCCACAATGGGAGCGACACCTACAGATGACTGGTTACAGAGAAGGTTGACGCCTTGCGAGTACTTCTGCAGAGCGTTGAGGCTTTTTTTCGTGGTTTCGAGTTGAGCCAGTTTGGCCGTGAGTTCTGCAGGGGTAGGTGCTCCTGCGGCCTGATATTGGGCTATGCCGGCATTAACTTGGTTGATACCTGCATCGATAGTGGTTTCTGCACCCTGCAAGAAGCTGCCGAAATCGACGTATCCACCAGCAGTATTCACCATGATGTTGCTGATCTTCGCCTTGTAGGTGGCAGTGCCGTAAAGCAGTCGCAGACCACCGTAGACAGAAAGGTTGGGCAGAATCTTATAGGCAGCACCGAGTTGGAAGCCGAAATAGTAGTTGCGACCTTGCATATAACCATCCATGTCGTAGCCTGTAGCTCCGAGGGGTTGCAATTGGTTGGCAATGTTTCCCACAACGCTCTCGAAGGACCCAAGGCCATCAGCAAATTCGCAGCTACCGCCACCGCTAGGAATGGAAAAGTTGAACTGAATGCTCCAGTTACCTTTATTATATGCAGCCTGAAGTGAGGGGATAAAAGGAGCGTCTGCCACACCTTCAAAGGTCTTGGAAGTCTTACCGCTGTTCTTACGTCCAAGGGCGAAGACAGGGTTGTTGCTTTCGATAGTTCGTGTCTGATGGGCGTATTGCCAGTTGAAACCCAAATGAAAACCTTCAGGTAGGAAAGCAACACCTGCGGGGTTGCTGTACACACCGTCGAGGCCGATAGAGGCATCGCGGGCCGGGTTACGCAAAAAGTCGATACTCTGATTCGTGTTGGTTAAGATGCCACCTGCTGTGGCGGTTGTCGTTGTGGCCAACATCACGCTGGCGACAAATGCACTAATTTTGTTCATATCCTTAACAATCTTTAAAAAACGGCTGCAAAGGTATACGAAATGTTTAGAACTTTGATGTTTGCGCACACAAAGTTAACGAAGTTTAACGGAAATTGCACAAAAAGATGCACATTTGTGCAATTTTGTGCATCATTTCTTCAGTTCCGGGTAGCTGACACGGGTGTGGTAGATGGTTTTCAGCTTCTCGATGAGCACTGTCTTAGCGTAGGCGATATCGCGGAAGGTAATGGGACAATCCTTGAAACAGCCGTCGGCTACCTGACCGTCAATCAAACGATCAACCAGTTCGCGGATGCTTTTCTCCGTATAGTCTGGCAGTGAGCGCGAGGCGGCTTCGACAGCGTCTGCCATCATTAATATAGCTTGTTCTTTCGTGTATGGATTAGGACCAGGGTAGGTGAAAAGTAGATCGTCAACAGGATCATCAGGGAATTTGTTCTTCTGTTGGATATAAAAGTATTTGGCTTTGCCGAGTCCATGGTGGGTGGTAATGAACTCACGGATGATATCAGGCAGATTGTACTTGTCGGCCAGTTTCAGACCTTCGGTCACGTGACTGATGATTATTTGAGCACTTTCCACATAGTCCATGCTTTCGTGGGGATTTACACCTGACTGGTTCTCTGTGAAATAGATGGGGTTGAGGATTTTTCCTATGTCGTGGTAAAGGGCACCTGTACGTACCAGCTGACTTTTGGCATCAATTTTACGGGCGATTTCGCCAGCGAGGTTCGCCACTTGTATGGAGTGGTTGAATGTGCCTGGAGCCACCTCGCTCATGCGTCGTAACAGGGCCTTATTCATGTCGGAGAGCTCAATGAGCGTGATATTTGAAGTAAAGCCGAATGCCTTCTCGATAAGGTAGAGTAGGGGATAGGAACAGAACAACAACAGTCCATTGATGACGAGGTAATTGAGTTCGCTGATGTCGAACTTTGTGAGACTGTTGTCACGGATCCAGGCGAGGGCCAGACTGGTGAGTGCTGCAGCTATGGTAACGAGTACTGCGGTCCAGAATAGCTGAGAACGGCTGGATAGCTCGCGCAGGGAGTAAATGGCTACGAGACCGGCCACCAGTTCAACGGCGATGAACTCCAAAGGATGTTGTAGCATACAAGCGCAGATAAGGATCATCGTAACGTGGGAGATAAAGGCCGTACGCGAGTCCATGAACACGCGGATGAAGATGGGTACCATCACGAAAGGAATGATGTAGACGTGAAGTACGTTATGACTAATCATCAGTGAGGCAGTGATGGTGAAGACGATGATGAGTGAGTAGAGCATCGTCAGTGGGCGTGGTTTCTCGAAATAGTCCTTACGGAATAGGGTAAGGAATACGGTGAGGCAAATCATCAATAGAGTGACGTAGAGTATCTGTCCCAAGATGGTAACACTGATTTGCTGATCACTTTTCTCACGGCGATCCAATTCACGTTGATAGGACATGAGAATGTTGTAGGTCTTCGAATCGATGATGTCTCCGCGGTCAATGATTTTCTGGCCTCGCTGCACAACTCCACTTGCCAAGGGTATACTGTTCTGAAGGTCGCTCAGACTGGCCTCGCTACGATCTTTATCGTATAAGAGGTTTGGACTGATATAGTCATTGAGATTACATTTCAGAAGTACATCGCGATAGGCCATCAATTCCTGCTCCTGAAAGATCTGCTCGTAGGCTGTTATCGTAGAATAGATTTTGGTGATATAGTTGCTGCTGGCAATCTTTCCATTGACAATACGGATCATCTGGGTGGTATCCTTATTGAACCTGGCGTAGTCGGAGTTACTCATAATGCCTTGTGCATAGATGTTACGCAGACGGTTGGAGATGAGAACGGTATAATCCTCAGGCAGTCCAGGGATACCTTTGTTATAATCCTTCATGAACTGTCGCACCTGTATCAACTCGGTCTCCTTATTATAATTAAAGTAAGGCTCGTATAGTCTCATCAGCGAGTCACGTTCGGCTTTCACGACATCGTCACTCTTATAGATGGGGAAGTCGAAGGGCGCACTCATGTCCGCATGGGTCCAAGGACGTCCTTTCTCTATCTTGAAACTATTATGGCTGTCGCGTGGCATGAACCAAACAATAATGGCTACACTTGCGATGATTAGTCCCGTGCGGATGAGAAAATCACGCCAGGAGATATCTGTCTTGGGGTTGAAATTACTCATAATTGTGCCTATTTTGGTGCAAAGATACAAATAAAGCCACAGATTACACTGATTTTCGCAGATTTTTTTGTACCTTTGCAGGCAAAATTGGTAGTTTTATGTCAGAAAGAAGAGTTAGGGTGCGTTTTGCCCCCAGTCCTACGGGAGCCTTACATATTGGCGGTGTGCGTACTGCCTTGTACAATTATCTTTATGCACGTCAGCATGGTGGTGATCTTGTATTCCGTATTGAGGATACGGACTCGAACCGTTTTGTGCCAGGTGCGGAGGAGTATATCATCGAGTCGTTCAAGTGGCTGGGTATCCAGTTTGACGAGGGCGTAAGCTTCGGTGGTGATAAGGGGCCCTACCGTCAGAGTGAACGTCGTGACATCTATAAGAAATATGTACAGCAACTGTTAGATGCCGATAAGGCTTATATCGCATTTGATACCCCAGAGGAACTGGAGGCTAAGCGTACTGAAATCCAGAATTTCCAGTATGATAGTCATACGCGTAGCCAGATGCGAAACTCGTTGACACTGCCTAGGGAGGAGGTCGAGCGGCTAATAGCCGATGGAAAGCAGTATGTGATACGTTTTAAGATCGAGGCAGGACAGGAAGTGTTGGTCAACGACCTGATTCGTGGTGAGGTACGCGTAAAGAGCGATATACTTGATGACAAAGTACTCTATAAGAGTGCTGACCAGTTGCCAACCTATCATCTGGCAAACATCGTGGACGATCATCTGATGGAGATCTCCCACGTCATTCGTGGTGAAGAGTGGCTGCCTTCAGCTCCCTTGCATGTGTTGCTCTATCAGGCCTTTGGATGGGAGGATACGATGCCACAGTTTGCTCATCTGCCGTTGTTGCTGAAGCCCGATGGCAAGGGAAAGCTCTCGAAGCGTGATGGTGACCGTCTGGGATTCCCCGTTTTCCCATTGGAATGGCATGATCCGAAGACAGGTGAGGTGAGTCGTGGCTATCGCGAGGATGGCTACTTCCCTGAAGCAGTGATTAATTTCCTCGCTTTGCTAGGATGGAACCCTGGTACGGAGCAGGAATTGTTTACGCTCGATGAACTGGTGCCGTTGTTTGATATCACAAAATGTTCGAAGGCAGGTGCGAAGTTTGCCTACGACAAGGGCATTTGGTTTAATCATGAGTATATCCTAAAGAAGTCAGTAGAAGAGATTACCGCCTTGTTCTTCCCCATCGTGAAGGAGCATTGTCCTGAGGAGACGCTAGAGCGTGTGACGGCAGTGACAGCGATGATGAAGGATCGTGTTTCGTTCGTCAAGGAACTGTGGCCTCTGTGCTCGTTCTTCTTCGAGGCTCCAACGACATATGATGAGAAGACAGCGAAGAAACGCTGGAAGGAAGACTCTGCCGCTGTGTTGACTGAGCTCATTGGTGTGCTGGAGGATATTGATGATTTCTCGTTGGAGAATCAGGAGCAGATTGTACATGCCTGGGTAGAGCAGAAGGAATACAAACTTGGCAATGTGATGAATGCCTGGCGTCTGGCGCTTGTTGGTGAAGGTAAGGGGCCAGGAATGTTCGATATCTCGGCCTTCCTGGGTAAAGAGGAGACCATCAAGAGAACAAAACGTGCGATAGAAGTGCTCGGCTGATGATTTACAACCTCATCATATATTTCTACCTGTTGGGTGTGGCTGTCTACAGTCGCTTCAACGAGAAGGTGCGCAAGATGTGGCGTGGTGAGCGTGAGGCTTTCCGTGTGCTGAAGGATAAAGTAGATCCCCAAGCGAAGTATGTGTGGTTTCATGCGGCCTCTTTAGGGGAATTTGAGCAGGGGCGACCGCTGATGGAGCGCCTGCGAAAGGATCATCCAGACTACAAGATCCTGCTGACATTCTTCTCGCCTTCAGGCTATGAGGTGAGGAAAAATTACGAGGGCGCCGACATTATTTGTTATCTGCCGTTGGATACTCCCGTCAACGCGATCAGATTCCTGCGTCTGATACGTCCTGTTATGGCGTTCTTTATCAAGTACGAGTTCTGGTATAACTACCTGCATATTCTGAAACACAGAAATGTTCCCGTATATAGTGTATCGAGTATTTTCCGCCCTGATCAGGTGTTCTTTAAGTGGTATGGTCGTCAGTATGGCCGTGTATTGAACTGTTTTACGCATTTCTTCGTACAGAATGAAGTCTCCAAGGACTTATTGGAGAAAATTGGCATCAAGGATGTCACTGTTGTGGGCGATACCCGTTTCGATCGTGTGCTTCAGATCAAGGAAGCGGCAAAACAGTTGCCCATTGTGGAGGCTTTTCTGGAGGGAGGAGAAAACTCCAAACCGAAAGTTTTTGTGGCTGGTAGCAGCTGGCCACCTGATGAGGATATCTTTATCAAGTACTTCAATGAGCATAAGGATTGGAAACTGATCATCGCCCCCCATGTCATTGGCGAAGATCATTTGCAGCAGATTGAGAAACTCCTCGAAGGCCGGAAGGTCATCCGCTATTCCGAGTGCTCAGAAAACGCTGAGAACTCCGAAATATTAAAGCATGCTGAGGTGCTTATCATCAACTGTTTTGGACTTCTGTCGAGCATCTATCATTATGGTGATGTCGCATACGTCGGAGGCGGCTTTGGCGTAGGCATTCATAATCTTTTAGAGGCTGCTGTTTGGGATGTACCTGTGTTCTTCGGCCCCAACAACCAGAAGTTCCAGGAGGCACAGGGCCTGAAGAAGTGTGGTGGGCAGGAGATTCACGACTATGCAGAGTTTGAGCAGTTGATGAACCGCTTTGCGTCAGACCCGTCGTATATGAAGGAGCAGGGACAGTTGGCAGGACAATATGTGAAACGTCTTGCCGGAGCTACTGAGCTGGTATTATCTTCAGTCGGCTCACACCTTGATAGCTGACCACTTTTTTCTTTTCCAGATAGTTCATGATGATATCGCTAGTCTCCAGGTTCAGCGTGTGAGCGGAGCCTTGCGGTATCTCACTCGTTGCAGGGATGTAGCTGTTGGTCACCACCTTGTACTTCTTCTTCTTCATGTTCAGTTTCTTTCCGTCGAGGGTCAGCAGTTTGATGTTCTTGATTTTCTCGGGGAAATCTTTCTCCTGGTAAATCTCGCATTTCATGCCGCCAACGTATGGGAAGCTATGAAGCGTATTGTGGCAGTAAGTGAGCATCATGTGGGCAATCTCCTCGCCGGTCAGTTCGAGAATGACAGCGTGGTTGTCGAAAGGATCCATCTCCAGAACATCGCGTACGGTAATGTCACCTTGAGGCAGAGCGTCGATACGTACGCCACCAGGATTCTCGATGCCTATCTCTGCTCCTGTTTCTTCCATGAAGGCGTCACACATCATACATCCCAGTTCCTCGCGTGTCTGGAAAGGTGTATCGGCAATGCCTAACACTTTGCGAAGGGTGGGATTGTCATTGTAGAACCTTACCATCTCCTCTACCACTTTCACGGTGTTGGGATACTTTCTTACATCAATATATTCTGCTTTCTTGTTAACTACCTTGCCGTCTTCTATGGTGAGGGTGATATAGGTGACACGATGCAGTTTGTTCTTGTTTTGGGTGATGAGTACACCGTTCTTTACTTCGTTGCCCTTCAGCTGCGTGTGGGTATGCCCACCGATAATCAGATCGAGCCAAGGGAACTTTTCGGCCATCTTAATGTCATCAGGATACCCCAGATGCGACAGCAGAATCGTCACGTCGCATTCTTTGCTCAGCCATTCGTACTGGGGGATAATCTCCTCAGCAGGCTTGAAGCTAATCCCTCTCAAATTGTCAGGATGTGTGCTGGGAACAGCGGCCGGACTGAGTTGGATGCACCCAATAATGCCTACCTTCAGACCTTCCACATCGAATCTCTGGTAAGGTACGAGTTTGATGCCAGAAGAGTCTGATGGGAATGCGTTGGCGCAGATGTATCTGAAGTTCGACAGCCCTATCAGACGTTTCAGTGACTGAGCGTCGAACTCATGGTTACCTAATGTTGAAGCGTTGAATCCCACTTGGTTCATCAATGCCACCATCGGGTATGCGGGAATGATGTATTTGTCATTGATGGGGTTTCCTGTGCGATTGTCACCTGCTGAGAGAATCAGCAGCGAAGGGTCAATCGTGCGGAGACTGTCGGCTAATGCCGCTAACAGTGGAAATACCTCTATTTGGGCATGCATATCGTTGACAGCCAGAATATGGATGTCACGTTTTTCACCATAGGTCGCTATAGCAAAAATGCCTATGAGAGCAATCAAAAAAGATTTTTTAATCATCACAAGATTCACTAAAAGTTATTAACGGGACTGCAAAGGTATAAAATATTTCTTAAAAACCAATACTTTGTTTTGATTTATTTGTAACTTTGCCGTCCAATTCATAAGAATTAATGATTTATTAGATATACAGAGAATGAAAAAGTACATTGTGTTAGTATTTGCAGCCGTAGTGCTGATGAGTGCCGGCAAACAGGATGGAGCCATCACCAAGGAAAATGGCGTCACTATCGTTAATACCACAACCCTTACTCAGAACGTGGAGGGATATAATGGTCCTGTACCTGTGAAGATCTACATCAAGAAGAATAAGATTGAGAAGGTGGAGGTGCTGAAGAACCAAGAAACGCCAAAGTATCTTGCAAAGGTGAAGAAGGCGTTGATTACCGCTTGGGACGGTTTGAGTGTAAAAGAGGCCAAAGCGAAGAAGGTCGACGCCGTGACTGGGGCTACGTTTACCTCGCAGGCCATCATCGATAATGTCCAGAAGGGTCTCGACCACTTTCAGAAGAACAAATAAGAAGGGAATAAATGAGGAGTGACGAAGAATCACTCCTTATTTGTTTTACGATGTTGCCATATCTCAATACTATTGATAATGTTTTGCCAGAGGATATAGCAGCCGGGCCCTACTGACGAGAGGGGATTCAGATAAGTGGTAGACAACCAGATGGCGAAGGCTGTGTTCTTCTGTCCCAGCGCCTGCCCAGCCTCTTGGGTATGATTGAAGTAATGCCCGATGAAACGTCCTACGGCAAATTGTACCACACACATCAGCAGACCCAGGATGGCGATAGCAGTCAATAGGGCGATTGTCGTGTTTGCATTCACGATGTTCTTCACCGTTGTGCCTGTGACAATCATCAGTGAACAGGCCCAAAGGTAATAGCTCAGATCGCGGATGGAGATGATTTTCTGGTGCAGGCGATGCAGATAGTGTTTCACGATATAGGCCAGGAACATGGGTAGTATCAGTACGATGAATACCTCATGCAGTATCTTGATGAAAGCTGCCCAGAAAGTAATGTCGGCAGACTTCTCAATCATGGGGAAACACACAGGTACCAGTACGACGGTGATGAAGTTTGACAGGAAGGTATAGGTGGTCATTTGTTCCAGCGAGCCACCGAGTTTCTGGGTGACGACAGCCGCTGCTGTGGCACAGGGACAGATCACACACATCAGAATGGCTTCCATCAGGATGAGGCTGTCGCTCTGCATGTGGAAACCGAGTATCAGTCCCATCAGGGCGCCGATGAACAGCAATTGGAATACACCCGTCCAGAAGTGCCAGCCTACAGGCCGCAGCTGACGGAAGTCCACCTTGCAGAATGTGACGAATAGCACCAGGAACATGAACAGCGGCAGGATGGCCTGGAAGATAGGTCCAAAGAATCTTGCAGCCCCATCCAGCGATGGCGTAAGGCCGAAGATGAGGTATGCCACCGCTCCGATGCCCATTGCTACAGGTAATGTCCAGTCCTTAATGAAACGTACTACATTCATTTCATGTTGTTGTCTTCCAAATAGAACTTGGAGTATGCGACGTAGTGCTTGGCGTTGTCCGTCTGTCCAGGACTGACTGGCTTCAGATATTTTGCAGGCACGCCCCCCCAAATCTCACCAGCAGGAATCTTGGTGTTCTGTAGCACCAATGCGCCTGCGGCTACTATACTGCCTTCACCGATCTCACAGCCATCGAGCAGGGTAGAGCCCATGCCGATAAGGGCGTTATCGTGGATGGTGCAAGCATGAACAGTTACGTTGTGACCAATCGTCACATAGTTGCCGATATGTGTGGGACCCGTTTCGTGGGTCACGTGGATACACGAGCCGTCCTGAACGTTCGTGCAGTTGCCGATGGTGATAGGGGCCACATCGCCACGAACTACAGCGTTGAACCACACAGAGCATTCGTCGCCCATCGTTACATCACCAACGATTGTCGCATTCTCGCTAAAATAGCAATCTCGCCCCCATTTGGGAGCGAGACCGCGATATGATTTGATCAAAGCCATATATTACAGGTTTGGATTGATCTTATTCCACTCAGAGATGGGAGGAACGATATTCAGCGTCACCAGCTCGTCGCGCATTTTGCACAGGTGCTCGTAGCTCTGATCCAGCTTGGCGTTCTCCTCGGCAGTACCCTGAGGAACCTCGAACTTAGCTCCCTCGGCAGTCATAGTGGTCTTCATGGCCATCATGATGTGGTCGTACTTGTCGGTCTTTACATATGTTCCTACGGGGAAACGGAAAGGCTCACCACCCATAGCAGCACGAATCATCTCAACTGAGAGGTATGCAGGGCTCTGGAAAGAGCTGCGTCCGCGGAGCTCGATGATTTTGGCACCACCCTTGGTCACATCGATCTTCATCTGCTCCCATTCCTCAGCAGGGAATTCAGCAGTGCCGATGATGTCTGTCAGCTTGCGACCGGCAACCTCTACGTGGCTTCCGAATACGGCCATCTGCTCACCGTGACCACCGTATGTAGCACAACCAGTGATCTGATTCTGCATCACACCGAACTTCTTAGCCAGTGCGCTCTGCAGACGGGTTGTGTCAAGACCTGCGAGGGTTGTCACCTGACCAGGCTTCAAACCAGAGTACAGCAGTGTTACCAGACCAGTGAGGTCAGCAGGGTTGAAGATAATCACCACGTGCTTCACGTCTGGGCAGAACTTCTTGATGTTCTGACCGAGCTCCTCAGCAATCTTACAGTTGCCGGCGAGCAGGTCCTCACGGGTCATACCAGCCTTACGGGGAGCACCACCAGAAGAGATGATGTACTTTGCGCCCTTGAAAGCCTCTTCTGCATCCGTTGTAGCCACGATGTTCACATCGTCGAAACCACTCTGGCGCATCTCCTCGGCTACGCCCTCAGGAGAAAATACGTCGTAAAGACAAATCTCACTTGTCAGACCCATCATCAAGGCGGTCTGAGCCATGTTTGAACCAATCATACCGGCTGCGCCGACGATGGTCAACTTCTCGTTTGTTAATGTTGCCATAATCTTATTATATTATTTGTTGTTTCAAAAGTGCTGCAAAGATACGAAAAAAACTTGTGTCCCACTTTTTTTTTGTCTTAATCTGTGTTAATCTGTGAAATCTATGGCAAAAACTTTGTACCTTTGTAAAGTCGAAATTACAAAATGAATAAATTATGAATATTAATCAGCGACTTGGTGCCTTGCGCGAGGTGATGAATAGAGAGCATCTGGCAGCATTTATTTTTCCCAGTACGGACCCCCATCAGAGTGAGTATGTGGCAGACCACTGGAAAGCCCGTGAGTGGATCAGCGGCTTCAACGGATCGGCAGGAACGGCGGTAGTCACAATGACCTCAGCAGCTCTGTGGACGGATTCCCGATATTTCCTCGCAGCCGAGGAACAGCTGAAGGGTACGGAGTATCAGCTGATGAAACTTAAGGTAGAGGGCACACCCACCATTGCCGAGTGGCTGGGGCAGGAACTCATGGGGACAGGTCCCGTGAGTCCTAACGAGGTGGCCATCGACGGTTCGTGCTGTTCTGCCAATAGTGTCAAGGAACTGATTGCTGATCTGAGGAAGCAGGGGGGGATGACCCTGCGTACCAATCTGGATCCTCTGAAAATGATTTGGACTGATCGTCCTCCAATCCCTGAGAATCCTGTAGAAATCTATCCGTTGGAATACGCTGGTGAGAGCGTTTGCGATAAGATAGCCCGTATCCGCAAGGCCCTGCGAGAGAAACATGCCGACGGGATGCTGATGGCGGCTCTTGATGATATCGCGTGGACTCTGAATCTGCGAGGCTCCGATGTGCATTGCAACCCAGTGTTCGTTTCTTATCTGCTTATCTCGTCGAAGGATGTTACCTTATATATCAATAAGGCGAAACTATCGCCTGAGGTTATGGCCTATCTGAAGTCTGAGAATCTCAAAGTGGAGGACTACGAACAGGTGGAGAATGGCCTGAAGCGATACTTTGAGTACAATATCCTGCTCGACCCAGATGAGATAAACTACCGACTCTATGAAGTGGTAAGGAACAAGGGACGTCAGAATGGCCTTCCCAAGACGGAAATCATTGAGGATGAGTCGCCTGTCAAGCGGATGAAGTCTGTAAAGAATGAAAGGGAAATAGCGGGTTTTAGGTCGGCGATGCTGCGCGACGGCATCGCAATGACAAAATTCCTTTATTGGCTTCACACTAAAGTGGCAGCAAACTCTCCACTCACAGAACTCTCTGTCTCTGAGATGCTCGAGCGTATCCGCTCTGAGCAGCCCCTCTATCGTGGTCTCTCCTTTGATACTATTGCTGGCTATCAGGAACATGGTGCTATCGTACATTATGAGGCTACTCCAGAGACTGATATGCCTTTGAAACCTGAAGGCTTCCTGTTGCTCGACAGTGGTGCCCAGTATCTCGACGGCACCACCGACATCACCCGTACCATCCCTCTCGGCCCTCTTACTGACGAACAGAAACGCGTCTATACCCTCGTGCTGAAAGGGCATATTCAGATAGAACTCTGTAAGTTCCCTACAGGTGCCAGTGGTACGCAACTCGATATCCTTGCTCGTGAGGCCTTGTGGCGCGAGGGACTGAACTATTTGCATGGCACAGGTCACGGTGTGGGTTCTTTCCTCAATGTGCATGAAGGTCCTCATCAGATCCGTATGGAATGGAAGCCTGCGCCTCTGGTGGCTGGGATGACGGTGACTGACGAGCCTGGCATCTATCTTGCAGGGAAATTTGGTGTGCGTATCGAGAATACGTTGCTTGTTACGCCCTATAAAGAAACGGAATTCGGCCAGTTCCTTCAGTTTGACTCGCTTACCCTATGTCCTATCGATACATCGCCCATCATTGTCGACATGCTCCTTCCAGAAGAGATTTCTTGGCTCAACACTTATCACCAACGCGTCTTTGATACGCTTTCACCTCATCTTACACAAGAGGAATCTGACTGGCTCCGCAACGCCTGCGCCCCTAGTCAGTGAGATATTCATCGATATGTATCGGCGGCTCTCCCCAGTTATAGGTCCTCCACGATACGTCAACCCCTGTTCTGAAGGCATAGTTGGGCAAGAGTTCATACAGATCGTCGCTGTTTTTGGGTTCAAGGATTGCCTTGGTGCCGGCTGTGGTGTAAGTGGCGCATGAATTGGCTTCGTACACCTTTAAGCCTTCTTGTTTCGACAGCAAGGGGTTGGTATCGCGCTGACTGATCCACAACGTTTGGCCGATGTTCATCGATGCGATGGCGAGCACGATGGCCAATGCACTGCCGCAGTAGATGCCCAATTTCTTTGCTGTGCCGATAACCACAGGCTGCAGCAGACAATACAAGGCGGGAAGCAGACCCAAGGCGATGATGCACAGCCACAGTCCCCAACTGAAGAATCCTGAGCCACATAGTTGAAGAAGGGTAGATTGTAAAGCAGCAATGTCCCTATGCTCACGATACACGAAAATGCAAAAAGCGATATCTTAGTCATCTGTTTCATGCTGCAAAGATAATCTATTTTTTTGTTTTTCTCCTTTTTCTCGAAAGATTTAGATATTTCTCATGCAGTTGTTGCGTTGCAATGTTGCATGAAGGAGTATAATACATAAAAATAATCATTCTATTTATCATAATGTTCCAAGCACTATCCAGTAGGTGGTTTCTGTATGTGTGGAAGGTGCTTATTGCAACATTGCAACGCAACAAATAGGAGGGAAGTATTCAATCTGGTAGTGAGAGCTATTCAATCTGGCAGCGGGAATACGGTTCGTTTTTACTTTACTACGGCTAAAAAGCGAGCTTACTCCGACTAAACAGTCACTTTACTACGACTAAAATCGAGGCACATGACGTCATAACAGATACGTTGTAACTCCGTTAGACTCAGGCTTTTTGTTCTATGAATCAGAAAAATTGCCCGATTTTTAATAAAAATAGGGTAAAAACTTGGTGGTTTCGTAAAAAAGTAGTAATTTTGCACCCGCTTTTCGTGACACCTGTGTCCGAAGCAGTAAGTTTAACATAAAATATTTAAAAGCAAAACAAATGATTATTGTACCAGTAAAAGAAGGCGAGAACATCGAAAAGGCCCTCAAAAAGTTTAAGAGAAAGTTTGAAAAGACAGGCGTGGTAAAAGAGCTCCGTCGCCGTCAGCAGTTCGACAAACCTTCTGTACTTAAGCGCCTTAAGATGGAACACGCTGTCTATGTACAGAAGCTGCGCGCAACTGAGGAATAATAAAAGTTCCTAAAAAATTTGGTAGTTTCGAATATTTTCCGTAAATTCGTAGCCGAAAACGTAAGTTTAGGCAATGATTGACCAGTTTCTGAACTACCTGCGCTACGAGCGGAATACATCTCCGCTGACTGTGCAGACATACGAGGAGGCTCTCGAGGAGTTTGAATCGTATATAGCTTTTAGGGATAACGGACTCTCGCTGGCTTCGGTGGATACCGACCTGATCCGTGACTGGATGGAGAGCCTGATGGATAAAGGAAACAATGCCTCGACGATCAACAAGAAATTGAGTGCACTGCGTTCCTTTTATCGCTTTTCCCTTAAACGGAAGCTGGTGAGCCGCGACCCGGCACACTGCGTGACTGGTCCCAAGAAGTCGAAACCCCTGCCGCAATTCCTGCGTGAAGGAGAAATGGACAGGCTTCTCGACGATCTGGAGTGGGATGATAATTATAATAATGTACGCGCACGTACCTTATTATTATTATTCTACGAGACAGGACTTCGACGCTCAGAGCTGACAGGACTGAACGATACTGATATAGACTTCGGTGCCCAGCAGCTGAAAGTGACGGGTAAAAGGAACAAGCAGCGCATCATTCCCTTCGGGGAGGAGCTGAAGGCTGAGTTGCAGCATTTCATGGCTGTACGCGACGCGCAGTTCACAGATGAGCATCAGGCGCTGTTCCTGAGTGACAAAGGTGAGAGGATGACTGGCGATCAGGTGTATCTGATTGTTCGCAAGTACCTCTCGATGGTGACTTCGCTGAAGAAACGGTCGCCGCACGTGCTTCGCCACACCTTTGCCACAGCGATGCTGAACCACGGTGCCGGTCTTGAAGGTATCAAGAACCTGTTGGGTCATGAGAGCGTCTCGACGACGGAGATCTACACCCACACCACGTTCGAGCAATTGAAACGAGTTTATAAAGAGGCTCATCCTAGAGCCTGAATCCTTATTAATAACTTAAAAATAGGAGGTAACTATGGAAATTAAGATTCAGTCGATTCACTTCGACGCTACTGAGAAGTTAGAGGCGTTCGTAGAAAAGAAGATCGCCAAGTTGGAAAAAACATTTGAGGATATACAGAAAGTAGAGGTGCAGTTGAAATTAGTGAAGCCCGCTACTGCCGTCAACAAGGAAGTCAGCCTGACGGTGGCGGTGCCTGGGAATACGCTCTTTGTGGAGAAGACTACAGACACTTTTGAGGAAAGTACCGACCTTTGCGTCGATTCTATGCGGGCTCAGCTACAGAAATTCAAGGAAAAATTAAGGAATAGATAAAAAAAACGAGGAAAAGTTTTGGTAATTCAAAAATAAGTAGTAACTTTGCAGCCGTTTTCCGACAGGTCGTAAATCTGAAACAGAGAGCGGCTGCTTAGAAACGCCTCTTTAGCTCAGTTGGCCAGAGCACGTGATTTGTAATCTCGGGGTCGTTGGTTCGAATCCGACAAGAGGCTCTTCAGAGGGAAATAATAGGTCCGGTTTCGGGCAAAAAGGCTTGGGTGTTTTCCAGAGTGGCCAAATGGGGCAGACTGTAAATCTGCTGTCTTTCGACTTCGGTGGTTCGAATCCATCAGCACCCACACAGGAGAATTGCGGAAATAGCTCAGTCGATAGAGCACTAGCCTTCCAAGCTGGGGGTCGCGGGTTTGAGCCCCGTTTTCCGCTCTAAATGCTGTAATAGCTCAGTGGTAGAGCACTTCCTTGGTAAGGAAGAGGT
>JAEEGJ010006708.1_pt1 | contig 34121 bp, 30 predicted proteins | sample 8958761 | NCBI WGS metagenome assembly JAEEGJ01 (sample SAMN16246546, study PRJNA631951) | gut metagenome | biome: gut microbiome; feature: rumen; material: RS-attached | host: Bos | place: Iran: Karaj | collected 2018-10
TCTGCGGAGCATTTTTTTTATTAAATCTAATCGTCGGACAACCCCCTAGTTACTTGCCAAATACCCCTTCAATAGTTAATTTTATTGTGTTTACGGGAGCTCGTAAAACGGGCTGAGAGGAAGTTGAAAACTTCGACCGAACCTGATTTGGATAATGCCAACGTAGGGAGGTTCCATTGAACTCAAATCCAGTCAAAATCAACGGTGAAGACATCGCAGCGGCAGGCATGACTATTGCCGAATATTTGGCATCCGCGAATTACGATACAAAACGCATTGCCGTTGAACGCAACTTGGAAATCGTCCCCAAAGCAAAATACGCCGAGGTCGTCCTCGAAGCGGGGGATGTCGTCGAAGTTGTAAACTTTGTCGGAGGCGGGTGATGGGCTGCGATAATATTCCGAGTAGGGAAGAGTTCAGACGCGCACTCGTACAAAAGCAAGGCGAAGATATCGTTCAAAAACTGGAACTGGCTACAGTTGCAATCTGTGGCGTGGGTGGACTAGGCTCTAACGTCGCGATAAACCTCGCTCGTGCGGGTGTCAAGAAGCTCATTCTCGTGGATTTTGACCGTGTTGACGTGACGAACTTGCAGCGCCAGCAGTACAAGGCTTCTCAAGTTGGAACGCCTAAAGCGTTTGCTCTTGTCGAGAACCTGAAAGAAATTGCGCCATACGTCGAACTTGAATCGTATGACGAAAAAATCACGGAAGAAAACATCGACAAGTTCGTGGCTAACGCCGACGTTGTATGCGAAGCGTTCGACAATCCCGAAGCAAAATCGATGCTTGTAAACGCAGTGCTTGAAAAGTATCCGCAAAAGTATCTCGTTGCGGCTTCTGGAATGGCGGGCACGGACGATGCGAATTCCATCAGGACGCGTAAGATTTCAAAACATTTTTACCTCTGTGGCGATGGCAAGAGCGACGTGACTCAAGGGCTTGCGCTCCTCGCTCCACGTGTTCAAATTTGCGCAGCGCATGAGGCGCTCACGATTATCCGGATTATTGCCGGTCTAGAAGTTTAACATAAAGGACATGCAAATGAATTCTGACAAACTTGTTATTGGCGGTCATGAATTTGATTCTCGTTTTATTCTCGGTTCTGGAAAGTATTCCCTCAAGCTCATTGAAGCAGCTGTCAAGGATGCGGGCGCACAGATTGTAACGCTTGCCGTTCGCCGTGCAAATACAAAGGAACACGAAAACATCCTCGACTACATCCCGAAAAATGTGACGCTTTTGCCGAACACGTCAGGTGCCCGTAATGCCGAAGAAGCTGTTCGCATCGCAAGACTTTCTCGTGAACTCGGTTGCGGCGACTTCGTGAAAATCGAAATCATGCGCGATACTAAGTACCTGCTCCCAGATAACGCCGAAACCATCAAGGCGACCGAAATGCTTGCGAAGGAAGGCTTTGTGGTAATGCCTTACATGTACCCGGATTTGAATGTGGCTCGCGACCTCATGAACGCAGGTGCTGCCGCCGTGATGCCGCTGGCATCGCCGATTGGTTCGAATAAAGGACTTTGTACAAAAGAATTTATCCAAATCTTGATTGACGAAATCGAACTCCCGATTATCGTGGATGCGGGTATCGGTAAACCGTCCGAAGCTTGTTCCGCCATGGAAATGGGTGCTGCCGCCATTATGGCAAATACCGCTCTTGCAACCGCAGGCGACCTCACGCAAATGGCAACCGCATTCAAACTCGCAATCGAAGCGGGACGCAAGGCTTACCTCGCCGGGCTTGGCCGCGTGCTTTCCCGTGGTGCATCCGCCTCTGACCCGCTCACAGGATTCTTGAGGGACTGATTTTTTAGTGGTTAGTACGCAGTGGTTAGTAAGCAGGAATGTGAAAAGAACGTTCTTATTGCAATCCTGACCACTAAGAGCGTGCCAAATGAATGACGCAAAAATAAGCTTGCTTATTTTTATGTCCGAATGCAGCCGCGGACGTCGAAGACGTCAATCACTAACCACCAACCACTAACCACTTGGCTGCTTACAATCTATATCTAACTAACGGCTATTGACTCATGGAAAACGAACGCAAAGACAACAATTATTTTTTTGATTCTGGGAATCTCTCGCCGGCGGCTCTAGAACGCAAGCACCGGATTGAAACAGATCCGTCTGTCCGCACGGACATCATGGAATACCTGCCGGGAATGGAAGTGATTCACTCCGACATCCGCGACAAAGTTCTCGCGGCATTTGATAGCTACGATGCTTCCAAATATACGGCACGTGATGTGCAGTTTGCATTGCAGCACGACACCTGTTCTATCGAAGATTTCAAGGCTTTGCTTTCACCGGCTGCGGCTCCGTTCCTTGAGCAGATGGCCGCCAAGGCAAAGATTGAGACGGGTCGTCATTTCGGCAACAACGTCTATCTCTTTACACCGCTCTACATCGCGAACTACTGCGAAAACTACTGCGTCTATTGCGGTTTCAACTGCTACAATCATATTAAACGTATGCAGCTGAACATGGAACAGATCGAGCATGAGATGAAGGTCATCGCCGACAGTGGCATGGAAGAAGTCTTATTACTCACGGGCGAAAGCCGCGCCAAAAGCAGTGTCGAATACATCGGTGAAGCTTGCAAGCTTGCCCGCAAGTACTTCAAGCTCGTCGGCGTCGAAGTTTACCCGGTGAATGTCGACGAATACAAGTACTTACACGAATGTGGCGTTGATTACGTGACGGTGTTCCAAGAAACCTACGACCGCAAGCGTTATGAACAACTTCATTTGCTCGGTCACAAGCGCGTATTCCCGTACCGCTTTGATTCTCAGGAACGTGCTCTCATGGGTGGCATGCGTGGTTGCGGATTCTCGGCACTTCTCGGGCTTTCTGATTTCCGCCGAGATGCACTTGCGAGCGCACTGCATGTGTATTACTTACAAAAAAAGTATCCGCATGCCGAAATGAGCCTCAGCTGCCCGCGCCTCCGTCCAATTGTAAACAACGAAAAAATCAGCCCGCTTGACGTTCACGAAAAGGAACTTTGCCAAGTGCTTTGCGCTTACCGCATTTTCCTCCCGTTCGTAGGCATTACAGTTTCGAGCCGCGAAAGCAAGGAATTCCGCAATGGCATCGTGAAAATCGCTGCTACTAAGATTTCCGCAGGAGTCTCGACCGGTATCGGCGACCACGAAAGCAAATACAGCGGCCACGACGACGGGGAAGGTGGCGACGAACAGTTCGAAATCAATGACGGTCGCAGCATCGACAAAATGTATGCTGACATGAGTAGCGAAGGCATGCAGCCCGTGCTGAACGATTATTTGTACGTATAGGCATTAGATTGTAGGTCTTAGGTGTTAGGGCTATAAACGCGCCTTCGGCACTGTTGTTTGTCATTTGTTAAATTCTGGTGACTTTGCAATTGAAAGCGCCTCGGAATTTATCCGGGGCGCTTTTATTAATTTACCAAAAACCAATGACTGTTGATTATTGACTGTTGATCATCAACTCTTAGCACAGCCTTTTCTCCCATAGGTTGAGAAACAGACGCCGTGTTTGCTTTTGAAAGCTTGGTTCCATTGTTTTCCGTTAGGTAAAAGGAACACTTCGACTGAAAATCCTTCGTTTCCTGGACTCCATTGGATGCTCATGGTGTAGCGGGCATTGCCTGTTGAATCACCGTGAGTGAGTGCCCTGCTGATAAACATCGGTTGAATGGGCGCTGTACGGTAATCTGTGTTGTTACTGTTGTTTACGTAAGGAGTTGATGAATATGTATCGCTATTGAAGTTGAATTTGTTGCCGGCGAGTCTATCTTTAATGATGTCGGCAACGCCTTCAAAACGAGCTTCTTTGAGGGCGTTATAAAAGGTACCGCTGCTACCAATTGCTCCGGAAATATTAGTACTTGAGTTTGCATACCTATGGTGACCTTGTACATTGATAGGAAGGTCGCTGCGCAATTCGATAACGAATAGAGCTGCACCTTGATTTGATCCTATTTTATCTAAATGTTGATAAGTGGAATTCATACCACCTGGTACAGGCGTGAATTTTGTCAATGCATCCAAGTCTTCGAGCAAAGCCCTGTTCAAAGCATCTCTCAAGTAGTAGAGCTTGAGCAGGTCCACTTTTTCGCGTGTCTTTTCTGCCACGCCAAATACATTGGGTACAGCAACTGTTGCCAAGAACCCCATGATGGCGAAAACAACCATAAGTTCTATGATTGTCACCCCTCGACGTGATTTAGTATTAGTGTTTGTCATAATCAGCCTCATTGAATCTTATTTTTTAAATGCAAAACAATTTTGCTGCTTTGGGGAAATATATATAAAAAAAAATTATATAAAAGTGACATGACTCACTTTTTTCTTCTAGAAAAAAGTATTCCAACATGGAAATTCGCTTTTTTTGCTAATTTTGAGGAATATGAAATCGCTTGATACTACGCTTTATTTCATTACCGATAGCACTTCTGTCCCTCAAGAACGCTTTCTGCCGGTCGTCGAAGCTGCTTGTAGAGGTGGTGCAACGCTTATCCAGCTACGCGAAAAGAACCGCTCGACACGCGAATATATTGAACTTGCAACGGCTACGCACAAAATTACGAGGCGCTATAATATACCGTTGATTATTGATGATCGCGTCGATGTGGCTCTTGCGGTAGAGGCCGAAGGAGTGCATGTCGGGCAGACGGACATGCCGGTGAAGATCGCTCGTCAATTGATGGGTGAGAATAAAATAATAGGAGCGACAACGAAGACTGTTCCGCAAGCGCTTGAAGCATACGAGCAGGGGGCGGATTATCTTGGCGTAGGAGCAATTTACCCGACGACAACTAAGGTGGTGACAATTCTTACCAGCGTTGATACGCTCAAGGAAATCGTGAATGCGGTTCCGATTAAGGTAAACGCCATTGGAGGCCTTAATAAGAACAACATAGATGTTCTCAAGGGCTCAGGAATTGCTGGAATTTGTGCAGTCTCGGCTATTATGAAATCCGCGGATCCGGAACGCGCGGCACGTGAACTGAAACAAGCGTTTTTAGAGAAAGTGGTTGGTGGTTAGTGGTTAGTGATTAGGGCGACTTCGTCGCAGTTTGCTGTGATTTGTTGCTTAGAACGCCATCCTCGACCTGATCGAGGATCTATTTCTTGCATTTGCGGGAGTGAAAACGTTCTCATTACATTTCCTGTTTACTAACCACTGTTTACTAACCACTATTTACTATATTTCTCTACGATGAAAAAGAATTTGAAAAAATCTTTGTCGTTTGTTGTCGATGTCGGCAATTCGCATACGGTTCTTGGCATTTTCAAAGGCGACAAAGTGGTAGATCACTGGAGGCTTACGACCCGCAAGGAAACGACTTCGGACGAAGTGATGAACCGGGTGGGGGGTCTCATTCATTTTTCGAAAATCAAGCCGGAAGCGGTTACGCATGTAGGACTTTCTACCGTGGTGCCTTCGTTGGAACGTCCGTGGGTCAAGGCTTTGCAAACCCTTCTCAAGCGTCCGGTACAAGTGGTGAGTTCTTCGAATTGCCTCAATTGTCCTATTGCGTATCCGAATCCGAGTTCGCTGGGTTCTGACCGCCTTTGCAATGTTATTGCTCTGAGAGAGCGTGGCTTTTCGGATGCTATCGTCATTGATATGGGGACGGCGACCACTTTCGACGTGATGAAGGATGGCGGTTTTGCGGGGGGTATCATCATTCCGGGGATAAGCGCAAGCCTGGATGTGCTTACGGAAAAGGCGGCGCGACTCTTGCCGGTAAGCATCGAATGGCCTAAAAAACTTATTGCGGACAATACCGACGATGCTATCCGTGCTGGCCTTCTGTTCGGTTTTATGGCTGAACTTGAAACGCTTGTTGCAAAGATCAAGCAGGAAATGGGCAAAAAAGATGTTCCTGTTTTTGCAACAGGAGGCTGGGGGCGTACTGTCGTGGGGCACACTAAAGTTATAGATACTTATGATCCTTATTTGACTCTGGATGGCGTTCGTCTTGTCGCGCTTCGCGGGGATTCTGCTGCCGAAGTCATCGATAAGGATGCTGAGGAATAATTTTTTCGTGAGGTGATGATGAAAGCGTTTCTTGTATGCCTTGCTTTAACGGCGGCTGTCTTTGCGCAAACAGGTCGTTCGCCGGTCATCGGTTCTGAACGGACCCGCAATTTACGGGGGCTGGATTACGCTCCAATGCTAATGGAATATCATCGTCAAACGGTGGGCGAGGGAAACCATTTTTTCACCTATCCGCGTCGCGATACGACATTCCATAAGTATTTCGAAAAGAACAATTCCAACGCTATGGTGTTCTTTAAAAACGATAGCAGTTCATCTCACAAGTTTGCGATTGCTGTAAGTCCGATTCTTGGAATAGATTACAAGTCCTCGTCTGCGTTGGGCGATACGATTTGGCCCGCCATTGACGGAGGCCTTTTCATTCGTGGCTTTGCCGATTCTCTTGATTTCGATCTTGATGCGAGAATTTATTCTGAAGGTCATGCTGCAAAAAAGCCCAAAAGCTATGACCATGAGGTTTTTGACGTCCAGTCCAAGGATAAGGGCGATGGCGGAATCGACTATGTGAGTTATGCCCGCTACCGCGCCCATCTTGGGCTTAATTATGGTTGGGTCCGTGCTCAGCTAGCCCGTGATGTCTTGCACTGGGGACCTGGATACTATAACAACCTTTCGCTAAACCAGTTTGCGCTTCCGTACAATATGCTTTCGCTGGATCTCATATTTGGACCGTTGCGAGTCTATAGCGTATATGCTGACCTTCGTGTGAATTCCTGGAGCTACAGTAAAGACAATTTGAATGATCGTAATTTTTATGGTCATCGTTACGAACTTGCTTTAGGTAGATTTACTTTAGGCATTTCCGAATTGCAAATTCTCTACAACGAAAATAAACCGTGGCTCTTTGTTCCCATTGTGCCGTTATTTATTGAAAAGGGGAACTATTCCGAACGTGTGAATAATGGAGCACTCGCTTTTGACATGAATGTCCAGCTGTTCAATAAAGCTCGTGTTTATGGCGAATTCTTCCTGGACGACATGGAGTCGCCTTATGCCGTCTATCAGAACCGTTACAGCAATAACCGTTGGGCGGCCATGTTCGGTATGCAGGTCGCTCATGATACAGAAGTGAAAGGCAAATTGCTTCAGTTTGGTTCTATTGCCGAAATTGCGCGTGTAGAGCCGTTTGTCTATTGTCATTATGATACGGCGCGTGGTCAAATCGCCCATCTTGGACTTCCGTTGGGAAATCCGAACGGCCCAAATTCCCTCGCATTGGATTGGACTCTGTACGGCCAACTTCATTGGAACAATGCTGCCAAGTTCTTTTTCGGACTCCATAATAAGTGGCTTTGGAAAGGAATCGATTATGGCAGCGACATTGAAGACCCTTACAAGACGCAACGCAAAAAATTTATCCACGGAGCTCCGCTCCAATACACGATTTCACCCTCATTTAGCTATATCGGGAGGTATGCATCGTTCGAAATAGACTTGACTTTTGGCGATATTAGGGCGTTTTTCGTCCGTTCTACCTTGCATTGGTAGATTTTTATAACTATTTTTTAAGTGATATTTTACAAAAAGCAGATACAAAGTATGAACATAAACATGGCGAAAATAACACAACTGTTTGTTAATTTTAGAGTTCGTAAACGTATTTTGGCGTTAGCGGATGGTTTTATCGTTGTTGTTGCCGGTCTTTTTTCAAGTTTCTTTCTTTCTACATCTATAGATCCCATTAGCAGAACCGATTTGCTGGCAATTTTCTTTTTGAGCGTGCTCATGTGTTTTGGGAGCTTGCTCTTTTTTGGTGCCTACAATAAATTATGGAGATACCTAAATCGTTCTGACTACTTGAGTTGCGTTAAAGGTGTCGTTGTCGGTATTCTTGTAACGCAAGTGTTTTTTTACATCGTTAGAGGTGACCTGCATTGGCAGTTCGCCATTGTTCAGGCTATAATGGCGTGCATCGGAGTTTCGCTTTTCCGATACATGTTCAGGAATGCTTTCATTTCTCTTACGGAAACGGGGCGTATTGAAGGGCGCAAGAGACGTACCATGATTATCGGTGCCGGCAATGCTACTAAGCTTTTGTTGAGCGAAATCCGTTACAGTACGAATGACGCCGAAAAGGGGCTTGAAACCTCTGCCGCTGCGGATATATACCCGGTCTGCCTTATTGATGATGACCGCTATAAAATTGGCAAACCTTTTGAAGGGGTGCTTGTTGCTGGCGGTACTAGCGATATTCCCAAAATAGCGAAGCTCGAAAACATTGAACAAATTCTCTTTTCTATTCCGAGCTGCCCGCCTAAGGACCGTCAAACGATATTGGACCTCTGTAGCAAGACCGGTCTCCCGGTGAAGGTTCTTCCTTTCATTGGTTCTCTGTTGGATAGCTCCAATGTCGGCAACGGCACGACGAATTTTGCAACCCAGATCCGCGATATCAAGGTCGAAGACTTGCTTGGCCGCGATCCGATTAAGTTTGACAATAAGGATATCCGCGCCTACATTGAAGATAAAGTTTGTATGGTGACTGGTGGTGGTGGAAGTATCGGTAGTGAACTTGTTCGCCAGATTGCGAAGTACAATCCTAAACAAGTTATCATTGTTGATATTTACGAAAACAACGCTTACGATATCCAGCAAGAATTGGTCATGGAATATGGCAAGTCGCTGAATTTGGTGACGATTATCGCTTCTGTCCGTGATTATTTCCGCATGAACCAGATTTTCAAGAAATATCATCCGGAAGTGATTTTCCATGCGGCAGCACATAAGCATGTCCCGCTGATGGAAAATAATCCGATGGAAGCGATTAAGAATAACGTTGTCGGTACGTTCAACGTGGCGACGCTTTCAATGTTTAACAACGTAAAGAAATTCGTGATGATCAGTACCGACAAGGCGGTGAACCCGACTAATGTCATGGGTGCATCGAAGCGTTGTTGCGAAATGATTGTGCGTTTCATGTCTTTGCAAAAGGATAGCAATACTGAATTTGTTGTTACTCGTTTTGGCAATGTGCTCGGCAGCAACGGAAGCGTGATTCCTTTGTTCAAACGTCAAATTGAACAAGGCAAGCCCGTCACGGTCACGCATCCAGACATTATTCGCTACTTTATGACAATTCCAGAAGCGGTAAGCCTTGTGCTTGAAGCTGCAAGTATCGCTCATGGTGGTGAAATCTTTGTGCTTGATATGGGCATGCCTGTAAAGATTGTGACGCTTGCCGAAAACTTGATTCGTATGTATGGTAAGGTTCCGTATAAGGATGTTCCTATCAAGTTTACAGGCCTTCGTCCAGGCGAAAAGATCAAGGAAGAGCTCTTGATGGACGAAGAAGGCTTGGAAAAGACTAAGAATAAACTTATATTTATCGGCAAGCAGATTGATATCGATACATCTAAGTTTATTAATGAATTGTGGAAACTTAAGGGGGCTGCAGCCGAAAACAATGATGAAGTTGCTATTCGCGCTCTGCATGAAATAGTTCCTACCTTCACGACACCAGAAGAATTTAATAAAACCGTCTTGATGCAATCCAGTCAAAAGGATTCAAATAAAGACGAAAGTTCGAGTGTGAAAGAACAAACAGAATTCAACAACCAAACAATCTCAAAAGAGGGAAAACAATGAAGAAGGTCGCTTCGTTAGCGTTGCTAACAACAACTCTCGCCTTTGCACAGGCAGGAATCATGGGCGGCTCAGAAGGTTTGCATCAGATTAATGCAAAAACTCTGGGACAGTGGCAGGTAAACCTTGGTACCGGCGGAAATATTTCGTTTGGCTCCTGGGGTTTGTCGCGTGGTGGTATCTATATGGATAAGAACGGGAAAAGGTACTCGTTCAATGATGTAGATTACTCTCAGGCCGGCAATGTTTTCGTAAGCGTGGGCGTATTGGACTTCATCGACATCGGAGCTTCTCTCCCGGTGTACTATGAACACGCAAACTCCAACGGTCCTAGTGGTGCTGCTAACATGTGGACTACTAGCCGTGGTGACTTGGATCTCTTTGCTAAGGTTGGTCTCCCGTTTGCTTCCGACAGCTCGGGTTTCTTCAAGACTGCCCTTATGCTTGACCTCTACATCCCGACGGGTGAACAGGCTGCCGGTGTGCGTCCTCGCCATGCTTGGTACTTGAACGGAAGCGATTTCACGCATCCGTTCACCGCAGATGACTTTGTCTTTGGTGCAGGTCTTGCATTCTCGTTCGACTTCAGCAAGAAAGGCGCTCCGATTACTTGGAACCTTGCTGCAAGTTACGTCTATCCGATCAATACTGATCAAACGAATACGCTCGTCTATAGCACGGGTATCAACTGGCTCGCTTTACCGTGGATGACTCCGTTCTTGGAATTCTCTGCTGAAATGCGTTTGCAGAGCGTTGGTCACTACAAGTTTGATCCGATGGTGGACCCGATGCTCATCACTCCGGGTTTCCGTTTCCACCTCCCGTATAACATTGAATTCGCTATCGGCCTCGAAGTGGCAGTCCGTCTCTTCAAGACCGGCTTTGATCATGACGAAGATATCAAGGGTGGTGAGGATCACATTATCCATTACACCACCGAAGATGGCGACACGTACTACTATGGTTACTCCAGCGTTCCGCTTCTCTCCGGTGCCGCTCTCTTGAGCATTGCTCTTGATGCTAAGAGAACGCCGAAGGATACCGACGGTGACGGTGTTCCTGATGGTGATGACAAGTGCGCTCGTACTGCTAAGGGCCTCGAAGTTGATGCTGATGGTTGCCCGGTTGAAGATGCCGCAGCAATCGCTCGCGAACGCGCTTTGGCAGATTCTCTTGCACGTGTTGATTCCGACAAGGACGGCATTGTCGATCTTAAGGACAAGTGCCCGAATACTCAGGCTGGCATTGCTGTTGATTCTCTCGGCTGCATGCTCGACTTCGACAAGGATGGCGTAGGCGACGCTCAGGACAAGTGCCCGAATACTCCGGTGGGTATCACTGTTGATGCTACGGGTTGCCCGCTCGACTTCGACAAGGACGGCGTGCCTGACTTCCTCGACAAGTGCCCGAACACTCCGGCTGGCGTTGAAGTTGATTCTCTTGGTTGCTTGCTCGATACCGACAAGGACGGCATAGCAGACTTCAAGGACAAGTGCCCGGGTACTCCGGCTGGTTACTCTGTTGACTCTCTCGGTTGCTTGCCGGACTTCGATAAGGATGGCGTGCCCGATGTTATCGACAAGTGCCCGAATACACTCCCTGGCGTTCGCGTTGACGAAAAGGGTTGCCCGCTGAACAAGAAGGAAGACCTTGATCAGCTCAAGAAGGGTATCCAGTTCAAGACCGGTTCTGCCAAGCTTACCAAGAGCAGCTACAGCACGCTCAAGGATATTGCAGAATTGATGAAGAAGATTCCTGAAGCTAACCTTGAAGTTCAGGGCCATACGGACAACAAGGGGTCTGACAAGAAGAACTTGAAGCTCTCCGAAAATCGCGCCAAGGCTGTCGTGACTTACCTCAAGAAGCGTGGTGTCGAAAAGGATCGTCTCCGTGCTGTCGGTTATGGCAGCTCTAAGCCGATTGCCGACAATGATACCAAGGCCGGTAGAGCAGAAAATCGTCGTGTTGAACTCGTTCCGTTCACAAAGTAAGACGATTCAGTAATCAATTAAAGGTGTATTCGGTAGGTTCTATTGAATGCACCTCCTTATAGAAAGGAATCCATATTGTGAAAGCATTATGGATTCCTTCTTTTCTTTTGGATGAATTTTGTATATTTTTTTTAATTTTTTTTATCTAATTGATAAATATTAAATGACAGATAAATTGAAATAATCTATTTTTGTAATAATAGGCTACATTACCCAAAAAAACATCATCGATTGTTTTGCCTAATTCTCAGGAAAAGGTATGTCTGAAAAAGAAGAAAAACAAGTTATAAGCCAAGTCGCAACACAAGCGAATCAGGCTAATGATACAATCACTTTGCTCGAAGCAATAATGATTCTTTGGGGCAAAAAGTTCACCTTGCTTATGTTCATCCTCTTTGGAGCCGTTGTCGGGTTTGCTATATCCAATTGGCTTCGTCCTCAGTTTACGAGTGATGTTCTTTTGCAGATTGATGTCAAGGGAAACAAGGCCGGTAAGGCTATGGGTGACATGGGCGCACTTTTGGATGTTGCAAGCCCTGCCGATGCTGAAATTGAACTCATCAAGAGCCGCATGGTTTTAAACTATGTTGTCAATGCGGAACACCTCTGCTTCAGTGCGACTCCGATAGGGGCTAGTGATCGTTTCTTCCATCGTGAAGGGCGAATGGACTTGGATTCCCTTTACATTCCTGCAATTGCACGTGAAGAAAAATGGAAGGCAAGAGCAATTTCTTTGGACTCGTTTGAGATTATTTCTCCCGACGAGCAGGTCTTGTTGACTGCAAAAATTGGCGAATTGGCTAGAGCTAGCTATGGCGGAGATACGCTTGATATTCGCGTGTCTAAAATGCTTGCTTTGCCAGGACAGATGTTTAGGCTTTCTCAAGCTAGCGAACTTAGGACGGTGAATGCTTTGAAGCAAGCTCTTAAGGTGAGTGAAAAAGGCAAGCAGACGGGTATTATTGAAGCTAGCTACAACCACCGCTATGCCGATAGGGCTGCATCTATCTTGAATACGATTGCAAGGACTTACTTGCGCCAGAACGTGGAAATGAGAAGTGCCGAAGCGGCAAAGACTCTTGAATTCTTGGAAAAACAGCTTCCTGGCGTCAAGGCGAAATTGGACAGCGTCGAAAAAGTTTTGGCGGACTACCGCTTCAGCATCGGTTCCGTAGATATGACGGGGGAAACCCAAGCTCACTTGCACAAGGAATCTGATTTGCAGAAACAGTTGTTGGAGTTGGAACAGCAACGTCAGGCTGCAACTCGTTTGTTCAAAGAGGAACATCCTAATGTGCAGACGATTGTCAAGCAGCAGAATAAGCTCAAAGCTGAAATTGCCAAGTTGAAAAAGAATGCGGAAAAGATGCCGCTTACGCAACAGGAGGTTACGCGTCTTAAGGAAGATGTCGCGGTCAATAATGAAATTTATACGAACATGTTGAACAACGTCCAGCAGTTGCGCATTGTCCGCGCTGGTGAAGTCGGTAACGTGCGTATCGTTGACTTTGCCCAGATGGATTCGATTCCGAGCAAGCCAAAGAAGTTGAATATTTTTATTTGTTCTGTCGCCGCTTCTCTTATGCTTGGTATTCTTTGGGTGTTCCTCATGCGCATGATGCGTAATGGCGTTCGTAGCGTCACCGAAATTGAACGTGAAACGAACGTTAGTGTGCTCGCTAGAGTTCCGGAACATCCGAACAAACTCAAGGGCAAATCGTCCCAGATTTTTGTCCAGAATAATCCTGACGATTCTATTAGCGAATCAATCCGCTCCATTCTTACGGCTATTGATTTCTCTTTCAACGTGAATAACGAACATCAAGTCATCATGGTTGCAGGGCTTGTTCCGCACGTGGGTAAGAGCTTTGTGTCGTTGAATCTTGCGGCATCGTTTGCTCTTGTGGGCAAAAAGACTTTGTACATTGATGCTGACATGCGTAAGGCCTCTTGCCGTTTTACTCATGTTGGGCTTACCGATGTCCTTATGGGCAAGAAAACTTTCGAAGAATGCGTTTATAGAAAGAGTGGCATTAAGGACTTTGATATTCTTGAATCAGGTAAGTTCAAGACGGCTGCCTTTGAACTTTTGCGAGGAAGACGTTTTAAGGAGCTTATCGATGAAATGCGCCCGAAGTACGACAAGATTATTATTGATACTCCGCCGACAAGTTTGCTTGCCGATACCTACATGATTGCTCCGCTTGCCGATATCAACTTGATTGTTCTGCACTACGGCTTGCATTCCATGGATGCCATCAAGGAATCCTTGCAGACTCTTAATCGTTATACCGATAAGCCCAAGGCCTTTATTTTGAACCATTGTGAACATAGATCTGCTTATGGTTATGGTTACGGTTATGGTTACGGTTATGGCTACGGTTACGGTTATGGTCATTACGGTGCTTATGGTAAGTCCAAGAAGGATTAAGTTCGTTTAATTTCAACTTTAGCCCGCCTTTGTGCGGGCTTTTTTTTTGTAGCAACAAATCGTGTTCACAAATGGTGTTTTTATCCATATTTTTACAGGTTATATAGTCCTTTTTCCAAAAAAATAATTGATTTTTAGAATTAGATTTATCATCATCGAGGTGCTGTTTTTTTGAGTTTTATAGTACTTCGTTGATAAAATCAAAAAGGGGTTGAGAAATTGAAGAGTAAACTGATTTTAATGATTGTGGCAGGCCTGGCATGCGGTGCCGCCCATGCACAGACAAAAGTCGTCGTGGATCCGGGCAAGAAATACCAGCTATTCGAAGGATGGGGCACTAGCCTTTGCTGGTGGGCCGAACTCGTCGGGGCCTGGAACGAAACGAATCGCGACCAGTTCTTGGGGGCTCTTGCTGACCCTGATACGGGCCTTGGCTACAATATTTTCCGTTACAACATTGGCGGTGGTGACCAGCCTGGCCACAATCACCTCACGAAGGGGGATGGCGGCGGCAAGGTGCCGGGTTACAAGCCGACGGAAAAAGGCAATTTTGACTGGACCGCAGACCCTGCTCAACGTGGCGTGGCCCTTCGGCTCAATAAGGTGGTGAAGGACCCAATCTTCGAGGCGTTCAGCAATTCCCCTCCGTGGTGGATGACCAAGAGCGGCTGCGTCTCGGGCAGTAACGACGGTTCCGACAACTTGAAAGAAGATTACTTCGACGACTTTGCGGATTATCTTTCCGAGGTGGCGCTCCACTTCAAGACGGAATGGGGGCTCACGTTCCGCACGGTCGAGCCGTTCAACGAACCCAGCGCCGGCTGGTGGAAATCCAACGGTGGCCAGGAGGGCTGCGGCTTCAAGAACAACCAGTCCAAGATGATTGTGGAACTGGGCAAGGCTCTCAAGAAGAAGGGCCTCTTCCCGGAAACGTCCGTAAGTGCTGCCGATGAGACTTCTATCAAGCAGGCACACGACCAGCTGGGCAACTACACCTCCGAGGCGCTTTCGTACTTGGGCCAGGTGAACACGCACAGCTATTCTGACGGAAGCTACCGCAAGCAACTTTACAACAGGGCTTTTGGCTTGAACAAGCGTCTTTGGCAGTCCGAAACAGGTCCGTTGAGCAAGAGCGGTGACGAACATATCGCCTTGTGGATGGCAAATGTGATTATCCAGGACTTGCGCGACATGAAGGCCGAAGCTTGGGTGGATTGGCAGATTGCGGACCCCGCCGAGAATTGGCGTTCTATCAAAGCAGACCATAAAAAGCAGACCTTCTCCTATATGCCGCGCTACTACATGCATGCTGCGTTCAGTCGTTACATCCGTCCGGGTTCACGCATCATCGACAGCGACAATGGCAACACCGTTGCCGCCCTGCGTCCTGACGGAGCGCTGGTCATTGTGGTGCGTAACAGCGGTTCCAGTGATGTGAAGTATAATTTTGATTTGACGAAGTTCGACAAAATCGGGACTAGCGCAAAGGTTGTGCGTTTTGAACTTCCCGGCAGTCTTAAGCCACAGTCCGATATCGCTGTTGCGAACAAATCGCTATCCATGACCGCTAAATCCAACACGGTAACAACGATGGTCATCGACGGTGCTGAAGGCGGCGTTTGCACTCCGAGCACAATCATTCCTTATGCCAAAATTCACGATGGCGGCTGGAACGAAACGACCGAAGTCAAGGTGAATCCCGGCGATTCGCTCGTAATCGGCCCGCACCCCTACGATGGTGGACGTTGGACGTGGAAAGGCCCGAATGATTTCTATTACTTGGGTCGCGAAGTCCGCTTCAAGAATTTGCAGTGGCAGAGCAGTGGCGTTTATACGGGAACTTACGTGAATCCTGTCGGCTGTGAAAGCACTGTCGATATAAAAGTTATTGTGGATGATCCGGCGCACCCGTATGTGGAACCGAAAAAGCCGGATACAAATAAAGTTGTGCTCAATAAGCAAATGACTATAGGAAATGTTTCAGTTTCGAAGATTGGTGGAGACTTGTTGATTGCCGTTCCGCATCAATCCTTACTGCTTTCGATTTACGATTTGCAAGGCAAGCTGATGTTGCGTCGTCGAGTTTATGATTCTGCTATGATTCCGGTCAATCAGTTTGCTCAGAAAACTTTTGTTGTAAAACTCAATTCCGATGGGAAATTTGCGTATAAGGGCATTTTTACCACGAATCACTAATGACAACATTTACTGAATATAATCGATCGCGATGCCTTGATGACCGCGGAATACTTCGGCAAGGCTCGCTTCGATTGAACTCAGTGCAGGGGGGGCAAGTCCGGGGTTCGTTCTGTGAATTGTCCACATCCTAGAGCCCCGTTGTACCGACCCCATACCTCATACCTTACATAACCATCCAGCTAACTGCTAAATGATATAGTACCATTCGTCGCTTTGAGTGAATTCTGTAGTCTTGTGTTTTTTGCTGTCGGTAGTGGTGTAGTCGAGTTCTAAATTCTTGATGCTTACGCGAGTGTTTGCTTCGATGGAACGCGTAATGAATGCGTTGCCGCCGATGACCGCATTTTCGCCCACGATGGTGTCACCGCCGAGAATGGAGGCTCCAGCGTAAATGGTAACGTTGTCCTGAATTGTCGGGTGGCGTTTTTTGCCGGAAAGTCTTTGCCCGCCGCGCGTGGAAAGTGCACCCAAAGTAACGCCTTGATAAATTTTTACGTTCTTGCCGATGACAGCTGTTTCGCCAATGACGATGCCTGTACCGTGATCGATAAAGAAATATTTTCCGATGGTTGCACCCGGATGAATGTCGATGCCTGTCTTGGAATGGGCGTATTCGGTCATGAGTCGCGGAAGAACCGGAACATGCAATAGGTAAAGTTCGTGCGCAATGCGGTAAATTGTTGTCGCCATGAGGCCGGGGTAGGCGAGGATGATTTCGTCTAAGCAGCCGGTAGCGGGGTCGCCGTCGTATGCGGCGTGCAAATCTGTTTCTAAAAATTCGCGGACTTGCGGAATCTTGGAGAAAAATTCCTTACAAATTCTATAACTCTCGATTTTGCGTTCGTCCGAAGCCATTGTACCGCGTAATTTGCAGTAGTCCAAGGCTATGGCCACCTGCTTGTGGAGGTGGTAAAACGTGTCTTCGATGAGGACTGCAAAACTGTTCTTGGGGTTGTATATCTTATGCGAACGATCCCTGAAATGCCCTGGATAAACGACTCGGATCAAATTCTGCAAAATCGTCTGGATTTCGGCCTGGTCGGGTCGATTGTAAATATCGATGTTGTCGATGTGCTTGCCGCGATTGTAATCGTCAAAAATAGTTTGTACGGCTTTTGCAACTTCAGATTCTTGGATAAGTTCGTGCATGACAAAATTCAGGGTAAAAATTTAAGGAATAGTGTGGAATGTGAAATGTGAGATGTGAAATGAAATTATCTTCACTCCACACTACACATTCCACACATCACATTTTATGCGAATGTCTTCAACGCTCTTACGAGAGCGTCGATGTCGTCCGGCGAGTTGTACAGCGCAAGCGTCGGGCGTACGGTACTTTCGTAACCGAAATGCCTGAGCACCGGCTGCGCACAGTGATGCCCGGTGCGAACGGCAACACCGTAGGCGTCGAGCCTCTTGCCCACTTCTTCGTCGGAATAACCGTCAAGCTTGAAGGCGAGTGCAGATGCCTTGTTGAGTGCCGTACCTACAAGGTGCAGACCCTTGACGGTCTTCAGTTCCTTGAGGCCATACTGCAACAGTTCATGTTCCCAGCGGAATACGCACGGCATCCCGATTTCGGAGAGGTACTGGAGAGCTGCACCGAGGCCAACAGCGTCGGCGATGCTACCCGTTCCTGCTTCAAATTTGTTCGGAATTCCGTTGTAAATCGTGCGTTCGAACGTCACGTCGGCAATCATGTTGCCACCGCCGTGGTACGGGCGTGCCGCTTCCAGCAATTCCTTCTTGCCATAGACAACGCCGATTCCCGTAGGAGCAAACACCTTGTGTCCGGAGAACACGAAGAAGTCTGCGTCGAGGGCGGAAACATTCACCGGAATGTGCGCGATGGACTGTGCGCCGTCAATGAGGATTCTCACGCCGTGCCTGTGGGCGATGGCGATGAGTTCTTCAATCGGGGTGACCGTACCGAGCACGTTCGAGACATGCGTCACGGAGACGAACTTGGTGCGTTTCGTAAAGAGCGCCTCGTAATCGTGGAGCTTGAGCTGGCCGGTAGAATCACACGGAATCACCTTGATGATTGCGCCCGTTTCTTCGGCGATGAGCTGCCACGGCACAATGTTGGCGTGGTGTTCCAGGATGGAGACGATGATTTCGTCACCCGGCTGGAGCGTGGGCTTCACATAAGCGTTAGCAACCAAGTTAATGGCTTCGGTGGTACCGCGGACGAAAACAACTTCCTGAGAAGACGGGGCCCCGATAAAGTCACGGACAATGTTGCGTGCATTTTCGTAGGCGTCAGTCGATGCAGCCGCGAGCGTGTGAGCGCCACGGTGCACGTTGGAGTTCTCGTTTTCGTAGTAGTACTTGAGACGGTCAATCACCACTTGCGGGCGCTGCGTTGTTGCACCGTTATCGAGCCAGACAAGCGGATGACCGTTAATCTGCTTCGAGAGAATCGGGAAGTCGCTGCGGATTTGCGCAAGCGTCTTGGAACCGATGCGGATCGATTCGTTGCGGGAATTGGAGCCGGAATTGGCTGAACCCTTGTTCACGGAATCGCCACCGAGCGAAGTCGGAGCGTCGATTGGGCGTGCGTTCTGGGCAGCCTGCGTCTTGGACACGACCTTCGGGGAGTATCCTTGAGCCGGTGCGGGGGCCGCCGGAACATCGCCGAACTGCGATAGGAATTCCGCTTCGGGAACCGCAGGGGCTTCCACGGAGTTGAGCCATGTATCGCTAGAATTGCCGCCGTAGGCAAACGGTGCCGAAGAGGTCGGCTGGTCGCCATAGGTCGCGAACGGATGTTCCCAGTCGAATGCGGGAGTCTGGTTGATGGCTGCAGCCCCTTGGGCGGCACTCACGCCCTGTGCGGCAGAAGCGTTCTGAACTTCGGGTGCCGCGGGAGTTGCTGCATAAGCACTGTCCGTCAGGTCGGGAAAGTACTCATTTGCCAACTGCTCCAGTTCAGCCGCATTGGGAACTCCGGCGAGTTCTTCCAGCGATCTGGTGTCTGGATTATTCGTAATCATAGTATTCGCCAACCTCTACGTCTTCGAGAACTGCAATGGCATCGTCGGCAAGGATAGCCGCAGAGCAGTACAGGGAAAGCAGGTAAGATGCAACGCCCTTGTTGTCGATGCCGCGGAAACGTACGGAAAGACCGCGAGAGTGTTCGTTCTTGAGACCTGCCTGGAAAAGGCCAATCACGCCGCGCTTGGCTTCGCCAGTACGCACGAGCAAGATGTTGGTCTTGCCGCCTTGGGACTTCGGATTCTTCACGCCATCGACAAGGAGCTTGTCGGTCGGGACGAGAGGAATACCGCGCCAGGTGAGGAACTTGCCACCGGCGATATCGACAACAACAGGCGGCACGCCACGGCGGGTGCATTCACGTTCGAATGCGGCAATAGCACGTGGGTGGGCGAGGAAGAAGGACGGTTCCTTCCAAACCTTCGAAATGAGTTCGTCGAGATCGTCCGGAGTCGGGCGGCCGTCGGCGCGGAGCGGCTGGATGCGCTGGGAATCGGCCACGTTCTTCAAGAGACCGTAGTCATCGTTGTTGATGAGCTGGCTTTCCTGACGTTCGCGGAGAGATTCGATGGCGAGGCCGAGCTGTTCCTGAACCTGGTCGTACGGGGAGCTATAGACATCTTCGATTGCGGTGTTGACGTTGATAATCGTGGAGATGGAATTGAGCTTGTATTCGCGCGGTTCGGTTTCGTACTCAACGTAGCCTTCCGGGATGATGTCGGATTTCTTGGTCTGGCTGCAGAGCACGTCCAGCGGAGTTTCGCCTTCTACGACCTTGTTCACGCGGAACAGACCGGTTTCAAGGCCCTTGAATTCAAGGAACTTGGTGAGCCACTTGGGAGTCAGCGCACCAAATTGCGGCTTGGTCTTGGTGACGTTCGCCAGGTTGTAGGCAGCCTTTGCGCCAAGCGCATTGATGCCGGTTTTCTTTTCTGTAGCTTCATTTGCCATAGTGGTTTACCTCTTGTTGTGAGTTGTGAAAACTAGATTGTTATAGTTTGTTCCTGTTGCTTCCCTGCAATTTTAGTAGGGTTAAGTTAGAAAAAGCGATTCTTACTTTGTTATTATTTATTTGCGTTTCTCGAAGAGATTTTTAAGAATTTTGTACTGATTTATTGCGCTATAATCTGTTATTATAACCAAGCGCCTTCGTGCGAGAACATGATGTCCTTCATGGCATCGACGCCGCCCTTCAGGTTGTAGAGCGGCCCCGTGTAGCCCGCTTCGCGTAAGGTGTTGATGGCGAGAATGCTGCGCTTGCCCTGCTTGCAGATAAAGACGGTATCCTTGTTCGGGTCCAGTTCTTTTTGCCTGCGGGCAAGCTGTCCAATGGGAATCACGATGGCGTTCGGGAAGCGCAGAATCGCGCGTTCGTGCGGTTCGCGTACATCCACGATGGTCATCGGGTCGCCGTTTTCGATTTTCTTCGCGAGTTCTTCGGGCGTAAAGCCTTCCACCGGAATTTCATTTTCGGTCTTGAGCCCGCAAAGTTCCTCGTAGTCGATTTCTTCCACGTCGGTGATGGTCGGGTTGCTCCCGCAAATGGGGCACGCCCTGTTGCGTTCCACCTTGAGGATTCTCGAAGTCAAGTTCAGGCTGTCGATATGCAGGAGCTTTCCGTTCAGATGCTCGCCGATACCCAAGATGAGCTTGAGCGCTTCGTTCGCCTGGATGCTTCCGACAATGCCGGGAAGCGGGCTAATCGCTCCGCCCTCGGAGCAAGACGGAATGAGCCCTGCCGGCGGGGGAGAAGGGAATTGGCAACGGTAGCACGGGCCGCCATCCAGATTGAAGATGCTTACCTGGCCTTCGAACTGGTAGATGGCTCCGAATACCACGGGAATGCCGTGCAATGCGCACGCATCGTTAATCAGGTAGCGGGCCTTGTAATTGTCGGAACAGTCGACCACCAAATCGTAACCGTCGATTTCTTCCAGGATGTTCGAGGAATCGAGTTTTACCTTTTCGGCGACGAGTTCGATGTTCTTGTTGATGTTCTTGACCTTGTCCTTGGCCGATGCGACTTTCGGACGCTTGATGTCGCGTGTGCCGTGAAGTACTTGACTCTGCAGGTTTTCGAGCGAGACTTCGTCGAAGTCGATGACCTTGATGGTACCCACGCCCGCAGCGGCAAGGTACTGGATAACCGGGGAACCGAGCGCGCCTGCACCCGCAACAACGACTTTGGCAGCCTTGATGCGCTTTTGGCCCTTGACACCGATTTCACGCAGCATCAGGTGTTTGCCGAAGCGTTCCACTTCGGAATCATCGAACGAGACCGCCTTTCTTCTTTCGTCCGAAATGAGGCTGTCTACCGTCGTATTGTCGACAATCGGTGCTCCGCCTGCGATGGCGGGCAGCAACAGGATTTCGGTATCTTCGGGCAGGGGCGTTTCCCAAAGGGCCTCCACCGTCAGGTTTTTGCCGTTGATATAAATTTGTATGAAGTTCCGGAGCTTGTTGTTGTCGTCGTAAAGGACGTTTTTGGCATCCGGGTACATGTCGAGAAGGATGGCAAGAGCCTTTCTCACCGAACTTGCGGGTATCTCGACCTGGGCATTTTTCCCAAAGAAATTCCTGAGAGTAGCAGATATGTATATTTTCACTTTTTCCTCCGTACAAAAAAAGTGTAATTCCGTACACGGCCAAATATAGATTGGGCCTTTAACGTTGTCCAATACAATATTTTTATGCAGAATTATCGCTTTTTCTTATAACGCTTGTAGCTGGATGCATTTTTCAGTAATTAATATCTTTTTTGTAATTTCTGATGTCCTTGACACCGTCTTTTGTCACGGATAAAATAACATAGACGAGTCCTGGCACCATGTTCTCGTAATCCTCATCCGAGGGGACTGCCGAGCAATCAGGGTGCGAATGGTAAAAGCCGATTACCTCGATTCCGTTACCTTCGATTTCGCGCTCCACCTGGTAAAGGAACAGCGGATCTATCCTGAAATGGGCGGATTTCTGCGTTCCCTGAATCAAGTTGGGGGCTTCGCGGGTTTCCAAAACTTCAATTTCACCGTTTTCGCCGGTTTTCCCGAGCAAAATACCGCAGCATTCGCCCGGGTAGGCGGCTTTTGCGGCGACCTCCATTTGACAAGACGAATTTTTGCTCAGGTTGATTTCCATAAAGAATTCCGAAAAGAAGTGCCCCCAGAGTCGGAATTTCACAAGGACCCCGGGGGCACCATTGTACGGAGTCCTTTATTCTATCACCAAGCCTTCGTTGGTGGCATCCACACCTTCGATGTGGAAGGAATTAAGCACCGGTTTTACGCGGTCCTGTAGAGAAAGAATCAAGTAGCTCGCCTTGCTATCATAAGCGAGACGCTTGTCTTCGTCGGAGGGACGCGACGGCGATTCCGGATGGGAATGCCAGTTGCCAAGCGGGGCAAGGCCGTTTTGGCGCATGTCCTTGATGGCTGCGAGCTGTTCCTTGGGATCAAGCGAAAAATGTTCGTTCGAATGGTCGATATTCGTGAGCAGGTAGACCTTCTCGATATGCTTGTTTTCGCCATCGATACGCCCCGCAATCAGCCCGCAGGCTTCTTCCGGGAGGTTCTTCTCCGCATGCGCGAGGATTTTTTCGTAGTTGTCTTTTGAAATTGTAATCATTTAAAACCTCTAGGAATGAGGTGTGGACGCTTCAGGTGATTAGTGGTTGGTGGTTAGTGGTTAGGATTGCGACAAGAACGTTTCTTTTTGCATTCCTGTTTACTGCATACTGTTTACTAACCACTAAATTTATTCCTGCTTACTAACCACTGCATACTAACCACTTTCTAATGCTTCAAGTCGCAAACCGCCTGTTCGTAGTCAATCAGCTGCGTGATGGTCGGGTGTGTACCGCAAACCGCGCAGTCGTCCGTCTTGGTCGGGAGTTTGACCTTGCGGAATTCCATGGTAAGCGCATTGTACGTGAGCAGGTAACCCGTGAGCAGGTTGCCCACGCCGAGGATGTACTTGACCGCTTCCATCGCCTGCAAACTTCCGATGACACCGCCCATCGCGCCGATGACGCCCGCCTGCTTGCAGGTAGGCACGGCGTCTTTCGGAGGGGGTTCCTTGAACACGCAGCGGTAGCACGGTCCCTGGCCCGGAACGTATGTCATGAGCTGGCCCTGAAAGCGGATGATGCCTGCATGGGAGAAGGGCTTCTTCGCCATCACGCACGCATCGTTGATGAGGAACTTCGCCGGGAAATTGTCTGTTCCGTCAATCACGAAATCGTAATCCTTGATGAGGTCAAGGATGTTCTCGCTCGTGACGAACGTGTGGTACGTAATCACCTTCACGTCGGGGTTCATCGCTTCCATCGTCTCTTTTGCGGACTGCACCTTCAGCTTGCCCACGTCCTTGGTGGCGTGGATAATTTGGCGCTGCAAATTCGAGAGATCCACGACGTCGGCATCGGCAATACCGATAGTGCCGACACCTGCCGCCGCGAGGTACATGGCGGCAGGGGCGCCCAGGCCTCCTGCACCGATAATCAGCACCTTCGCGTTCAACAGCTTCTTCTGGCCCTTCGCACCCACCTCTTTCAAGATGATGTGGCGGGAATAGCGCTCGAGTTGTTCATTGGTAAAAGCCATTAGCAGCCACCTCCCATGAAGTAGAGGAACTCGACGGTATCGCCGTCCTTGAGGGTGGTGGATTCGAACGTGCCGTTTTCGACAAATTCCTCGTTCACGGAAACCGTGACGTAGAGCGGGTTGTCAATCTTTTCGGCTTCAATAAGTTCTGCGACGGTCAGGCCGTCCTTGTATTCTTTCTTGTTACCTGCAACAGTAATAAACATGTTTGAAATTCCTTTTAGTTAAATGTTTTCGCTGTCATCCCGGATTTATTCCGGGATCGCCTTTTTCGGTTAGTCCCCGACCTTCTTCACAATCAGCGTAAACGTTCCGTCCTGATTGTCGGTGAGTCGTAGAATTTCGTGGCCTTCTTCCTTGATGCTGCGCGGCACGTTCTGCACCGGCTCGCCGTCGTTCAGGCGCACCGAGAGAATCTGCCCGTCCTCGAGTTCTTCGAGTGCGACCTTCGCCTTTACGAAAGTGGTTGGGCATTTTACGTCTGTGATGTCAACGAAATCGTCTATCTTAAATTCAGGTTCTGCCATTTTTGCCTCCGTACATATTTTGTTTGTTGCCAAATATAAAACATGGCATTTGTAGCGTCCAATACTAAATAAGTATGGCTTTTAATAGGTTTTTTCTATAAGTGGTTTTGGACTTGTTTTTACTACTTTATAATGTCATTGTGAGGGACCGAAGGTGACGCGGCAACCTAAATATGACTTTGACACTACAATCGACCGGCGGAATACGGATTCCGTAAAATGGAATGTCGCCGAAAACGTGCTCCCCATGTGGGTGGCCGATATGGATTTTCGAACTGCTCCCGAAATTTTGGATGCGCTCAAAAGCCGCATGAGTCATGGCGTTTTCGGGTATGCGGATGTTCCCGACGCCTGGTACAATGCCTACATCAATTGGTGGGAAAAACGTCATGGCCTGAAAATGGAAAAGGAAAACTTGACGTTTTCTGCGGGCGTGATGCCTTCGGTTTTCTCCGTAATCAAGCGGTTTGCCGCCCCGGGCGAAAACATCGTCATTCAATCTCCGGTCTACAATAACTTCTACAACTGCATCGAAAATAGCGGTTGCAACGTTGTTGAAAACCAGCTTTTGTATAAGGATGGGGCTTACTCCATCGATTTTACGGATCTGGAACAAAAGCTGTCGAACTCGCAGGCAAATGCGATGATTCTCTGCAATCCCCACAACCCGATTGGAAAAATCTGGAGTGCAGAAGATTTGGCAAAAATCGGCGAACTTGCCAAGAAGTACAATGTCACCGTCATTTCTGATGAAATCCATTGCGACATTACGGAGCCTGGGGAAAGTTATGTGCCGTTTGCGGCGGCTTCCGAAACTTGCCGCAAGGTAAGCGTCACCTGTATTGCGCCGACAAAGACTTTCAACTTGGCGGGTCTCCATACTTCGGCGGTGTATGTGGCAAATCCTGTTCTACGACGAAAAGTGAGGCATGCGCTTTATACGGATAAAATCGCCGCGCCCAATTCCTTTGCGACGGTGGCCGCCGAGGCAGCCTTTAACCGCGGCGGAGAATGGCTTGAAAGCCTGCGCGAATACCTCTGGGAAAACCGGAAACTGGTCGAAGACTTTTTGGCGAAGGAACTTCCGGAAATCAAGGCCGTCAAGGGAGACGCGACTTACCTTGTGTGGCTTGATATTTCGGCGTTGCCTGAAACAGGGCGAAATGCTGCCGCCTATTTAAGGCGCAAAACGGGACTATTCCTTATAGGCGGCGACGCGTACGGTACCGGTGGAGAACATTTCTTGCGGATGAATATCGCATGCCCCAGAAGCGTTTGCCTTGACGGGTTAAAGCGCCTTAAGCAGGGCGTGAAATCCTTAGAAACTGAAAAAATAGGATAGATCATGTCTTTGAATCGACACACCGCTCTTGCAATTTTGAACGCGAACGCAGATTCCTTGCCGAACTTGATTGAACAGGCGTATCAGTTGCGTACGAAGTACAAGGGAAATCGCGTGAGTATCCAGTTGCTCACCAATGTTCGCAGCGGAAACTGCACGCAGAACTGCGCCTATTGCGCCCAGTCCCGCGATTCCGAAGCACCGATCGAAAAGTACCGCTATGTAGAAGACAAGAAACTGTACGGCGACAACGACCTCGTTGACGAAATGCTTTTGGCGAGGCACTGCATCGGGCTCAGCGGCATTCGTTTTGCGGACGACGATATCGAAAAATTGGCCGAACGCATCCGCAAGATGAAAAAGAACGACACGCAAATCTGTTGTTCCATCGGGTTCCTGACCGAAAAGCAGGCGCTGATTCTTAAAGAAGCCGGCCTCAACCGCATCAATCACAACCTGAACAGTAGCCGCCGTTTTTATCCGAACATCTGCACCACGCACACTTACCAGGAACGCATCGACAACCTGAAAATGCTGAAGGGTCTCGGTTTTGAGATTTGCTCCGGTGGCATCATCGGCATGGGCGAAACGCCCGAAGACGTGGTGGACATGCTTTTTGAGCTGCTTGAGATTAATCCGGATTCGGTGCCCATCAACTTCCTGCTGCCGGTAGAAGGTACACGCCTTGCGACTCGCGATATTTCGGCGTTGACGCCCGAATACTGCATCAAGGTGCTTTGCCTTGCGCGCCTGATGCTCCCGAAATCGGATATCCGCTGTGCCGCCGGTCGCGAAGTCTATTTCAAGGATCACGAAAAAACGCTGTTCAAAATTGCTGATTCTATTTTTGCTTCGGGCTACCTCACCGAAGGCGGCCAAAGCCTCGAAGAAACGTTCCGCACCATCGAGGCTGCCGGCTTCACCTGGCAAGTGGAAAGTGAATCATCCCACTAACTTCAAGAAATACCGGTGAATGCTTGTGTCGCTATTGAGTTCCGGATGGAACGAAAGCGCAATCTGGTTTCTGTAACGAACGGCAACAATCCGCTCGGGAGCGTCTGTAGTGTTCGAACTTGCCGTGCGCGAAAGGACTTCGACTTCGTTGCCGACTGATTCAAAGAAGGGCGCACGAATGAATGTCTGCGGCACTTTTCCAACGTGCGTAACTTCGTTTTCGGTGAAAAAGCTGCCGAGTTGCCTTCCGTAGGCATTCCTGCGGATGATGGCCGGGAGCGTGGCAAAGTGTGTGCGACTCTCGCCTGCGATTTTTTCAGCAAGGAGAATTGCGCCGGCACATGTTGCAAGCACCGGCAAACCTTCAGCAATCTTTTTACGCAGAGGTTCGAAAAGTCCCAAGTCGCGCAGGAGCTTCCCTTGCACGGTGCTTTCACCGCCGGGGAGCACGAGACCGTCTAAGTGGCGGTCAAGATCTCGTAACTGCCTGATTTCAAAAACTTCGGCGCCGAGCGATTTGAGAATGCGTTCATGTTCGATGAACGCCCCCTGCACCGCGAGCACGCCGATTTGCGGTTTGCGAATTCCCATTTACTTCCCCCTTTCGGCCATCAGCAGCGCGATTTCTTGTTCGTTGATACCGACCATGGCTTCGCCCAAGTCTTCAGAGAGCTTGGCGATAAGTTTTGCGTCGGTGTAATTCGTCACGGCCTGCACAATGGCGGCGGCACGCTTGGCGGGGTTGCCCGACTTGAAGATTCCGGAGCCTACGAAAACGCCTTCGGCACCGAGTTGCATCATGAGGGCGGCATCGGCGGGGGTGGCAACACCACCGGCAGCGAAGTTCACCACGGGAAGTTTCTTGTTGTCGTGAACGAAGCGCACCAGGTCGTACGACACCTGAAGTTCTTTAGCGCGGTTAAAGAGTTCGTCTTCGCGCAAGCTTGAAATGCGGGCGATTTCCTGGTTCATCAGGCGCATATGGCGTACGGCCTGGACGATGTCGCCCGTGCCCGGCTCGCCCTTGGTGCGAATCATCGATGCTCCTTCTTCGATACGGCGGAGCGCTTCGCCCAAGTCCTTCGCTCCGCACACGAACGGGACGTCAAATTCTCGCTTGTTGATGTGGAAAATATCATCGGCGGGGGAGAGCACTTCGCTTTCGTCGATGTAGTCAATTTCAATCGCCTGCAAAATTTGCGCTTCGGCAAAGTGCCCGATACGGCATTTTGCCATGACCGGGATAGAGACGGCATCCTGAATGCCCTTGATCATCTTGGGATCACTCATGCGTGACACGCCTCCTGCGGCGCGGATGTCGGCAGGAATACGTTCCAAGGCCATCACGGCTGCGGCACCAGCGGCTTCAGCGATTTTGGCCTGTTCGGGGGTAGTCACATCCATAATGACGCCGCCCTTGAGCATCTGGGCAAGATTCTTGTTGAGTTCGTAACGGTTCTGATCAGACATGTAAATCTCCTTGAAAGTGGTTGTTTTGTTTACGGCGCTTAATTTAAAACATTCGGCCTGCTTGCGCAATATTCAGTTTTTTGTTATTTTTATAAGGTCAGTTAAATACCAGATTTGATTAATCAATAAGGTCAGATTTATGTTTACTTACGATATGTCGAAGGCGGGTGCGAACAGCCTCTACCATTACCTTTACCAGTGCATCAAAGGGGATATCGTAAGCGGAAACATCCTTGCCGAAGAACAACTCCCTTCCAAGCGCAATCTTGCACAAAATCTAGGCGTGAGCGTCGTGACGGTCGAAAATGCCTATGCACAGCTCTTGGCCGAGGGCTTTATTTATTCGCTCCCCAAGAAGGGCTTCTTCGTTGCGGACATTAAAGCCACGATTAACGCACAAATGCCGCATAATCACAAGAAATTACGTACTCGCAGGCTGCGCACAGAACTCCCCGAAGAATCGGAACACACTAATCCGAAATATATCGCCGACTTTGCAAGCAACGGAGCCGATATCGAGGCTTTTCCCTTTACCACTTGGGCGAAAATCACTCGCGAAGTCCTTTGCGAAAGACAAAAGGATTTGTTGCAAGTTTCTCCTGGAATTGGTACTTTGGAACTCCGGCGCTCCATTGCACGCATGCTTCGTGAATTCAGAAATATCCACGCGACTCCCGAACAGATTGTCATTGGCGCAGGAACCGATTATTTGTACGGATTACTTGTGCAGTTACTGGGCTTTGATAAATGCTACGGCGTGGAAGATCCCGGCTATGGAAAGATTTCAAAAATATATGGCCAATACGGTGTTGAAGTTTGCCATATCCCTATTGATGGCGAAAAATTTGTCGATGCGCTGACAAAATCTAATGCCGATATTGTTCACATTTCGCCCGCACACCATTTTCCGACAGGTAAGGTGATGCCTGTTGGCGAACGCTACCGTTTGCTTAGCTGGGCGGCGGAATCGCCCAAGCACTACATTGTAGAAGATGATTACGACAGCGAATTCCGCATGACCGGGAAACCGATTCCTGCGCTCCAAAATATTGACGTCACTGAAAAGGTTATTTATCTGAATACATTTTCCAAAACGATGACTTCGGCCATTAGGCTCGGTTACATGGTACTTCCGTTGCACCTCGCTGAAAAATTTCAAAACGAACTTTCGTTCTATTCGTGTACGGTGTCGAATCTAGATCAGTATGTGATGGCGAAATTCATTGACCTTGGTTACTATGAGACGCATATCAATCGTATGCGCAATCTGTACCGAGGTAAGCGTGATTTTTTACTTAATGTAATTGCAAAGAGTCCGTTATCGAAAAATGCCTCTGTATTGGAAGAAAATGCCGGACTTCATTTTATTTTACAAGTGCAGACGAAACTTTCTGACGAAGAATTTTGCAATCGCACCCGAATTCGCGGGGTAAATATCCGTGCCCTTTCGGAGTATTATTTTGAAGCTCAACCCTCTGCGCATAAATTTGTTATCAACTACTCTTCCGTAGAGAAGAAAAACATGCAAAAAGCTATTCGAGCGATTGAGGAGTCGCTGCTTTGCCTATAAGCCGCAGTAAATCAGGTGAACGCCTTCGAATGCGGAAAGTTCCGTTGAATCTTTGAAAAAAGCTTCGTCGAGATCTTTTGGGGTTAGGTCGTGGCAATATTTGATGCCCGATTTTTTGGCCAGTTCGACAACTTGTGCGGGGTCGTAACCATCAGCCATTCGTTCGCCACATGCGGCGGCAATTTGCTTTAGGCGGCTGATTTTAGTGGTGCTGTCCGCACTGTTCCGCTCTTTTTCGTAGTAATCGAAAACCACCACGCTATTAGTCGCTGCAATCTGGGAAATCTGCGAAATGGTCTTGAAGAAAATTTCAATCGGAATGTAGTAGGACACTCCAAGAATCGAAAAGACGGAGCGCTTTTTGGGATTAAATCCCGCATTCATCAATCTATCAATGATGCTGTCTTTGTTGAAATCGATTTCTACAAAGTGAACTTTAGGTCGCCTTTTGGTGAAAAGTTCCCGCATCCGCTCAATCTTGAAAACCTGAGTTTCATAAAGGTCCAATTCAAAGACATCTACATTTTGGCTTTTGTTCCTAAGCGCAAAAGAATCTAGGCCCGCACCCAAGAGCACATATTGCACGTCTCCTGTTTTCTGCTTGGTATCGACAATATCTTCGGCAAAACGATTACGCGGAAGAACAATCGGTAGGAAATACTGATTCAGTAAATCCTTGGTTAGATAATCTTTAACGCCTGGCTTTTTCGCAGAGAGAAAAGTCCTTGCGAGATTGCGGGCGTGGCGGTATTCCTTTAAACCGACAAAATCCAGAGCAAATTCGTCTTCAAAAATCTTTTCGCTTTTACTGTGGGTGTGCACGGCACGGGCAAGAGCGCACAAAAGCGCAGTTTTGCTAATCATGTCTAATTCGCCTTTGTCCAGAACAGAAGTTTGCGTTTTACAAATTCAAAAAGTTCCATAATCGCAAGCACTACGATGCCTGTCCATAGGATTCCGGCAACCATGTTGGGATAGTCGGAATAGTCCGCATAAAATTGCACAAAGTGCCCAAGCCCCGTATTTTCGCCGAAGAGTTCTGCGACCGTGAGCATGATGAACGAAAGTCCCATGCCTACGGAAAGCCCTGAGAATATGGACGGAAGGCTTGCTACAAGGGCAATTCTCCACAAGTATTCAAAGCGACCTATTCCAATAATAGCGGCGTTGCGTTTGTATTTTTCGGGAATATCGGCGGCACCGGCTGCCGTATTCAAGTAAATAGGCCAAAAGGCAGCAATAAAAATGATAAATGTAGATGACAGGTAAAAGGTCGGGAGAATCGCAATAGCGTAGGGAATATAAACGTTGGGCGGAATCGGTGCTGCAAATCGGGAAATCGGTTTCAGCATGTTGCTTATCCAAGAAACAGACCCGGAAAGAATTCCGATGGAAATGCCGACAATCGCCGCCACCAAATATGCGGGGACAAGTTTCAAGAGGGACGCTCCTGCACTTCGCAAGAGTTCTTCACGAGAATCAAAGAGGGCGTTCGCTATCGCCTTGGGCGATGGAAACAGGTATTGGCTGCTCCATTCCGGGCCACAACTGATGAGAGCCCAGATTCCCAGTAAAAACAGGAGGAATAGAATTCCTGAAAGCTTGGACAGATATTTTGTGAAAGTTCTCATATGCTTGCACCCCCCTGTACGATATGCCCGAGTTTTTCAAGGACATCTTTATGGTAAGCATCTTCAATGGCTACGATTGTTTGTTGTACTTTTTCGTCGCGGAACCAATCGCTACGATTTTTCCTTACTGGGAAATCCAGAGGAATGTCTGCAATGATACGGCCTGGTGTCGATCCCAATACGACAATTCGGCTTCCCAAATAAACGGCTTCTCGAATATCGTGAGTTACAAATAACGTTGTAATTGGTCGGTCTTTTACGCCACGGCAAAGTTCCAAGACCAAATCCTGAAGGCTTGCACGGTTTACGGGATCAAGCGCTCCGAAGGGTTCGTCTAAAAGAAGGGCGTCGGCACCAACGCTCAGGGCTCTCGCAATAGCCCCGCGCTGGCGCATTCCGCCCGATAGTTCAAAGGGATATTTGTTGAGGCTTCTCGAAAGTCCCACCAAGTTCAGGTATTCTTCGGCCAAATGTTTCGCATCGCCACTCTTGACTTTTTTAGTCTTCTTGATGGCGAGCGTGACGTTCTGGAGAAGGGTGAGCCAAGGGAAAAGAGAGTAGTCTTGGAAGACGACACTCCTTTCGGCGGAAGGTTTCTCGATTTCCTTTCCGTTCCAATAAATATGGCCTTCGTCCGGCTTGGTGAGGCCTGCGAAAAGATTAAGCAAGGTAGTTTTACCGCTGCCGCTTTCGCCCAGCAGGCACACGAATTCACCTTGATTTATTTTCAAGTTGATGTCTTTCAGGATGGCCTTGCCATCGTAAGAAAAACCGAGATTCGTCGCTTCAAAACCACTTTGCGTTTGACTCATGTTGTCTCACCTCTAGTTTCTGGACTTGAATATTTTTTCAGCGTTCGCGTAAAACTCGGAATTCGGCTTTTGCTTGCGGAGTTCTGCGATGGCTTTCTGGTAGAAGTCGGTACGCACATATTCAGCGACCTTCTTGTCGGACTTGATGAATTCAGCATCCTTCAAGAAATCCCAGAAGAATTCGACGCCCTTCACGTTCGGGTCGGTATCCTGCGTAACGTGTCCACTGTAGAACGCCTTGTTGACAAGGGCTGTATCGAGCTTGATCCACTTGGCAATAATTTCCACACTCTTCTTGTGGTCATTTTGCACCAGTTCCTCGGCTTCGATCAGCGACTTGACCAAGCGCGTGTAGACATCTTCGCGACCGTCAATCTTGCGGAGCGAGGCAATCAGGCGGCAGCAGATGTGGCCCGGATTGATGTCCTTACTGCGAAGCACCACAGAAAGGCCCGCTTCTTCGGCACGGAGGTCATGCGGTCCCCAAGTGACGCCTGCGTACACGCTGCCGTTCTTTACAGCTTCGATAACAGCGGGCGGGTTCTTGAGTTCCACGATGGTCACGTCTTTGTGCCAGTCGATGCCTTCTTTCTTGAGGCCGCCGCGAACGATTGCATCGGCAGTACCCAAGCGAATCGTCGCGATTTTCTTGCCCTTGAGATCGCTCAACTTCTTGACGGAGCCAGCGTTTTCCTTGCGGGTGATGACAGCCTGGTCGCCACCCATGATACCGCCAATGACGCGGATGTCTGCGCCTTGTGCAATGTGGATGAGCGGAGCGAGAGAACCGAATGCACCGGCGTCGAGTTTGCCCGCGCGGACCGCGGCGATGCCGTCACCGGAATTCGAGAATTCCACTAGGGTCACGTCAAGGCCGTTTTTCTCGAAGATGCCGGCATCTTTTGCGATAAAGAACTTGCCTTGCCCCGTAGAAGAGAGGTAACCGATGGAAATCTTGTCTGCGGCAAAAGCAGATGCGGCACAGGCGAGAGTGAAAAGGAATGCCAAAGCAATTCGAGAATGCTTTTTATGAAGATTATGATTCATTGTCAAACCTCCTTATTAGAATCCGTATGTTGCGGAAAGTTGATAACGGTTCAGGTCGGCTTCCTTTACTTTCTGGGTGCCGGCAGTCAGGTAATCCGTTTGGATGTGAAGGTATTCAAACCCAAGTGAGAAGGCTTCGGTCAGGTTGTAGGTCGCGTTTGCGAAAACGGAAATGTTCTGTTCGCGGCCGCCAACGGTTTCGATGTCGTCTCGGTCCAGTTTGTCAATACCAGAACCCACGTTGATTGCCAGCTTTTGAATCAACTTGGCCTGCAATGCTATCCATCCGCCGTACGCCTCGATGCTTTTTACGCTTTCAGGATCGTTGGCATTGGCTGCAAAACCGCGTCCGATGCCTGCTGCGTATGTATCCAGGTTTTCGCCGATGAATCCTTCGCCAAGAACGGCGATCGTGCCGGTAATGGGAAGGGTCAAGTCCACATTCGCAGACCATGTGGGGATATCCTTGGCATCGCCAGTGTCATCTAGGTCGATTTCCTCCTTGCCGTAATGACCCGAAACGCCGAGGCCGACCTTCTTGTCTTTTACCCACAGGGGAACTGCAATGCCGATGCGTCCCTGGAATGTGGGGATGTCTGCATCGGTGCCGGTTTCTGAGGCGGAAGTCGTGTTGTACGGCTGGTTTTCGCCGATGGTGCGGACAACTGCTGCGGCAATGTCCACGGAACCGCCGGCAACGGGGATTTTCTCGGTGAGTCTCAGCTGGGCCCTGCGCAGGCCCGCATCGCCGGAGTTATTGAGAACGCCGGCATTGAGCGTCGGGGTCACCAACGGAGAAATCACGTCCCAAGTTTGACCGCCCAAAATGGAGAAGCCAGTCTTGCCGAAAGAAACTTCGCCATAGCCGTGACGGAGGCGCGGATTGGGATTGTTGGCGGAACCACCCCCGT
>JAEEGJ010006709.1_pt1 | contig 34119 bp, 31 predicted proteins | sample 8958761 | NCBI WGS metagenome assembly JAEEGJ01 (sample SAMN16246546, study PRJNA631951) | gut metagenome | biome: gut microbiome; feature: rumen; material: RS-attached | host: Bos | place: Iran: Karaj | collected 2018-10
CATGTGAAGATCTTCGTTTTTAAGCTTTGCATAATTAACCTCCCCATATGCAAAAGAATTAGTTAGATAATCAAAGTTTTCTAAACTGATATGGAATATACAGTAAAAGCGCAAAATAAAACCCCCTTTTTTGGGGCAAAAAGGGGGCAATGTGGTGCAGATGGCGGGACTTGAACCCGCACGAGATTGCTCCCACTAGCACCTGAAGCTAGCGCGTCTGCCAATTCCACCACATCTGCGTGCCCGTAAATTCTATAACAACAGGTTTTGTTTTTCAATATCGGTTTAGCGGACAACCCGTCTGTCCCGCTTTCCCGGGAAACCAAAAACTATATAATTGTCTTATGAACGAAATCACGGTCTCTGTTACAGCTCTTTCTCAGTACGTATCCCGCACGGGCGACATGGCGGGCGGATCTTATCAGTCCGTCAGCGGTACTGAAGGCACGAGGCTCCACCAGAAGGTCTTCTCTGAACTCCGGAAGGAATACGGCGACATCGTTACGACTGAAGAGGCCCTTTCCTGGGTCTATGACGGCACTCCCGGTCTGAACCTTAAGGTACAGGGACGTTTTGACGCCTTACTGGCTGAGAAGAACAAGGCTCCGAGGATATTTGAGATCAAATCGTTCAATTCGGCCAGGGACAGCTTTAAGAGTCTCGTGAGGCCCGAACACATTACCCAGCTTAAGCTCTACGGCGCGATGTACATCTTTTCCAACAGTAATGTAATGGATGTCACCCTGACGCTCAGATACGTCTCCGTCACGACTTTCAAGGCTTATGAAGAGAGCTATGCGATGTCTTATGAGGAAGCCGAGACGTATTTCGAATCGGTATGCATGGAATATGCCGTATTCGCTAAGCGCCTGCTCGATTACGGAAGCGAGATGATGACATCGGTAAAGGCAGCCACCTTCCCATACGACGTGATCCGCGCCGGCCAGAAAGAATTCATGAAAAAGGCCCTGCTCTCTCTGACTTCAGGAACCACTCTCTTCGTCGAAGCGCCGACCGGCATCGGCAAGACGATCTCAACTCTTTATCCTGCCATCAAAGGACTTCTTAAAGGAAGATACTCCAAGATATATTATCTGACTGCGAAGTCCGCCACGCGGAGCGTTGCCTCAAAAGCATTAAACGATATGAGAGCCAAAGGCCTTCTCATCCGTTCGATCCTGCTCCAGTCCAAGGAAAAGATGTGTCCTTTCGGAACTGAATGCGACGCGAAATTCTGCCCTCTTGCAAAGAACTACTACGGCAAGCTCAAGCCTGCATTGGAAGAGGTCCTCACAAGGGATGAGATAACGCCTGAGATCGTTACGGAGATCGCGGGCCGTTTTGGCATCTGTCCCCACGAGTTCATGATCGACACGATGAACTTCTGCACCGTCATTATCGGAGACTACAACCATATCTTCCATCCAAGGGTCTCGCTCATGGACGATGACCCGGGCGCGCCTAAGAGCGTTGTACTGGTCGATGAGGCCCACAACATGATCGACCGCGGACGAGACATGTTTTCCGCGTCATTCTCATTGAGCCTTATAGATGAGATGATCAAGGACTTTAAGGACAGGGACATGAGGATCTCGGCCCTGATCCACCAGCTGCGCCAGTATTTCGTGACCGCATCGCAGATGTTCAGCAACAACAGTTCCTGTTTTGCCGTTCTTGAGGAAGCCGAGGAAAGAAAGACCATCAGAACCGATGGCTGGGAAGCGATGCGGCAGCCTCCGAGGAAGCTCTACGCCAAGATGTGGTACGCGGTCAAATGCTTAGGCGACGTTCTTGACGGGATCGAACAGGGTCAGACCAGAAGAACAGCAATGAAGTTCTTCTTCGAAGCGAGATACTTCCTGACGATCCTCGAGCACTACTTTGACGATTCATACATCACAACGATCGGCAAGGACAGATCGGATATCGTACTTACCTTAAACTGCCTTGACTGCTCTTCCAAGCTCGACAGGATAATAAAGGACAAGCTCCCGGTAATATTCTTCTCAGCGACTCTTTCGCCTTTTGAATACTACCGCAACTGTTTAGTCGGCCGCGATGCCGACTATACGGCGACACTGCAGCTGCCCTCGCCTTTCCCGCCCGAGAATCTTGAACTGATGCTCGATACTGACATCAGCACTGCTTACAAGAACCGAAACGAGACGAAAGATGAGCTCGCGCAGAAGATAGCTGACGCATTGACCGGCATGACCGGAAACTACATGGTCTTCTTCCCTTCATTCGAGTACATGAACCTGATAATGCCTAAAGTAAAGGAACTCCTCGAATCAGGAAACGGCTCTCTCAGGATCGTCTCCCAGTTCCCCGAAATGACCGAAAATGACAAGACTGAATACCTCGCCGTTTTCGCTGAACCTTCAGACGGGCTCCTTATCGGAACGGCCGTGCTTGGCGGTCACTTCGGTGAAGGAATAGATCTCGTCGGAGACAGGCTCTCAGGCGTAATAATCGTGGGCGTCGGGCTGCCGAAAGTCACTCCCGAAAGACAGATATTATTAAATTACTATACCGAAAAGTTTGGCGACGGATTCGCGTTTGCATACAGGTTCCCCGGCTGGCAGAAAGTCCTGCAGGCTGTCGGAAGAGTAATAAGGACAGAGGAAGACACCGGGTTTGCGCTTCTCATAGATTCAAGGCTCGATAATCCCGAATACGTCATGCTCTTCCCTGAGCACTGGAGGATCTGACTTAAGATTCCTTTTTTCCGGGAAGTCCGTCAAGGATGGCAAGGCCGTCGTAGTTCTTTTCGAACTGGACCGAGAGATACGCCGTCGTAAAGTCCTTCAGGGCAAGGATCACTTCTTCAGAAGCTTTCGCAGTGAAAAGACGGTTCATGGGACAATCGGAATAATAGTTCAGCGCTTCAACCGCGTCATAAGGAAGTATGCGGTATTCAGTTCCGGTAAGTCTTCCCGCCCTGGAGTTTTTCACGGTCTCTATCGTACCGCCCGTAAGGCTTACCAGATAATCCTTCCCCGGGACGATATCTTCACCGCCGTTATTCGTGACCTCGTACCTGACCGTAAAGCCTGCGATCGTCAGAAGACGCCAGTTGAATGCGGAATAGACCGTCAGATAATCCTGCGGGCGCTTTGCGAGCATATAGAATGCGTAAGCGGCAAGTTCATAGGCTTCATGGGCGGAATCGCCCTGGAATGTAGAATCCAGAAGGCATGTTGAGATATGCGAGGCGCATGTCATCGCCTCCAAGCTGTTCATTATCTCTGAATTGTTCTCAACGATAGTGCCTTCCTTAAGATAGTAGTATCCGTGGGAAACGCTGACCACGAGATCGCAGACAAGGAAAGGGATCGATGCAAATGCAGACTTGGATCCCGGGCGACCAACGCCTTTTGCGCATACGGTAACAAGCCCCCTGTCCGCAGTAAGGACGGAAACAAGGCGGTCCTTTTCCTTAAAATCACTTGAAGCTAAGATTATCCCCCTGCAGGAGAACGGTTCCATCAGTCTTCCTCCGTATCGGAAAGACCCGTCTCCTTTAAGATGGCCTCGTTGTTCTGCCAGTCTTCCCTGACCTTTACGTAAAGATCAAGATAGACCTTGCATCCGAGCATCTTCTCGATGTTCTTTCTGGCGGCGGTACCTATGCGCTTGATCATCTTGCCGTCATGGCCGATGATTATCCCCTTATGGGACTTTCTCATGCAGAGGATGTCTGCCTTGATAACGACTATCGAGCGGTCGTATTCGTCCTCGCCCTCTTCGTCAACGCTTTCCTTGAACTCGGTAACGATAACAGCCGTGCCGTGGGGGATCTCCTGATCGGTGTAATGCAGGATCTGTTCTCTGATCATCTCACCCGCGATCTCACGCTCGGTCTGATCCGTCAGGTATTCTCCGTCATAGAGCCTCGGACCTTCGGGGAGAAGGTTTGAAAGAACTTCGATCAGCGTTTCAACGCCCTTTCCGGTCTTAGCGCTTATCGGAACGACGTCAGCGAAATCGTAAAGCTGTGAGTAGTTAGCGGTTATCGGCAGAAGTGCGTTCTTTCCGACTTCGTCTTCCCTGTTTATCGCGAGAACGACTTTCTTCTTATTCTCGGCACAAAGCTTGATAAGGCGCTTTTCAACGCTTCCCGGCTCTTCGAACCTTCCGTCTGCGATCAGGAGGACTACGTCGGCAGCGATCGCAGATCTGAATGACTTTTCGACCATAATGCCGCCCATCTTCGATCCTGGCTTGTGAACACCCGGAGTGTCAGTGAATATTATCTGCGTGTCTTCCGTGTTATAGATAGACCTTATGTTGGTCCTGGTCGTCTGAGGCTTGTGTGAAACGATAGCGATCTTCATTCCGGAGATGCAGTTAAGGAGCGTGGACTTGCCGACGTTCGGGCGTCCCAACAGGGCAACCGTTCCGACGTGCGCGCAGAGCTCTCCGGCAGGAAGGATCCCGCTCTCGTCCTTATGGTTGTCCATTTCATAGACGTCTTCGATCTCATCGTCAAAGGCGAGACCGACTGCCGCCATAAGGCGCTTCTGCTTGGCGATCATGACCTTCTCGTCTTCGGGATCGATGTGGTCATAACCGAAAAGATGCAAAAGAGAATGTCCTATCAGGAATATAACTTCGCGTTCAAAGGAATGTCCGTATTCCTCGCTCTGCTTCTTTGCGGCGGAAAGGTTTATCAGGATGTCGCCGTAGCAAAGGACTTCGTTTCCGTCCTCATCAGTCTCGTAATCTCCTGCGGAAGGGATCTCTGAAAAGCTTCCCTCCTTCATGTCGAACATCGGGAACGAAAGACAGTCAGTCTCTTTGTCGATACCGCGCTGCTCGGAATTGACCTCCCTTATCTCATCGGGAGTCACGAAAGTAAGCGTGACATATGCTTCCTGCATAGTCCTCATCGCCTGAGGCGAGATGAAGTCTTCGGTGCAGATCGCAGAGGATATCTCCGGGATGAGGGCGCTTATTTCTTCAAGCGAACCCTCCGGATTATTTTCGTCTGAATATACGGTCCTGATAATCATGAGGGGTACTTGATCCTTTCATGGAACATGCCTTCATATATATGTCTGAATGAGTGAATGATCTTTTCTATATCGTCGAATGACAGACCGGAATTCTTGAGCTGGTCCTGATCGATCTTGTCCCTGACAAGCGCTCTGACAAGTTCTTCCGCGGCATCGGCAGTCGTGATCTTCTTGGATCTGACTGCTGCTTCAGTGGTATCCGCGAGCATGACAACTGCAGATTCCCTGCTTGACGGAATGTGACCGTGATATCTGAAGTTATCGATATCGGGCATTTCCAGTCCCTTGCTCTTCGCCTCTTCACAAGCCTTGTGATAGAAGTATCCGGGCACCGTTGTTCCGTGGTGCTCGTCGATTATCTTGATTATCGCAGTAGGCAGACGTTCCTTTTTGGCAAGCGCGACTCCGTCCTCGGTATGTGAAGTGATTATCCTTACGCTGTCGCTAACGGGAAGCGCATCATGAGGATTGACTCCGTCAGTCTGGTTCTCGGTAAAGTAAAGAGCCGCATTAAGCTTACCGATATCGTGATAATAAGACGCAACCTTGCAGAGCAGCGCGTCAGCGCCGATGGCTTCCGCCGCGGAGTCCGCGAGATTGGCGACCATCATGGAATGTGAATAAGTTCCCGCAGCTTCCATGAAGAGTCTCTTCAAAAGATGCTGTCCGGGCTGGCTCAAAGAGATAAGCTTGACCGGTGACGCTGCGTTGCTCATAAGTTCATAGATCGGCGAAAGACCGACTGCCGCAACGAGGGACGCGATACAGCTGATCAGGCCGAAGACTCCCGCATTTATGAATTCGTCACGCGTCGCGCCGTTTAAGAAACCGTATACCAGTGAAGCCGTGACAGCTGCAAGAGTCGGATAAAGGATGAGCGCGGCGTTTGTCGAGATCCTTGCGGATTTTCCTGCGAAGATCGCGCAGAAAGCGATGACTATTACGTTAACAAACAGGGTCTGCGTATCGAAATTATAGACCGGCCAGACAAACATGAAGTTAAACAGCGAAAGGATTATTCCGTCGTGGGTACCCATGTATGTAGAACACACCGCCGTGAAGAACGGTACGATGCAGAACAGCGGAGACAACTTGGAAAGATATATGGAGGCCGCTATCGGGACAAGGAAGGTCACGATCAGCATGTAGAAAACAGGAATGTCGAGATCGCTCTTTTTGCTCCTTGAATTCAGGTAGAACACAACTCCTATCGAGATCACGGCTACGTAGAGCAGGACTCTCAAAAGGATTACGAGATCGAACTTGTTGTCACGGATCAGCTCGAGATCGACAAGATTGCTGTAGACGTGCTCATCGATCTTGCCTCCCGTCTCAACGAGCCTTGCGCCCTTGTCGACGGTAACCGGATCGTTCATTACAGCGTTATAAGCGTTCTGCGCAGCATCGGCAGAAGCCGTCTCGTCATAGATGACGTTTGGTTCAATAACCGCGTTAAGCACAGCAGACATCGAATCCGTATAGCTTGAGTACGAAGGCGATGCCGTCTTGAAGTTGTTGATATGGATCAGGATCTTGTTTGCAAGATCGTCCTGGCCGATCTCTTCGGTCATGAGGAGCTGTGCGATCGCGACTGACTTGTCGCGGATGAACGGGAATGACGTGGAACTCATGTCGATAAAGGAAATGAGCCTTCTTGCCGGGATCTCCTTATTCATTTTCTGGGCGACCAGCTTTGAAAGGCGGTTTGCGCCTTCAGTGGAAGAAAGCTGCGTGTTCGTAGCCCTCTCCTTCATGATGTCGTTCCTGACCTGCTCTGCAAGTTCAAAGAACTGCTTGGTCCTGTTGATGTTCTCTTCGGAAACGGCCGCGGATTTGATGAAGATGTCATCTGAGTTTTCTCTTGCGATTATTGCCTTCCTCTTAGTCTCATAGGTATCGGTGAAAGTTCTTGGAGCGTAGATGTCGCTTACGGCTATCGATCCGACGCGGTAATCGTAACTGACAGGGAGCGATCCGTAATAAACGATCGCAACTACCGTCAGCGCTGCAAGGATTATGGAAATTACTTTATGGAAAGCTATTCCCTTCTTACTCTTATCGGTATTCATTTCTCCTGACCCGCCTTCTCATATGCCCTTACGATCCTCTGAACAAGGCTGTTGCGGACTATGTCCGTTTCAGTCATGCTCACTATGCTTATCCCTTCAACTCCGCGGAGCACCCTGATGCAGTCCTTCAGACCGCTTTCGACGCCCCTGGGAAGATCTATCTGTGTAAAGTCGCCGCATGCGACGGCACGGCAGTTCAAGCCGATCCTTGTAAGGAACATCTTCATCTGCTCACAAGTCGTATTCTGAGCCTCGTCAAGGACGACGAAGCAGTCATCAAGATTTCTTCCCCTCATGAATGCGAGGGGAGAAACCTCTATAAGACCCTTTTCATAGTATCTGTCAAAGGATTCTGTTCCGAGGAGTACCGAGAGCGCATCGTAAAGAGGTCTCATGTAAGGATCGACCTTTTCTTCGATGTCGCCCGGAAGGAATCCGAGCCTTTCACCCGCCTCGAGCGCAGGTCTCGTAAGGATTATCCTTGAAACCTCACGTGCTTTCAAAGCCTTGACCGCCATTGCGACTCCCAGGAAAGTCTTTCCTGTTCCGGCAGGACCGGAGCATATGACGAGCTCGGAACGTTCCAGAGCATCGATATAGACGCGCTGACCAAGTGTCTTGGCCTTTATAGGACGGCCTGATGGAGTTGCGTAAAAGACCCTGTCGCTTCCTTCCAGAAACTCCTCGAGTTTTCCGGAACGGGCAAGGAATATCAGATAATCAGGAAGAGTCGCATCGATCTCGCCTTCCTTGGCGAAATCAGACAGCGCGGAGAGAACGCCCTTCGCGCGCAGGACAGACAGGCTGTCATCGCCCGTTATCTCGACGCCGCCCCCGTCAAGCGAAATGCCGACGCCGAAAGCGGAAGCGATCTTGTTCCAATAAACGCCGACAGCGCTGTCAAAGGCGCCTTTGATGTCCAATTTCTCTGTCATAGTAAAATTATCTGTCAAATGAGGCTAACCGTCAATCTCAAAGCGGAGTAAGAAGTTTTTCGGCTTCCGTGAAATAATCCGGAAGCGGCGCTTCGAAATGCATCGTCTCTCCGGTCCTCGGATGGACGAAAGTGATGGAGCAGCTGTGGAGCGCCTGGCCCTCAAGACCGTATTTAGGACGCCTTGCCGCATAGACCGGGTCGCCCAAGACCGGATGATTGATGTACCCCATATGGACCCTGATCTGATGGGTCCTTCCCGTCTCAAGCCTTAACAAAAGATCCGTCGCTTCGGCAAACCTTTTGACAACGGAAAAATGTGTAACCGCGCTCTTTCCGTCCTTAACGACAGCCATCTTCTTTCTGTCAGATGAGGACCTTCCGATCGGGGCGTCTATAGTGCCCCGCTCCTCTGAGATCACACCATAGACCAAAGCCCTGTATTCCCTGACGATCTCATGCCTTGAAAGCATGTCGGCCAGGGCAAGATGAGTCTCGTTATTCTTGCAGGCAAGCATGACGCCCGAAGTATCCTTGTCGATACGGTGAACGATGCCGGGCCTGATAACGCCGTTTATGTCAGAAAGATCTTCGCCGCAATGCGCAAGTAGCGCGTTGACCAGAGTTCCCTCGTGATGACCTGCGGCAGGATGAACAACCATGCCCTGCGGCTTATTGATAACGAGAATGTCTGAATCCTCATATAAGATATCGAGCGGAATGTCCTGCGGTATATTGTCGCTGTTCTCAGGTTCAGGAAAAGTGACCTCGACGGTATCACCCGTCTCAAGGATAAGGCCTGCCTTTGAAGCGGCCTTGCCGTTTACCTCTACCATTCCGTTGGTGATGAGCCTTTTATAAAAGGACCTCGAATAATCGCGTCCCGAGTTTTCGGAAATGAAGACGTCGAGCCTTGCGCCCGGCGTGCTGCAAATAAGCTTAATCTTCTCCATCGTAACCTTTTATGTCGGCTGACCTGACCTTGTAAGGAAGTGAGGGAGTATCTTCATCAGTTTCGTCCGATTCATCAGCTTCCTGGCCTTCAGTTTCGTCAACCTTATCGTCTGCCTTGATCTTATCGTCGATATTCGGTACGAATCCGTATAGTTCCTCTTTTGAGATCTTCTTTTGGGCAGGCTTTTTCTTGGAAGATCCCCAGAAATCGTCAAAATAGGTCTTGCCGAAGATGATTATCCCCATGAGGAAGACCGTACCAACCACAGCACAGATATCCGCAAGATTGAAGATCGGGAAAGTATAACTGCCAAAATCGAATCTCAAATAGTCGATGACGTATTTGAGCTGGACCCTGTCGATAAGGTTTCCGAAAGCGCCTGAAGCAATAAGGCAGAAAGCAAGACCGAGCAGTTTAAGCCGCTTGGCGCATGCAATGCCCATGAAGATCACGACGAGGCCGCCGAGCACGGCGGAGATTATGGAAAGAACGGTAATGCCCCATGACTTGTCTGCAAAGAGGCTGAAAGCGCTGCCGGTATTGCGTACGTAGTGAAGAGAAAAGAATTTCTCGATTACCGGAATGTTCTCTCCGTAGGCCATGGAAAAATCGATGACCTTCTTGACCATCTGATCCGCCACGACAAGGAAGAACAGCAGGAAAATGTACATTACCATAAGCTCAAGTCCGTTGACGGAACCGGCTTTACGTCCTTTACTCATACTCACAAAACCTTCTTATCTCCAGACACCTTCCGGAGGCGTCAGTATTAAAGACTATACCACAAATAATGGCGGGGCCCGATGCGGGTTCATAACGCGCGGGCATCTTGGTGACCAGCCTGGTTATGGATGTCTCAGCCTTCATGCCGAGCACCGAATCTTCAGCTCCCGTCATTCCGACGTCGGAAATGAAGCCCGTTCCTCCCGGAAAGATCTTCTCGTCCGCGGTCTGGACATGCGTATGCGTTCCTGCGACGCAGCTCACCCTGCCGTCAAGATAACGCCCCATAACGATCTTCTCTGAAGTCGTCTCGGCATGGAAATCCAGGAAGATCGAAGTGCATCTTTCCTGAATCTTAAGCTTTTCAATGATCTCGTCAGCTTTCTGGTAAGGGCTGTCGGCAGACGGACTCATGAAGACCTGCCCCAGAAGATTAAAAACGCCAAGTCGCTCATTTCCCTTCTCGAAAACGAAATAATCGTATCCGGGCCAGGATGGCGTAATGTTTGCGGGTCTGGCGCAATTACGGACCTTTGCCGCCTGGTTTATGAAATCCCTGTTTGAAAAAGAGTGGTTTCCCAAGGTGAAACCGTCTGCTCCTGCAGCAGCGAGGTCTTTTAAGATGTTTATGGAAACGCCCATCCCGTTAGTCGCATTCTCGGCGTTTACCAAAAGACAGTCTATGCCGTTATCAGCCTTGAAGCGCGGCATTATGGCGCTGAAAGCGCGTTTGCCCGGGGCACCGACTATATCACCGACAAAACAGACCTTCACGAGACTTCTCCTTAAGCACAATTACAGTCAAAAATTATACTAAATAATAATAAAAAACTCAAAAGCCCGTTATCTCACCCTTGTCTTTGCTATAATGATTTTCACAAAGACGGAGGATCTCATATGAAAGTTGAATTCGGTTACGGTAAATCTGTACAGGTCGTGGATATTCCCGACAAAAACCTTGATGACATACTTTTGGCAACTGAGATAGAACATGAGCGCCGCGGCCCTGAAGCCGTTAAATACGCGCTCTTGAACCCTATCGGCTCTCCCCGTCTCAAGGATCTCGCCAAGCCCGGTCAGAAGATCGCCATCATCACGAGCGACATCTCAAGGCCGCTTCCGAGCTTCGACGTCATCCCTTCTATCCTTGACGAGCTTTACGAGGGCGGCTGTGACCCCAAGGACATCAAAGTCGTTTTCGCGCTCGGCTCACACCGCTGCCACACCGAAGAGGAAAAGAAAAAGCTCGTCGGTGAGCGCGTATATAACGAAGTCGAATGCGTGGACAGCGACCCTAACGACTGCATCCATATGGGAACGACCTCAAGAGGCACTCCCGTTGATATCACCAGAAGCGTTGCCGAAGCGGATTTCAGGATCGGCGTAGGCAACATAGAGTTCCACTATTTCGCAGGTTATTCAGGCGGAGCAAAAGCTCTGATGCCGGGCGTCTCCACGCCTTCCGCGATCCAGGCGAACCACAGCATGATGGTCGACGAGAAAGCCTGCGCTGGTAATCTCAACGGCAACCCCATCAGAGCCGACATTGAAGAATCAGAGACATTCTGCCACTTGAGCTTTATCGTAAATCCTGTCCTGGATGAGCATAAGCACATCGTTTACTGCGTTGCCGGCGACGTCACCGAGGCTCACAGGGCAGGCTGCAGATATCTCGATAAGATGTATAGGAAACCTCTAAAGAGAAGAGCCGATATCGTTATCGTCTCACAGGGAGGCGCGCCCAAGGACGCTAATCTTTATCAGACACAGAAGGCCCTGGATAACTCCAAGTATGCCGTAAGAGACGGCGGCACGATAATCGTTATCGGTGCCTGCAACGAAGGCCTTGGCAGCGCTAAATTTGAAGAATGGCTCACTACGGCAAACACCCCTGACGAGCTCATCGAAAGAGTCAGCAAAGATTTCCAGTTAGGCGGTCACAAGGCAGCCGCCATCGCAATGGTATTAAAGCACGCAAAGATCGTACTGATCTCTGAAATGGATGATGATTTTGTAAGGAGCATTTTCCTTGAGCCGATGCATTCTGCTCAGGAAGCTTTCGATGAGGCATACGCCAGATACGGAGAAGACTGTTCGGTAATCTGTATGCCGTTCGGCGGCGCTACTCTTCCGATCCCGCCTCAGGATTGATCTCCTTCGCCTTCTTTTCTTCAACAGTTTCACCGGAGGCGGCTTTCACAATGCCGCCTTTTGTATCTTTGGAAACAGCAACGACAACAAGGCTTAAGAGAAGTCCGAAATAGAATGAGAATACTCTCCAGATAAGCATCGCAGTGGATGCAACGGTCTTGCCCAGGAATCCGAAGAGCATTACAAAGCTTGCCTCCGAACCGCCGGAAGCACCGGGCAGCGGCATGAATGTGTTGAAAAGGCTGACAGCCGCGGCAAGAGATATGAACTTCGGGAGATCAGCAGCCGTGACAGGCGCACCAAGCGCCATTGCGGCAAAGAAAGGCAGCGTGTAGAACAGCGTAAGCTTTACAGCATGGCAGAGGCAGACCGAGAAAAAGAGCCTCGTCTGCGAAAAGAGCTGTGCTGACTCATCACGGAATTCCTTGAACGACTCGCTTACTTCCGAGGATGTCTTTTCGTAATCCTTTACGATCTTGATTTTCGCAAGGAATCCTATGAACTTGACGATAAAGAAGTCGTGGGCCTTTGCGGATTTGGTTACCAGGAAGAATCCGCCCGTGATCATGACATTTACTACAAATCCGATGACCGCGATCCAGATGCTCTGCGCGTTCTGGAAGATCGTGCGAGCATTGATGAGCATCGCGATGGTCGCATAACAGATGATAACAATCTGGTATGTTATGAAAACGACCGTAAGTATTCCCGAAGACTGTCCGACGTGTATTCCCTGATTGTGGAAAACATAAACCTGGGCAAACTGTCCGCCGGTTGCGGAAGGCGTCAGGTCACTGAAAAGGACTCCCGTCATGTTGGTAACGAAAGTCTGTCTCAAGTGAAGCTTATATCCCCTCGCCTTGCAGATGATGTAAAGGATCAGGGCATCGATGAAATAGTAGATCATCATTATGCCTGCCATAACACCAAGGATCTGGATCTTGGCGGTCTTTACCGCAGCGAAAACGGAACCGATCTCCTTGCCTACCGTCAGATAAAGCATAAGAGATCCGATAGCAAGTATCAGAATGAAATTAAGTATGTATTTCCCTACCGACTTAAGTTTTTCCATATATACCGTCAGTTGAACGCGAATATCTTCTGGGAGATCTTGTATCCCAGAACGGAGATCTTTCTTCCCAATGCCGTGGGAATATTCATCCATCCGCCCATGAAGCTTCTCCTGATCTTCTTATAAGCAACGGGATCAGCCTGCTTCAGGTAATTCCAGAGTTCTTCCTTCTTCGCAAGATGTTCAGCCGTTCCTCCGACAAGAAGTATCGCGCTGGTGGCGCAGTACATCAGTTTGAGGAACGCAATGAGATATTTCTCGAGGCGCTTTGAAAGGTCCTGAGGTCTGTTTACGTAGATATCGGTTATGCGCTTGTCCACCATTATCTGCTGGTCGATGTTCTTGAGCTGGACCTGAACGTTGACGGACTGATCGGCACGGCCTATGCGGTAGTGATAGAGAGCCTCGTCAAGGTAATAGATGGTCTTCGTGTAAGGAAGCGGCTGGAACGCATAGATGTTGTCAACGTAATACGCGTGCTTGGGGAGCTCGGTTCCGCTCTGAAGGAGAACATCCCTTCTGTAAATGATGGTGTGCATCATTATGAACTGGGACTGACCCATGTGTCCGACTTCGTCCCATGTGAAAGGCTGTCCCTTCGGGAACGCGCCCTTAAATCTCATGACGGTCTTCTTGTCGGAGTCTTCCCTGTCGAAAACATAATTCGCAAGGAAAAGGTCTACCTTCGTGCCCTTCTGCTCGAGGTCTTTTAAAATACCCATGATCTTCAGGAGAACACCGGTATCAGCCCAGTCGTCCGAATCGATGTTCTTGAAGAAAACGCCTGTCGCTTCCTTGATACCCGTGTTAACGGCTCCGCCGTGACCCGCATTCTCCTGATGGATCGCACGGACAATGCCGGGATACTGTTTCTCGTAACTTTGGGCTATCTCAAAGGTATTATCCTTAGTGGAACCGTCATCAACGATAAGTATCTCAATGTCATCTCCGCCCGGAAGCAAAGATTTAATGCACGTCTCCATGTAAGGCGCGGAATTATAACAAGGAATTGAAACAGAAAGTATCTTCATAGCCATACCATTATAGTGATTTTACTAATAATAGCAAACTCAGTAAAGACGGACGGCTATGGAACCCCCTATATCAATTGTCGTATGCGGAGTGGTTGTTAAGGAATATGATCGCTGCAACTATCATTCCGACAGCGCCTATCAGCATCAATATCGCACCTGCGCCCTTGTCAACACCTATGGAAATTCCATACTGACTGCCGGCCTTAGCGAGCTTTGTATAAGCATTGCTCTTCATAACGGCATCAATGGACGAGAAGTTCATAATGTAATTGAAGAATGCCAGTAATGCACCGCCAATGCCGCATACCAGATATACAGCGGGTTTTCCCTTGATCGCAAAGACGATTCCTACAATACAGGCTGCTGCCATAAGATAGAGGTAGTAATTCGGAGACTGGATCAGGCTGACGGATTTGCTTATCGTAATATAAGTGCCGTCATCCTTGTAATCCATCTTCCTGTCAGCAGCCATCTTGACCAGAGACTGGGTATTGGTTCCCTGCGGGATCATGCTCTTATTGATGGAAACGCGGGCCGTAACAAACGGTATCAGCATCGAAATGATGACAACGCCTGCAAAGAACAGGGCAAGAAGCCTTGAAAAGCCGATTCCTCCAAACATCAGATCACTGCCGCTGCTTCCTCCGCCATATGAATATGCCGGCATATCAGCATAACTGTTTGAATCAAAACGGATAACGGGACTTGCGTTTGAACCCGCAGGTTCGTCCGATATCGGATCCTCAAAAGTATTTCCGCCAAAATCCGCCTGAGTACCAGTGTTCTGTGCAAAAGGTGATTTTGCAAATGGTGAAGGTGTTGCTGCAGACGGTGTCTCAACGGGCTGCGTTTCAGCAGGCTGCGCGACGACCGGCTCCGGATCAGCTTTCCTTGCGCCAATGACAGGGTTATAAGCCGGTGCAAACGTTTTTGTTTGGACCTCCTCGCTCCCATCAAAAATGTAACCGCAGTACATGCAGTATCCTTCTGCAGGATCCACAACCTTTCCGCAATCCGGGCATTTTACCTGTGCCATTATGTTCCCCTCCTTATTCCAATGGAAAGATAATTATCAGATATATTATCAAACATAATGGATTTTTACTACTTTATTTCAATAAATTATACCGAAGCGAGCACCCAGGAAAGTATGCAGACTGCTATGTAAGACACTGCGGTGAAAAAGACTCCGGGACGGAAATGCGACTTTCCGCGGTTTACGGTAAGGATCGACATCAGCGCAGAGAAGCCCAAAGCCAGTGTTCCCCACATAGCGAGCATCCTCTTGGGCGTATAACCGTAGATGCTGAAGTACAGCCAGAGCTTGCTCATTGCGATTGCTGCAAAGATAATGCTCTCTGCCATAAGAAGGGTTACCAGAATCCTTCCGGGAAGTGATACTCTTCCGTTGTTATTTCTCTTCTCAAAAAGATATATCGTCAGATATACGCACATATTTACAGCCATGATTCCGACCAATTCGAAGAAACCGTTTCTCGCGAAATATGCAACAAGCTGTCCGTCAGGCACTTCGCCTGTGAATCCGCCCATGAAGTATGCCGTTCTCTTGGCAAAGAACAGGATATACATGAGAACAAAGAATCCTGCGCTGATAGAAGTAATGACGCAAGGCACTTTTCTTCCTCTTGCGAAGAAAGAAACAAGATTTATGCCAAAGCGCTTCTCCCTGACTCCGTCAGACTTTGCGCTTCTTGAGATGAGACCGTAAAGATAGAAGCAGACAGGTATCGCGAATATGACCCTGAATAAGATCTCCTCAAATTCTATCTTTCTGAAATATTCCAGGATCCCGCACAGGTATGTATTCAAGAAATCGGCTATATCCTTATCGATCTTGGACAAAAGATTAAGCGCGATCCCAAAGAATATGAGCATGACAAAGACAAATCCAAACACGAGCAAACCGATCGCCGCATTTCTGGCCTTCCTGTCACCTTCCCTCTTGAATGCTGTCCAGTCAGTAACGAAGTTCGGAAAACCTGCAAAAGACTTAACATAGAAACCGTGGATAAGGTCTGCCGGAATAAGCCCGCAGGTCTTCTCTCCCAACAGGACGTCATTGGATACAAGTACCGAATATACCGCGCAAAGATGGAGCGCAAAGCATGAAAGGACTGTGCTCGGTCCGAACGGTGCTGTAAATGCCGACATCAGCATCATGACATACCAAAAGACGGTCTCCCCCTTCATCTTGCGGTCAAACGGGCGTCTGCCCATTCTTACGATCTCGGAAACGATGATGAAAATGAGCGCGAACGAAGTATATGCCGCCGTGGCCATCCATTCTGTGTGCCATCCATACAGCATTATCCTTACATAAGCGTATGCCATAGGATAGGCGAGCAAAATGCCCGCCCTGCGGAAATTGATTGAATTGTCCATTTGAATTAATCCTCTTTGTATTCGAGTATGTCACCCGGCTGGCAGTCCAATGCCTTGCATATATCGTTAAGCGTTGAGAAACGGACGGCTTTAGCCTTCTGGTTCTTAAGGATAGACAGATTCGCCGGGGTTATGCCGATCTTCTGGGCGAGTTCGCCGGAGGAGATCTTGCGTTTTGCCATCATGACGTCGATATTTACTATGATCATGTCAATCTTCCTCCTTCCCTATTATATCGTAAGATCAAGTTCTTCCTTCATGGTGATCGCCTTGTCAAAGACGACTCTGACGCTCTGCACGACGAGTGCAAGGAAGAGTGCCAATATTGCCAGGATGAAAGAACCGCTCCAGATGAAGCCACCGACAATACAATCGACCGCTACTGCCACAAAGGTGTATGCGATGATGTTCATGAGCTTTGTATTGGTTCTGTCAAAGACCACGTCCTTGCCCATGTTGAAAAGGAGCTTAAGGAGACTGAAAAGGATTACGTAAGTACCGACCGTTCCCAAATAGTAAACTACTGAAAGGCCTGCGAGCCTTGCGGGATCAAAAACCTCTGCCCAGACATAGCAGATGTACTGCGTGATCGCGATTCCAAAGATGTCGCCCACCAGAACCATAGCTATGAACAGGATCGTTGCGATCTTTGACCACCTGATGATTACGTCATGATATTTCATTTGATAAACCTCCCTTTGTGGATTGAAGAAGCTTCTTATGAGCATAGAGTACCACTAGCAATATTGAATTGCAAGAGAAATTTATCGTTTTTCGATATAATTTTTGCGAATAACGATTTAGTCTTCGAACAAAGGCGTTGTAAAGTAACGTTCCGCGGTATCCGGAAGCACAGTAACGACGGTATGTCCGGCGCCCAGACGCTTGGCGAGCCTTAAGGCTCCCGCAACGTTCGTTCCGCTGGAGATACCGCAAAGGATGCCTTCCTTAAGCGCAAGGTCCTTGGATGTCTTGAGCGCCTGCTCATCAGTGATTATCTCGATGTCATCGTAGATCTTCGTATCAAGTATCGGCGGGATAAGGCCGTCTCCGATGCCCATCTGGACATGGGTTCCGATGCTTCCGCCTGAAAGTATCGCAGCGTGCTCAGGCTCAACGGCAATGATCTTAACGTCGGGATTGACTTCCCTCAATGCCCTGCCGATTCCGGTAATTGTTCCGCCGGTGCCTATGCCTGAAACAAATCCGTCTATCTTCTTTCCTGTTTCCTCTATTATCTCCTTGGCAGTCCAGTAGTACTGTGCATCAAGGTTCGCAGGATTTTCAAACTGCTGGGGAATATATACCCTGGGATCCTTATTCTTCATGTCATAAGCAATGTCGATGCAGTCACGGATGGACTTTCCGATATCTCCGTCGTCGTGCGTCAGGATTACTTCAGCGCCGTAATGCTTTACGAGCTTTCTTCTTTCCTCGCTTACTGAATCCGGCATTATGATGACCGTCTTATATCCCTTGACCGCGCCGATCAGGGCAAGTCCTATTCCCTGATTGCCGCTCGTGGGCTCTACGATTATGCTGTCCTTATTGATAAGGCCGTCTTTTTCGGCCTGCTCGATCATGCGGAGCGCTGTGCGTGTCTTAATGGAACCTCCGACCTCAAGGCCCTCGAACTTAACGAGGACTTCGGCAGAACCAGGCTCCACCATGCGCTGAAGCCTTATCAGCGGGGTATTTCCGACAGCATCCAATATCGTTTCGCAAATCATCTGCGCAGCTCCTAAAAGTAAAAATCGCTCTTAATTGTACTATTAAAGGCAGACAAATGCGACTGTAATTTATCCGTTTGTCAGAAAGGCGCAACGTACGTAAAAGGGCACCCGTAGAAGCTGTCATCCTTCTCGGAATTAATCTCTATCTTCTCCAGGAGCGCACCCGCTTCAGGAACCTTGAAAACCAGTATGTGCTCGCCTTTTGAAAGATCTGCATCGAAGCTTATCTTTCTCTGGTTATCCAGAACAGCATTACACCAGTCAGCATCGCTCCTTGTTCCGATCCCGTAGTTTTCGGGAAGCATGAACAATTCCCTGCTCTCCCCGTCAAGTTCAGCAATAAACCTGACACGCGAATCCTTATGGGGATTGTTGTTCGGAGCAAAGCAGAATGATATGTGGTATATACCTTCATTCGTTATCGCAAATCTGTAAGTAAGAGACGGTGCGTCAGCGTCATCATAGTCTTTTGCAAGAGGATATGGTTTTAATGCAGAGAGCGCTTTGCCGTAGTTCTGCATTAACAGCCATCCCGATCCATCAGGAGCGTATGAATCCGCAAAACAGCCAGCGGAGATGCCGGCATATCCGAGCGTCTCGACAAATGTTCCGCTGCTATATCCTGATGCATCGAAGACCTTAGCCTTTACCGGGATTTTTGTTCTTACAGGACCGAAGCTTACGGTAATGGTACCTTCTTCATCCTGCTTAAGCTGTTTCCAGTCGATGCTTATCTTACAGCACATTAATTCCGAGAAGACTTTATGGAAATCAAGATTCAGCCATTCTCTGTCCGTACAGATGCTTATCCCGTCCTTGGTGCTCATTATGAATACCGCTTCGGTGTTATCCTCGAGCGACGAGAAAACCATCTCTTCAAGGTCATTTCCTATAACCACAGGGTCATTGAGGTTGACCGAAACAAGCGTATCATTGCAATCTTCAAAGTTCAGATAAACCGGCTCGGGATACTTGGAGCCTTCATCGTTCCAGTTAACGAAATCGACGTGCTTTGAAGACATCATGCCCTTCCATTTGCCGCCTGACATATCCTCGTTGTACTGTCTTACGAGCTCATGGTCTTTCTCTATCGTCTTTTTGAGAAGGTCGCCGACATAACCTGCAGCAAATACATTCCATCCTGCAAGCAGACGGTTAAGGCCTGTGTATATCATCATCTTCCTTAAGTTCGCGGAAGCAAGTGCAGGAAACTGTACCAGCCCGAAAAGAGCGTTGCCGCGGTCACTCTCAAGATCTATTCCGAAGCTTTCAGCAAAGCTTTCGATCTGCTCCGCTCTCCATAATTCCTCAAACGCCTCAAGGCTTCCCCGGATCTTGAAAGTATCAGGGTGCGTGGCTTCAGGACGCCTGTCGCCGTTCATCTTCGTATAGTCGAAAAGGATCTTGAACACTTCCGACTTCTCTTCAGGTTCAAGCGTATTTCCAAACTGTTCGTCTATCCACTCAAGAGTGAAATCGTCAGTCATGTCAGGCTCGCTCCACTTTTCGTAATCGTATGCGAGCGACATGAAATAACTCAAGGGAAGTTCCTGCGGACGAAGGTCGCCGACATTGGCGATCCAGATCTTCCTGATGCCGTATTCGTATGCGGTCGTAAGCTGTTCCCACGCCTTAATAAGAGGCGTTGAATTGACCCATTCATAAGAGATGGGATCGCCGTGATAATCGAAGTGATAGTAGATGCCCCAACCGGCTTTTCTTTCTTTGAGAGCTTTATCAGGAACAGTTCTGAGGTTGCCGAAATTGTCGTCTGACAAAAGCAGAGTCGCGTCCTCTATTCCGTCCCAACTGCAAAGGCCTTCTGTGTCCTTGTCGCCGTAGAAGTAGTCCTCGACTTCCTTGTAGAGCGCAAGGACCTTTGGTGCGTCAGCAAGACCGTGCTTTGCAAGGATCTCTTTCTGTGCGGTGATCGTATCCTTGAGAAGATCGATGTTATCCTTCAGCGTCGCATCTTCTCCCAGTATCTTGCTGTCTCTCTCGCCTCTCATTCCGATGGTGATAAGCGAACGGAAATCCTTATTCCTGATAACGGAATCTTCCCAGAATCTCTTAAGTCCTTCGGGATTGGAATAAAAGCTCCAGTCCGCTCCGTAGCCCTTTGAATTGGATGAACTCATGTAGTGCGAGAATTCTTCACCCGCCCTGAACAAAGGCTCGTGGTGGGATGTCCCCATGTAGATGCCCAGTTCATCTGCAAGTTCCGCGGATGCAGTCGGGAACGCCTTTCCGTCCTCGCTGAAGACAGCACTCCACATCGCAGGCCAGAGGAAGTTGCCCTTAAGCCTCAACAGAAGATCGAATACCTTCTCATAGAAGTCTTCATTGAAATCTCCAAAAGTATTGGTGACCCAGGATCCGAGAGACGGCCATTCGTCATTCAGGAAGAATCCTCTGTATTCGACTGAAGGTTTCTTGGATACAAATCTGAGCTTAGCCTCTTGCGTTTCGACCGTTTCTTTTCTTTCGGTAACCGCATCACCGAAATAGTGCCAGGGCGATACGCCGAACAACGAAGAAATGTAAAGCAGGCCGTATTCCGCACCGAGCTTGTCGCTTCCGACGATAGTAATAAAAAGCTTTCCGTTCTCTTCACGGTAATCGATCGAGAACTGTTCCCTGCCCGTCTTTATTTCGTCTGGAACCGTCACGTCAAAACCCGGTTCACCGAAGATGCACGCGGTAATGATCAGACTGCATTCTTCAGCAGTGCCGTTGGTAACATCCGTTGATCTTACGACTCTTACCGCTTTGACCGGACACCCGGTAACGTCTCTGATATCCTGCGCAAGATAAGAAGCAACCCTTAAAATGCCCTTATCGTTACCGCTTACTAATATCGCTGCCTTGGAATCTTTATCGAATAAACGCATCACGGCACATCCCGTCCTTTCAGTTCTGAAGCATTGCTTTCTCCGCGATCCTTGCTCCCAATATGCTCTTGTTCTGCGGATGGAGCTCAAACGGCTCGGACAGATCTTTTGCGCTGACGACATCGCACAAAGGCACCATGGAAGGCGCTGCCTGCTGCATCTCCTGAACGGTCTTCCATCCTTCCTGGATAGTAAGGCCGTTATCCGAGAAACCGCTTGCAATATCACCTATCTTTCCGTTTGCCGGATCGTCGTAATCCGCCATGACCGTACAGACTATCGGCAGATCGTCACCGAAAGTCTCGCGGAACTTCAGTACCATCGCCTTGAACTTCTCGTCGTAGCGCACAGGATCGCTCGCGTTTGATTCGCCCTGATACCACCAGATACCCTTCATTGCATAGTCCTTAACGGGCAATACAGATGACTGGAAAAGAGATGACGGTATCCACTGCGCCATGAAGAAAGGATCCTTTTCTATCTTTGTCGTGCTTCCAATCTTGCATCTCCATTTGCCCGTGAGATCCGTCTTCTTTCCATTAATGCAGATGAAGTACTGATGGTCAGGCAGGAACGCGCTGCAGCCGTGCTCGACTACGAGCCTTACCGCGATGAGGTTCTTTCCTTTTCTCAAGATCTCCGGCGGGAAATGGTATTTCCTCGGCGGATAGCAGTAAGCCGTAGTTCCGACTTCCTTGCCGTTAACATAGGTAATGTCCGAATCGATCATCTCGCCCAGATAAAGGAACACGTCACTATCCTTGACGTCACCTTCAACTTCAAATTCACGGTAGAACCAGATGCTTCCGAAGAAACGCTCTTCGCCCTGATTGCTCTTGATAAATGGAACGTTGATCTCATCTGCGTCAGCAGGGATCTCGTTCTCAAAGCCTTTGCCCAAGTCGGCATTCAATGTATCGACCCACGCCGCCTGCGTAATATCCTGATTCTTCAGAAATTCCTGAACGGTCCCGTCTGCCATGAAAGGCTTCGCCTTCTCCCTGAAATCGCTGCCAAATCCATCGAGGAGATCCAACGGCATCCAGGCCTCGATCGTAGCGCCGCCCTGCGCCGCATGAACGAGTCCTATCGGGATCTGAAGTTCATCATAGAGTCTTTTCGCAGCGAAAAAACCGACCGCGCTGAAATCCATCAGAGCTTCGCCCTGTGCCTTTGTCCATGGGTTTTCGGGAAGACTTGCTTCCTTTGAAGGATCAAGCCTGTATAGGGGGCTAAGCAGATACTGCCTGACATAAGGATAATCGCTTGCCTTAACTTCGTCTTCGGTAACGTCCAACGTCCTGTAGACCGGAAGCTCCATATTCGACTGCCCTGAAAGATAGTAGACATCGCCGAAACAGACATCTTCATAAGTCACGGTTTCATCACCTGAAGAAATCGTAATCTTATACCCTGTGCCCGCCTCGTGAACGCCCAGAGAACATACGAATTTGCCGTCAGCTACAGCTGTTTTGTACTCTTCCTTTTTGCCGTCTTTTTCAAGAATGGCGGTAACCTCACCTTGCGCCTTGCCGAAGATGCGGGCTTCCTTTCCTCTTTGAAGGATCATCCCGTCTCCGAATATGCCTGCCGGGATCAGGCTCTTCTCCTTAGTGCAGTCCATAACAGAAAAACCTTTCATTTTTATATGATTATACCGCTTAGCAGGCTTTGACAAATAACTTTCTCAAACAGGAACGGAACTTTTTGCCGCCTTTACGAAAAGGAAATCAGGCTTGTGGTAAAGATCGTAGTATTCGGGATACTTCTTCACGAGTTCTTCAGTCGGATAAGGTTCGACCGTCTTTAAGATCCTGAACCCATTGTCGGCGAGCGTGTTTATCACGGTCGAAAACATCCTGTGATATCTCTGAACACCTTCGACAAACCATGTCGAATCGTTTCTTCTTTCGATGCAGTAATCTGCTATGTTCGCGTGGATCTTTATGCCGTTCTCATCACGGGTCCATCTGTCACCGCCCGAATAACAAGTAGAAAGCGGGTGTTCCTGCGAGAAAAGGAAAATGCCGCCTTCACATAAGAGCCTTCTAACATTCTTCACGACACCGGGATAATCCTCAACATAATGGAGAGCAAGCGAACTGATGACGACGTCAAACTCACCGTCCAGACTCCCTAAGTCTTCCATAGGCATCTTGAGATACGTGATCTTCGGATCACTGTTTTCGCTCTTTGCAGCGGCAAGCATCTTTTCAGAGATGTCGATGCCGGTAACCATCGAAGCACCGCGCTTAACATAATCAATGCAGCGCTCACCGCTTCCGCATCCCAGATCAAGGACTCTCTTGCCTTCAAGATCGGGAAGGAGCGAGCACAAGACCGGAAGCTCAAACAGATTATTTGCGTTAACTTCGCGCTCACGAAGCTTCCTGTATTCACTGAAAAATGTATCGTTGTCGAATATGTTTTGCTTTGCCATACAGATCCTCCCCCCTTGCCGTCATTCATTATAGCATTGAGCAAAAAGGACATGAGGACAACAGATATGTCAGAACTTAAACTCAAACTTCTGAGCAAAAGATAAGGGATGCCTCATTTGAGACATCCCTTTAACTGGTGACCCCAAGCGGATTCGAACCGCTGATTGCGCCGTGAGAGGGCGCCGTCTGAACCACTTGACCATGGGGCCGTTTGACTTTTGCCCGTGTATATTACCACAGGTTCAAGTCTGACGCAAGTATAAAGAGTTACCTTTCGTTCATCGGAACGTAAGGTCTTCTCTTGTTGACGCACTTGAAGGCCGGACGCATTATCCTGCCGCCGCTTACGATCTCCTCGATTCTGTGTGCGCTCCATCCTGCGATCCTTCCGCATGCGAACAGCGGGGTGAACAGCTCCTGCGGGATGCCGAGCATCGAATAAACGAGACCTGCGTAGTAGTCTACGTTGGCACAGACGATCTTGTCGTTCTTCTTTACCTCATGGAATACGTCAGGTGCAAGCTTCTCCACACGCAGGTAGAGATTGAAAAGATCCATGTTGCCGGTCTCTCTTGCAAGGAGCTCAGCGTACTTTCTGATGGTGACCGTTCTCGGATCTGAAAGCGTATAAACGGCGTGTCCGATACCGTAGATAAGACCCGAACGGTCGAATGCCTCTTTCTTGAGGATCGATGTCAGGTAAGCTCTTATCTGGTCTTCGTCTTCCCAGTTGCTTACATGCTCACGGAGATCTTTCATCATGCCGTATGCCTTGTTGGATGCACCGCCGTGCTGAGGGCCCTTGAGAGAGCCTACGGCAGCTGCCATAACGGCATAGGTATCAGAACCTGTAGAAGATACCGCGTGAGTAACGAACGTTGAGTTGTTGCCGCCGCCGTGCTCAGCGTGAAGCACGAGCATGAGATCCAGGATCCTTGCCTCGAGCTCAGTGAACTTTCCGTCTGCACGCATCAGATAAAGGATGTTCTCGGCGGTGTTGTATTCGGGCTTAGGATCGTGGATATAAAGGCTGTGATGCTCGATATAGTGCCTTCTTGCCATGTAGGCATATGAGATGAGCACGGGGAATCTCGCGATGAGTTCCGTGCACTGTCTGACTACATTCGGGATATCTGTAGCATCAGGATTATCGTCATATGAATAGAGAGCCAGGACAGACCTTGCGAGCTTGTTCATGATGTCCGGAGACGGAGCCTTCATGATCATGTCTTCGGTGAAGTTCTCGGGAAGGCTTCTCACGCTTGCAAGAAGCTCGTTAAAGTCCTTAAGTCCTTCCTTTGTGGGAAGATCGCCTGTAAGGAGCAGGAACGCTATCTCTTCAAAACCGAATCTCTTCTGCGGGAAGAAACCGTTAACGAGATCGGAGATCTCATAACCCTGATAGAAGAGCTTTCCTTCAACAGGGATCCTGTCGGCATCGTCAACGATGTAGCTCATGACCTCGCCGACCTCTGTGAGGCCTACGAGTACGCCTGTTCCGTCATTGTTGCGGAGTCCGCGCTTAACGTTATATTTCGTGTACAGATCGGGATTGATATGCGATTTGACGCACGCGATATCCGCGATCTTATTGATAAGCTGTTCTTTCTGTTCCTGATTCATATGATCACATCCTGTCCGGTTTTAACCGGCGGTACTTTTTGAGTGTTTACTCTTATGAGTGCTGCTCTCTGGTGAAGTTAAGAAGTCCGCCTGCAAGGAGCATTCCGCACTGTCTGTCAGAGATGCTGAGAGTTGTTGCGAAATCGTAGCCCTGTGTCTTGTTGGTAACGATTACGGACTTGCCCTCTGCAGATGCAGCCATGACCTGATTCCTTGCATCCTTGATCTCGAGTTCGTCCAAAAGACCGAGCTTGTCGTAGTCAGCCTTGTCGTTGAAAACGAGCGGAAGGATTCCGTTGTTGATAAGGTTAGCCATGTGGATCCTTGCGAATGAGAGTGCGATAACGCCCTTGACTCCGAGCTGGAGAGGAGCGAGCGCAGCATGCTCGCGTGAAGAGCCCTGACCGTAGTTCTCACCGCCTACGATAAATCCGCCGTTGTTCTCCTTTGCCCTCTTCGGGAACTCCTCGTCACAAGGTGTGAGGCAGAAGTCTGCGAGGTAAGGAACGTTACTCCTGTAAGGCAGGAGCTTGGAGTTCGAAGGCATGATATGGTCTGTTGTAATGTTGTCCTCGAGCTTGATCAACACCTTGCCGTCAACCTCTTCACCGAGCTTTGTGTTTACCGGGAAAGGCTTGATGTTCGGGCCTCTTACGACCTCAACATCGCTGCTGGATTCAGCGGGCATGATGACCATGTTGTCGTTGACCATGAAGTTCTCGGGCATCTCGACTACCGGAGGTTCACCGAAATCAGCAGGGTCAGTAACAACGCCTGTGATAGCTGCAACGGCTGCAACTTCAGGGCTTACGAGATAGATGGAAGCGGACTTTGTTCCGGATCTTCCATAGAAGTTTCTGTTGTTTGTACGCAGTGATACGGCGTTGGTCTTAGGTGACTGTCCCATACCGATGCAGGGTCCGCAGCCGCACTCGATGATCCTTGCGCCTGCAGCGATCATGTCGGAAAGAGCACCGTTCTCCGCGAGCATGTTGAGAACCTGCTTGGAACCCGGAGCGATAACGAGAGAAACGTCAGGTGCAACCGTGTGTCCCTTAAGGATGGCTGCTACCTTGAGCATGTCGTAAAGTGAAGAGTTCGTGCATGAACCGATGCAGCACTGGTCAACCTTGAGGCCTGCAACTTCCTTGATGGAAACAACCTGGTCAGGCATATGAGGCTTTGCGATGAGAGGTCTGAGTGTTGCGAGGTCGATCTCGATCTCCTCGTCGTAAACAGCGTCTTCATCAGCCTTGATCTCAGACCATGCGTCTTCCCTGTCCTGAGCCTTGAGGAAAGCTCTTGTGACTTCGTCGGAAGGGAAAATGGAAGTTGTTGCGCCAAGCTCAGCGCCCATGTTCGTGATTGTTGCACGCTCAGGAACGGAAAGGGTTTTTACGCCGTCGCCCGCATACTCGATGATCTTGCCTACACCGCCCTTAACGGTCATGATGCGGAGAACTTCGAGGATGATGTCCTTAGCTGTTGCCCAGTTGCCGAGCTTGTTCTTGAGAGTTACACGGACCATCTTAGGCATTGTGATGTAGTAAGGACCGCCGCCCATTGCTACTGCAACATCGAGTCCGCCTGCGCCGATCGCGAGCATGCCGATACCGCCGCATGTAGGGGTGTGAGAGTCAGAACCCAGGAGAGTCTGTCCCGGGATACCGAAACGCTCTACGTGTACCTGGTGGCAGACACCGTTGCCCGGACGTGAGAATCTGATTCCGTGCTTTGCCGTTACTGTCTGGATGTACTTGTGGTCATCTGCATTCTCGAAACCTGTCTGAAGCATGTTGTGGTCGATGTACGCAACGGAAAGCTTTGTCTTAACACGGTCAACACCGATGGCCTCGAACTGGAGGTATGCCATGGTACCCGTAGAATCCTGTGTAAGCGTCTGGTCGATCCTGATAGAGATCTCCTCGCCTGCCTTCATCTCACCGGATAAAAGGTGATCTTTGATGATCTTCTGTGAAATTGTCATACCCATGGAAATAGTCCTCCTTCTTTTAGCCTTGCAATTATAGCATTTTTAAATATAAAAATCAGATAACGCGCAAGATGAACGGTAAATTTCAATATTTACAACAAAAAGACCTTTTTCGAGGTCTATCTTTTTATCAAATTGTTTAATCGGTTAAAGGGAAAACGTCACTTGCGCTTCGAAGAAAGCACATAGCCTGTTATCGCGGATGCTGCCGCAGCATTAAGCGATTCGGCTTTTCCGGGCATCGGGATCTTAACCAGGCGGGTGCATTTGCCTGATGTCTCATCAGATAATCCCCTGCCCTCATTGCCGATGAGATATGCCGCAGGAAGCCTGATATCAGCCTCTTTGAGGTCCTCTCCCTTAAGATGCATGGCAAGAGAATCTATTCCTTTTTCAGCGAAAAAAGCGAACGCATCATCCATTGAGGAAGTAACAAGAGGCAGATGCCAGACAGAACCCATCGAAGCTCTTATGGTCTTCTCATTGAACGGATCGCATGTCGAAGGCGACATTATTACGGCCGTGAAATCAAAAGCGTCCGCCGTTCTGATTATGGTCCCCAGATTGCCCGGATCCTGTATGTCTTCAAGCACGGCATATATGTCGTTTCCGTCTCCCCTGTAAGGGATGTTTGCTTCAAGGACAGGCTGTTTTACTATGCATGCAATGCCCTGCGGATTGACCGTTGAAGCGATCTTTTTGAAGCAGTCGTCACTTAAAGCAGTAACTTCAGCACCGTTTGCGTGACTTTCTGCCCAAGAGATATTTTTCTCCGTAACGATGACTTCGCAAGGCTTTATCCCAGAATCGAAAGCATCCCTGCAGAGCCTCTCTCCCTCAAGAAAGACAAGTCCTTCACGGCGTGCATTCTCACGCTTGTGGAGCGATACGAGCCTTTTTACTTTTGAATTGTCGCGGCTGGTGATGATGTTCATCACAAAAGTCCGCCAGTCCCGCCCGCGATCGACAAGGCCAGATAAGTTATCACGCACAAAGGAATGAGAAATCCGATAAACATTCCTTTCGCGATCTTTTTCTTTCTAATGGAGAACACGAGAACGAAAATGGAAAATCCCAGGATGGCCATCGTGGCAAAAGCGCCCAGAGCGACATCTTCGGAAGAACCGCCGCTGAACATCACTACAAGTAAGATCAGACCGAGTATTGCGGTCGTTATCGAACTGACTATCGTAAGTATCCTTGAAAAGACTGTTCTTCCCTCAGGAGCACCATAGATGGGAGCAGACGGATGAGTATATACGGGGGCCTGATATGCCGGCATCGGCTGCATCGGAAGCATGGGAGCATACTGTGGCTGTGCAACGTACTGCGGCTGGTGTACCATAGCCTGCTGAGCCTGATATGCGTTCATGGCATTACGGCCATAAACAGAATCTGACGGATATACCGGAGTTACGGCAACAGGCTGAAACCCTTGAGCGAAAACCGGCGCCGGAGAATGTGCAGCAACAGGTGCTGCAGGTGACGCCTGTTCAGCCTCCGGGGCTGCCGGTGCACTGACTCTGGTTCCGCAATTCTCACAGAACAATGAATCATTGAGTATCTCGGATCCGCACTGTTTGCAAAACATATATGTTCCCCCTTCAGAACTGTAAGAGCTCTGGAAAAATCATAGAATAACGCGGCCTATTTGGCAAGAAAAGAAAAAGCGCGGGATAATTCCCGCGCCTTGATCATTCTTATTAACTGTAAGATCAACCGAGTGCAGCCTTTGCCTTCTCTACGAGAGAAGCGAAGCTTGCAGCATCTGTGATAGCGATATCGGAAAGGATCTTACGGTCGAGATCGATGCCGGCCTTCTTAAGACCGTTCATGAATCTTGAGTAGCTCATATCGTTAAGACGGCATGCAGCATTGATACGAACGATCCAGAGCTTTCTGAAATCTCTCTTCTTGTTTCTTCTGTCACGGTAAGCATAGTTGCCGGACTTGAGAACCTGCTGATTAGCTACCTTGAAAAGCTTGCTCTTATGGCCCCAGTAACCCTTGGCAGCCTTAAGGATCTTATGATGACGAGCCCTTGTACGGATTCCTCTTTTTACTCTTGACATGACCTTGTCCTCCTAACCGAATTAAGCGTAAGGAATCATCTTCTTGATGATTCTTGCATTTGAATCAGCGCAAACTTCGCTGTGTCTCAGATGTCTCATTCTCTTTGTAGGTCTCTTGCTAAGAATGTGGCTTCTGAACGCCTGCTTGTGAAGGACCTTACCGGAACCTGTCACCTTAAATCTCTTCTTAGAAGAACTGTGTGTTTTCTGCTTAGGCATGTGTTTATCCTCCTGGTTATTTTTTCTTTGCCGGCGACAGGTACATTACCATGTTCCTGCCTTCTATCTTTGGCTGTTTGTCAATCGAACCGTATTCTTCGACGCCCTTGGCAAATTCCGTCATGACCTCGAAGCCTTTATTCTGGAAAGCCATCTCACGGCCTCTGAATCTTATGTTGACCTTGACTCTGTCTCCGTTGCTCAGGAACTTGATGACAGCCTTGCGCTTGACTTCGATATCGTGTACGTCGGTCGTAAGCTTTAAGCCGATTTCCTTGAGTTCAGTCTCCTTCTGCTTCTTCTTCGCTTCTTTCTCTTTCTTTCCCTTCTCGAAAAGGAATTTCTTGTAATCCATGATCCTGCATACAGGATTCTCTGGATTGGGCGAAATGCAGACCAGGTCAAGTTCCGCTTCCTCAGCGCGGCTCTTTGCCTCTTCGAGCGGTACAACACCGATCATGTTGCCTTCTGCATCAATAAGGCGGACCTGCGCGAATTTGATCGAATCATTGATCAACTGATTCTCGTTAGCCTTTGAGATAGTAATCACCTCCCGTTTAAGTCTAAAATTTTCTAAATCTACAAAAAAAAAGAACGGATAAAATCCGTTCTCTCATAACAGCCCTGCCTTAAGATAAGGCAACCCTCTATAGGTTTTTAACTATTAACCTCTTTACAGCCCAAAGGCGCTTGAGGTGAGAAACGGATGTTCTTCTTTTCAACGTGCTAATAATAAATAATGTCTGCGGCAATGTCAAGGCATTTTTTAATGAATCACTTTAAGAAAAGATCTTCTGTGTATCGGGGTCATGCCTGATTCCCTGATAGCGGCGTAGTGATCCTTCGTTCCGTACCCCTTATGCTTGGCAAATCCGTAGCCGGGATAGACCTTGTCGTACTCCATCATTATATGGTCCCTTGTTACCTTTGAAAGGATCGAAGCGGCAGCGATCGAATCGGAATTGGCGTCGCCTTTGATGATAGGCACGACATCGACTCCGGTTCCGCTTAAGTTTACAGCATCGATAAGGAGCAGATCGGGCCTTATCTTTCTGCTTATCTCTTCAACGCATGTCCTCATTGCCTTTTTCGTGGCTTCAAGGATGTTGATCTGATCGATGACTTCAGCGGAGATCTCGCAGACTGTCCACGCAAGAGCCTTTTCCTTTATCTCTGCGAAAAGCTCCTCACGTTTCTTCTCGGAAAGCTTCTTGGAGTCATCCAGTCCCAGTATCTTCACGTTGGGATCGAGTATGCAGCATCCTGCAACGACAGGACCTGCCAAAGGGCCTCTTCCCGCCTCATCTATGCCTGCGATGACGGAATAACCCTTTTCATGGTATTCGCGCTCATAAGCGTAAAGCCTATCGTATTTCGCTTCAAGTTCTTCAAGAGTAAGTCTTGCCATAATCAGTTTCCTTTTGACGGAGGAACGGGATCCTCAAGTGTTATCCTTCCGATGCGGCCTTCTCTCAGATCGGTGAGGAATGTCTTTGCGAACCTGTCCTCATCTACCCTGCCACCGCTCATGACGCAGCCGCGCTTCTTTCCCATAGCAAGGAACAGATCGTAATAAGGATCGCTGTAGCCCATATCCTCATCTGCTTCCTCTATCTCAAGCGGAACGCCGTAACGTTCCTCAAGGAGCTTTGGATAAAGCTCTATCAGTATCTTCATGACATCGTATGCGGTCTCTGTGATCGTTGTGACCTCATCCTTGATCGAACCGCAGGCCTGAAGACATACTGCGCTCCTCTTGGTAGAGATCCTCGGCCAAAGAACTCCGGGCATATCCATGAGCTCTAACCTTCCGCCGGTCATGATCCATTTGAAATCCCTTGTGACACCCGGTCTGTCGCCCGTAACCGCGGCCTTCTTGCCTGCGAGAGCATTGATAAGAGTTGACTTGCCGGTATTCGGAGCACCGACTACCATAGCTCTTATAGGCCTTCCCGTACGGCCCTTCTCAGCAGCTTTATTGAGCTTTTCTTCCATAAGCTGCATGGTTATCTGATTGAGCTTGTCAAAGCCCTTCTTGTGGGTGCTCTCAAGAGCGACCGCGGGTGTGCCCGTGCTTGTAAGATGGTCGATCCAGCGTGCTGTCTTGTTAGGATCAGCAAGATCGGCTTTGTTAAGTACGACTATTCTCGGCTTGTCGCCTATCACTTTGTCCAGTTCCGGATTCCTGCTCGAGAAAGGGATCCTGCAGTCCGCAGTCTCATAAACGATATCGACGAGCTTTAATCTCTCGCCGGTCTCGTTGAGAGCCTTTCTCATATGTCCAGGAAACCAGTTGATGTTATTTGCCATAAGTCACCTCTATAGTTAAATAATGATAACACATAGCAAGATGTTATAATTATAAAAAACAATTGAGAGGCCCTTTATGATCATCGAAGCTAATGAGAAATTCACCCAGGAAGAGATAGATGAGGTTTTTGAGATAAGCTTAAGAAGGAATCAGTATTATAAGGATCCCGCAAAGAATTATCCCAACCCTTTCAAAGAGACATATAAAAACCTGATATTCGGAATAGTCATGCTGGCGGTCACTTCCGTCCTCGGAATCATTACAAAGTTCAACGTTTTCTGTATCATCGCAATGACGCTGTGTGCCGTTATGATATTAGTCTCGATCATGTGGCTCGTATTGCTGAAAAAACAACACAAGGAAATGAAGGAAAATTTTGAGAAAGACGACAGCCACTCAAAGATAGAAGTTACCGAAGAATTGATTGCTGTTGAGATGGGCAACGGAACCACGGTAAAGATCAAATGGCCGGATGTTGAATTCATTAAAGTTCTTAAGACAACTGTCGTCGTTTTTGCTTCCGACAAAACACGGGCACTCATCATACCTTTGAAGTATTGGGACGGTGTCGCCAAGTTCATGGAAGACAACAGGATAATGGTAAAGTTCTACCGCTGAGCCAACGAAATTTCTTGAGAATAAAAAAGAGGTTGCCTCGTTTGAGACAACCTCTTATCTTTGCATCTGAACCGCAAATTACAGCTTCTGCTGAATCTTTGCTGCCTTACCCTGACGCTTACGGAGGTAATAGAGCTTAGCTCTTCTGATCTTACCTTTACGTACGACCTCGATGTGGTCGATCTTAGGGCTGTTAACAGGAAGAATCCTCTCAACGCCTACGCCGTAAGAGATACGACGGATCGTGATAGACTCTGAAAGTCCTGAACCCTTTCTTGCGATAACATATCCTTCGAAAACCTGGATACGCTCCTTAGCGCCTTCCTTGATCTTGAGGTGTGCCTTTACATAGTCACCGACCTCTACATCAGGGTAGTTATTCTTGATATTCTCACTCTCAATAACTTTTACTAAATCCATTTTGTCTGTTCCTCTCTTTCCTGCAGATGTTCGTGCCTGGATGTGGGCAGAGGACCATCCTGATAAAACTGAAAAAGTTTATCACAACCCTTTTTCAAAGGCAAGCATCTTTTCCCAGTCTTCTTCAGAGACGACTTCCTTATCGAAAAGATCGGGTCTTCTCTTCAATGTATCGCACAAGGCCGCTGCCCTGTTGTACTCACCTATAAGCGCGTCATTGCCGTTTCTTAAGATCTCGGGCACGGTCACTCCGTTCCACTCTGCAGGCATCGTATACTGGGGCGCTTCAAGGAGATTGCCGGTATGAGATTCAGACGTATACGCTTCTTCATTCGGAAGAACACCGGGAACGAGCCTTGCTACGGCATCAAGGACAACTATCGCTGCGGTCTCACCGCCTGTCAGGACATAATCTCCTATCGATATCTCCTCATCGCAGACCATGTCGGTAACGCGCGCGTCTATTCCTTCATAATGACCGCATATGATAAGAAGATTCTTATGAGAAGCCAGCTCATGGGCCTTCTTCTCATCGAAAACATTGCCCTTCGGCGACATATACACTGTATAAGGCTTTTCGCCCGCAAGCTCGCAGGCCTTCTCATATGCGCCGTAAACAGGCTCGCACCTGATCATCATGCCGGTCCCGCCGCCGTAGACCGTATCGTCAACACGGCCGTAGGTGTTGGGGGCGTAATCCCTCATCTGTATGCATTCCAAAGAGATCGCACCCTTTGCGATCGCTCTGCCGGTAATGCTCGTATTAAGGTAAGACGTCACCTGTTCCGGAAATAATGTCGCTACGTAGAAGTTCATGTATTGTCAGGATCATCCCTGTTTATTATCTTTACCTGGCCGTCCTGATCGACCTTGATCGCTGTTCCGCAGTAAGGACAATAGCCTACTGTTGCCTTTCTGATCTTGTTGCCTGTAGCACCGCAGTTGGGGCATTCTACGGCAACATACTGCGTCTCAAGCTGGTCGTTATACTTCTGCTGGTCGAATTCGGTCTTCTTCTGAGCTGCCTCAGCCTTCTTTCTGTCAGCTTCGGCCTTTGCCTGCGCAGCCTTCTGCTTTGCCACGGCAACCTTCTTCTTACGTATGATGGAAGCAACGATTATTATGCCTATAACCACGACTGCCACAACTGCCACGATAGTTACGAGTTGCTTATTCGAAAGCTGCTTGATCATTATGCGGTCTGCAGCCTTGGTGAATGCTCTCTGGAAGAACTGACCCTCGTTTAAGTCTTCGTTCGTATAGTAATAATCGATGTAATCAAGAAGGATCTCTCTTGCCTGCTCGTCCATTACCTGCGTCTCGGCATCGTAACCGGGAGTCGCTGTAACTATATAGTTGCTCGACGCATTCGGATATTCACGGAAGACAACGATAAGATGTCCCTCGTCATTGCCGAACAGCTCCTTGTATTTCTTGTC
>JAEEGJ010006710.1_pt1 | contig 34113 bp, 17 predicted proteins | sample 8958761 | NCBI WGS metagenome assembly JAEEGJ01 (sample SAMN16246546, study PRJNA631951) | gut metagenome | biome: gut microbiome; feature: rumen; material: RS-attached | host: Bos | place: Iran: Karaj | collected 2018-10
TAACATGTCATACAAAGTTTACTGCTCAGGTTTACGTTCTTACTAAGGACGAGGGTGGTCGTCATACACCTTTCTTCAACAACTATCGTCCTCAGTTCTACTTCAGAACAACAGACGTAACTGGTGTCTGCAACCTTCCTGAAGGCACAGAGATGTGCATGCCTGGTGATAACATTGAGATGACAATCGAGCTCATCCATCCTATCGCTATGGATCAGGGTCTTACATTCGCTATCCGTGAGGGTGGACGTACAGTAGGATCAGGTCGTGTTGCTTCTATCATCGAGTAATTTAGAGCGAACAGCCCAACCAAATAAATAAATCAAGGCTTCCGGGAGAAATCCTGGGAGCCTTTTTGTTGACAATGAGCATGTTTTAATATATTTTAAAAGCAAGTATTGGCAAAGGCGCTTATATAGTGATATATAAGTGCCTTTGTTTTTGTTTGATAAGGTTACGACAGCATTGAGGATTCAATATGACGGAAAGCATGGAAATAAAAAAGGGTACAAGGCTTAAGAACAGATACGAGATAACAGAGCTTTTAGGACAAGGCGGATTTGGAAGTACATATAAGGCAATAGACCACCTTTTAAACAGGTTTGTTGCCATCAAATGCTCGGATAGCAGCTTATTGCATGAAGCAAAGATACTAAAGGCACTTGATAATGTCCCTAATATTTCCCATAGATATGATTACTTTGTGATCGATAAAAAGCATTTTCTGGTAATGAGGCTGATAAAAGGTATATCGCTTTCAAAGTATAAAGAAGAAAACGGTGGAAAGATAGGTATAAATCTTTTAAAGCAGATACTCCCGTCTGCACTTATTACATTAGATCAGATGCATGAAAGAGGTATCATACACAGAGATATTTCTGCGGGTAACTTTCTGATAGACGAAGACAAACGACTCTTTCTCATCGATTTCGGGACTGCTACATCGATAAGCCAGGCTCATTTAAGAAACAATATAATCTTTTCTCATCTTGGTCTCGATGCTCCGGAATCCGCTGTTGCAGATGAACAGGGACCGTGGACTGATATATATTCTCTGTGTGTTAATATAATCTATCTGTTATCAGGCGAAGGTATCCCATCTCCGTCAGACAGACAGCTTTACGATCCTGTACCTGCTATCCTTATGAGACTGTCATTGAATTCAAAGATGCAGAATGCATTGATTAACGGACTGTCACTGGATAAGGATAAAAGATATAAGACTATACAGGCTTTTGCGAAAGCATTTTACGGAAGAGATATTCAGGCTTCAACAATGGAAAAGAGCTATTCTGTTCATTATCATGCCAGAACCGATATAGGCATGAGAAATGTAAATCAGGATAACTTTATGGTAGATACACTCTTTCAATATGCCGGCGAGGATTGCGAGATTAAAGGGTATATAGACTGTCAGGAAGGAGAGATACACATAGCGGCAATAGCTGACGGTGTTGCATCATCAAGCCACGGAGAGCTGGCTTCAAAGGCAGCGATACAGGCGGTGTCTCACTTCATCGAAAACTATCGTAACGATGAAGGATTGAACGAAAATCTTATAGAAGAGTTTTTGGATCAGCTGAATGAAAAGATCATCATACTGGGTAAGAAGATCGGGATGACCGCATCGACCATATCGATATTTATGTGGAGAAACGATACATATTGTATCGCAAATATAGGAGACAGTCCGATATTCAGATTAAGCGATAATCATCTGGAAAAAATGAGTGAAGAACATATCCTTGCCAAGGACAAACTTAATGCAGGACTGAATGTGACAACACAGGACTTTCATACCCTTACATGTTATCTGGGAAAGCAGGAAACTGCCGGAAGTCAGATGGCATACATAAGGACAGGGACGATAAAAAAGGGAGATATAATTCTTATGTGTTCCGACGGAGTAAGCGGTGTCACTACCGATGCTGAAAAGAAAAAGTATATGAAGAAAGATGGAGACAAGGCAATAAAAGAATTCTATAAATGTGCCCACAGACATCCTGCAATGGATAACTGCACAGCGATAATCTTAAAATTCTAGAAGAAATCACTGTCTTTATTTACTTTTAATTCATGTGCATATAGTTAATATGATATTAGGAGGCGCTTATATTTATATAGGCGTCTTTTTAATGGCAGGATTTTGAATTGATAATCAAAGTGGTTTTGAGAAACCAGAGAGGAAAAATGTGAACAGGAGCAGGTATATTTAATCAGAAATTCTATCGCTAAAACGGTTTACATAACAATACTAAAAGTCTACTTAAGAATATTTACTTGCATTTCGTGCACGAATTTCGACATTTCGTGCATTTTTTCGTTATAAGTCATGAATTTATGGTATGGTTGATAAGACACGTAAAGCATGTAAAACAATTGACATTAAAGCCCTTCGATAATACAATTTTTTATGTATGAAGTAGTGTAAAATATGGGGATTTTGCAGGTGGTAAAACCCTCATGTGCAAGGAGAAATTTTAATGGCAACAGTTGATTGGATAATAGTAGTTGATGATGATATAGCGAATCTGCAGATGGCAGGTCGCATACTGAGCAAGAACAATAAAAGAGTGACAGCTTTGAAGTCGGGACAGGCATTACTTGATTATGCAAAGGAGAACCGCCCCGATCTTATTCTTCTTGATATAAAGATGCCTGTAATGGATGGTTTTGAGACGCTGAAGAAACTCCGTGCCCAGGAGCAGGAACTTGGTCAGGAGCAGATCCCAGTTATGTTCTTAACGGCAGATGAGGATACTGCAACAGAGAGCAGGGGATTTGAGGTAGGAGTATCAGACTTTTTAAGAAAGCCTTTTGATCCTGATGTACTTATCAGAAGGATAAACAACATTGTTTCCAAAAATGAGACGATGCAAAACCTCATAGAAGAGGCGACCATAGATAAGCTGACAGGTTTTCTTAATAAAGCTGCTGTCGGTAAAAAGATGCCTGATGCATGTAAGCGTCTGACAGGATGTCTTATGGTGCTTGACCTTGATTCTTTCAAACTGGTCAATGATATTTACGGTCATGATATGGGTGATAAGGTCCTTAAGAGCATAGCCCGTATCATAAGCGAAAATATGCCGGAAGGAAGCGTTATGGGACGTATCGGAGGAGATGAGTTCATAGCATTCGGAAACGGCGTAACGCAGGAAGCAATCGTATCAGATATATGTAAGAGACTGAATGAGGGCATATTCTCAGATGCAAAGAAACTCATGGGCGAAGAGATGGATATACCACTTGGTGTATCAATAGGAGCAGTATTCGTTCCCGAATTTGGAAGAGACTATGAGACTTTGTTCATAGATGCGGATAAAGCATTGTACAGTGCAAAAAACGGTGGTAAGCATGGTTATGTCATTCATTCCACTGACGTTTTCCTTGATGATATCGGTGCTGAAAAAGAAATGGATATCAGTACCATCAGCAAGCTGATGGAGGAGAGAAATATTGCTGATGCCGCATACAAACTTGATAAGGAATCATTCGCATATGTATATCAGTATGTGACAAGATACATTATCAGAAACAACAAGAGTGCATGCAAGGTTTTATTTACCCTGTCACCTGTAGAGGGAATCAGTGATGAGGAATTCGTAAAGAACGCTGATCTTTTCGGTGATTATGTTATGAATGAACTCAGGAAATCGGACTTCCTTATGAGGTACAGACAGAATCAGTACTTTGTATTTCTGACCGATATCCTTGAGGATTATATTGAAAACGTTATAGGAAATATCGTGAGTAACTGGCATGCTCAGCATGAGAATACTCTTTCCATAGCGGTTGAAGCAGAACATGTCGGGAAGGAAAGCTTAAAGAAGAAAAACGATATTCCATGGGTCATCATCGTTGATGACGATGTTTCAAACCTTAAGATCGCAGGTCATGTTCTGAGTAAGAACGGCATGCGTGTAACAGCACTGAAATCAGGTCAGGCACTGCTGGATTATATAACCGATGAAAGACCCGATCTGGTATTGCTGGATATAAAGATGCCTGTCATGGACGGATTTGAGACACTTGAAAAGTTACATATGCTGGAGGGTGATCTTGCAGATATTCCCGTAATATTCCTTACTGCGGATGAGAGTGAGGAATCAGAGAGCAGAGGACTCGCTCTTGGTGCAGTCGACTTTATAAAGAAACCATTCGTGCCTGAGGTTCTTGCCATGAGAGTCAGCCATATGGTTGAACTGATAGCACTTCAGAAGGATTTAAGCCATGAGGTGGCTAAAAAGACAAAGGAAAACGAGAACCTGTTTATACATGTCGTTGAATCGCTTGCTGAGGCTATAGACGCCAAGGATACATATACAAACGGTCATTCAACAAGAGTTGCCCACTACTCACGAATGATCGCCGAGAGAGCGGGGTATAACGAGAATCAGGCGAATGATATATATATGATGGGACTCCTACATGATGTGGGTAAGATAGGAATACCCGATGAAGTAATCAACAAGCCAGGAAAACTCACTGAAGATGAGTTTGAGATAATAAAGACGCATCCAGTTGTGGGAGCAAAGATCCTTGAGAATATCACTGAGATGCCCAAACTTGCCGTAGGAGCAAAATATCACCATGAAAGATATGGCGGCGGAGGCTATCCGGAAGGTCTGATAGGCGAGAATATTCCGGAGGAGGCAAGGATCATTGCACTAGCAGATGCGTATGATGCGATGTCCAGCAGAAGGAGTTACCGTGACATACTGCCCCAGGAAGCAATAAGGGAGCAGATAGAAACCTGTAAAGGTAAACAATTCGATCCGGTATTTGCCGACATCGTTTTAGACATGATAGATGAAGACACAAATTACAATATGAAGGAGATGTGATATGCGTCAAAGAAAAGAAAGAAATGAACTGTTTCAGGCATCACATTTGATCATCCTGATCAGTTACACACTCTTTTCTTTAATATTACTGGGGGAGTCGGCTCTCATGGGTTGGGAGAGCTGGGCGTTTATCCTTATTCCTATCGGCCTTATTGCCGCATGGATAACACATATATTGCAGAGCGGATCTGACATGCACAGATTATGGGTCTACTCTGTACTTATGATGTGTACATTTTTCTTTTATGGTATTCATGAGACCAGTGTGTATGATCTGGCGATCGTCATGTCTACTGTTATCATGCTCTATACCATATCAGGTGTTAAAAATCTTATCTCGCTTTGTCAGATGACATACTATCTCACGTTATGCTACGGTTTGATACTCATGTCTCAGAATGGTACAGTTTTTGATCCGCTTGTTATATCCCGTACGATACTTCATGTAACAATGATCACCATGATCAGCTGGTTTGCAAGAATGGTTTTAGACAAGTGGAACAAGGTGCTTCGCGGATCAGATAAGGAGATCGAGGAACTTACCGATGCCACAGACAGGCTGAATGACTTCTTGGCAAACATGTCACATGAGATAAGAACACCTATCAATGCCGTTATCGGTCTTTCCCAGGTATGTATTGAAAAAGAGATGGATGAGGAACTGCGCTCCGATATGGAGGCAGTCAGCAAAGCTGGTGTAAAGGTATCTGAACAGATAAGCGATATCCTTGATTATTCTGAGATAGACAGGAACAGTCTTGCAATAAATGAAGAGGAGTACATGATCTCTTCAGTTCTCTGTGATCTTGTGAATAAACTCAAACCCTATAAGAGTGATGATATCGAACTTGTTATTGATGTGGACCCGTCTATTCCTGCTGCTATGCAGACCGATGTCTATAAGTTAAAGAAGATACTCTGGCATCTGATGATGAACGGTTTGAAGTATACCAAGGAAGGCGGAGTGTATGTAAGGATATCTGCGATAAAACAGGACTATGGTATCAATCTGCACCTTGAGGTCATCGATACCGGTATAGGAATGAATGCGGAAGAGGTTGAGCGTATCACTGAAGGATTCTACCAGGCTGATTCGGGACGTACCAGATCTTCGAGCGGACTGGGACTGGGTATGTCAGTCGTATCCGGATTTGTTGCAGCTCTGGGAGGCTTTTTAACAATAGAAAGCACACCGGGTGTCGGAAGCACATTTCGTATGAGTATACCCCAGAAGGTTCTGGATCCTGTAAGCTGTATGTCGGTTGAGAACAGAGAGGATCTGTGCATTGGTGCATTTCTGCACTTTGAGAAATTCGAGAATCCAAGCGTCAGGGAATACTACAATTCCATGGTCAGAAATATCGTACTTGGACTTGGTGTTCAGATGCACAGGGTTGATAATCTTGAGAATCTAAAGAAACTCGTATCCACGCTTAAGCTTACACATCTTTTTGTCGGACAGGAAGAGTACGAGGCAGATGTTGAATATATGGAGAGTATTGCCAGTGACATCATGGTGGAGATAATCGCAAACAGCAGTTTCGAACTGCCAAAGGGTGCGAAGGCTCATATCATGGAGAAACCGTTCTATTGTTTCCCTGTTGTTGGTGTCCTCAACAGCCGTCAGGGAGACAGCAAGGTTGATGAAAAACGTCTGATGCTTAAGGGAGTTGAAGCTCTTGTAGTTGACGATGAGATCATGAACCTTCCGGTTGCATGTTCTATTCTAAACCGTTATGGGATGAGCGTTAAGACTGCCATGTCAGGCCCTGAAGCTATCGATCTTTGCAGAGAAAAGGAATATGACATTGTATTTATGGATCATATGATGCCCGGAATGGACGGTATAGAGACCATGAAGCATATAAGAGCCGAGTACAAACGTGAGAACAAGGATGTTCCTATAGTTGCTCTTACCGCCAATGCTGTCAGTACTGCAAGAGAAATGTTCATGAAGGAGGGCTTTGACGGATTTGTCAGCAAGCCCATTGAGATAGTCGAACTTGAGAGAGTTCTTGTTAAGGTCCTTCCAAGAACAATGATCGAATATGAGGATGTTTCACAACCTGAAAAAGAGGCATCCAAACCTGAAGGTAATAAAGAAGTTAAAAAAGTTATCCCTGATAAGAAGACAGATATAAAAGAAGAAAAGGATAAGTATGCTTTCCTTAAGGAGTTAAATATAGATGTGGATCAGGGACTGCATTACTGTCAGGGTGATACGGATCTGTATGATTCGCTTCTTAAACAGTTTGTGGCAGAGTCTGTGACCAAGAAGGTTGGTCTTGAAGAACACTATAAAGATAAGAGCATGTATGATTACGAGATACTTGTTCATGCGCTTAAGAGTACTTCAAAGATGATCGGTGCCATGGAACTTTCTGAGAAGGCAAAGAGCATAGAATCTAAGGTTAAGGAAGGTGCAACTGATATATCTGAAGATAGTCACAATGCGATGATGAAGCATTATTCAGATCTTATCGACAGTATCAGACAGCATATTGAAGGAGTAAAAGCACCTGAAAACAGTGAAGAAACTGCGGGTGAAGACGATATAATCGAATTTGCACCCGAGAATGGCGGTGAGAAATGATGAAAAATATAAAATCACCCCTTCTTGGAGGTGTAAAACAACAGGATGTTTTGTTTGTTGCTCTTTCGGCTATGACTTTGCCGGTCCTTTTCGGATATTACTTCATAGCAACCCTGATAGAACCGGATGCAGAGGGCGTTTTTGTAGATAATGTCATCATGATAGTCATGTTCTTTTTATGCCTGACACTGACTTTGGTAGCCGTAAAGAAGGATTGCGTCCAAAAGATCGCTCCTATCATCTCTCTTTTGATCATTGTGATGATAATACCTGAGGATGTCAGTGTGAGAGGCAGGCTTTCATATGGTGATATCACATGGTTTTTGGTCGGAGTGCTTTATATTGCTATTATCGTTGAGGGAAAGAAGAAATATGTATTCCTGACAATAGAAGCGTTAATGGCGGCTCTGATGCACTGGATCTACTATGATATTGACGAATTGGCTGAAATAGGATTTACCAAGCTTGATTATTTCAGTTCATATATCACGCTTGTTTTAGTATCTACTATGATCGTTACGATGGTCAGTTATGAGATAAACAAGCAAAAAGAGGCGCTTGAGAAGATCGAGACTCAGAAAGCTGAGATCGATGCGCTGTACAAATCACAGAACAGATTCTTCTCAAACATGTCGCACGAGATAAGAACACCTATCAATACCATCATAGGATTAAATGAGATGATCTTAAGAGAGGAGATATCCGATGAGGTTGCGGAAGATGCTGAGAACATACAGGCAGCCAGCAAGCTCCTGCTCCATCTTATAAATGACATACTTGATATGTCCAAGTTCGAATCCGGTCAGATGCAGCTGACAGAGGTGGCTTATCACCCCGGTGACATGATATCAGAAGTTGTCGGCATGCTCTGGATAAGAGCCAAAGAGAAGAAACTCGATTTTCATGTGAATATTGCTCCGGATATCCCCGGTGGCCTGATGGGCGATGATGTCAGGATCAAACAGATCCTTATAAATATGGTAGGAAATGCCATTAAGTATACAAAGGAAGGTTCTGTTACACTGTCCATCCAGTGCGGTGAGAGAAATGACAATACCGTAAATGTGATCTATTCTGTCTCTGATACCGGAATGGGTATCAAGAAAGAGGATATGCCATATCTGTTCTCTGCATTTAAGAGAGTTGATGAAGAAGCTAACAGACATATAGAAGGTACGGGACTGGGACTTGCTATCGTTAAACAGATAGTTGATATGATGAACGGTAAGATCACCGTTAACAGTGTGTATACCAAAGGCAGCACATTTGTGGTAGAGATACCGCAGGTCATCGTTGACGATGTACAGATTGGTGAATTCAATCTTGAGGCAAGACACAAGGCAAAGACTATCGAGAGATACAAGAAGAGATTTGAAGCTCCTGATGCAAAGGTCCTTGTTGTAGATGACAGTGAGTCAAATCTTTTGGTCGTATCCAAACTGTTAAGGAGTACAGGAGTTACCATCGATACAGCTTCGAGTGGTTATGAGGCTTTAAAGAAAACCCTTGATATGCATTATCATGTGATCTTTATGGATCACCTTATGCCTGAGATGGATGGTATAGAGTGTGCAAAACAGATCAAGAAGCAGACGGGTGGACGATGCAGAGAGTCTAAGATGGTCATCCTGACTGCTAATGCGGAACCCAAATATAAAGCCCTTTACGAAAAAGAAGGTTTTGATGGTTACCTGGTCAAGCCTGTCAGCGGCGATGCGCTTGAGAGGCAGTTGTTCAAGATGCTTCCTTCGGATATCGTATATTCTACGGATGACGATGATACGATAGCTCAGGAGACGATGTCATGGATGCAGTCGCATCATAAGAAACGTCATGTGGCAATAGCAACAGAGAGTGTTGCGGATCTTCCTGCAGAGATGATAGAAAAATACGGTATTGCTGTTATGCCGCATATCGTCCATACAGCTGAGGGTGAGTTTAGAGACGGTCAGGAGATCGACACAAAAGGACTTTTAGCTTATATGAGCGATGAGACACATAACGTCAGTACAAGTGCCCCGTCTGTCGATCAGCATGAGGCGTTCTTTGCAGAACTTCTCTCTTATGCAAACGATATCATATATATAGTTGTTTCAAAGAAAGTAGGTAACAGCGGATACAAACCTGCTATAGATGCGGCGGCAGCATTTGAAAATGTTTCCGTCATCGATTCGGGACATCTTTCAAGCGGTCAGGGACTCATGGTACTCGAGGCCTGTCGTATGGCTGCAGAAGGAAAGAGTGCAGTTGAGATAGTGGCCCGTCTTGAACGTATGAAGAAACACGTTCATACAAGCTTTATTGTTGACAATCTTGATTTCCTCGCAAGAGCCAGACAGGTAAGCAGAAAGACGGCGGATCTTACAAAGGCATTCTTTATGAGGCCGGTCCTTGTTTTGAAAAAAGGTAAGATGGGAGTGGGAAGCGTATATTTCGGTGCGACCCAGCGTGTATGGAAAAAATATATAGATTCTGCGCTTGCACACAATAACATAGACACGAGTATACTGTTCGTTACATATGTAGGCCTTACCACCAAAGAACTTGAGACCATAAAGAGCATGGTAGAGGAAAGAATGCATTTTGAAAATGTATATTTCCAGAAGGCATCACCTGCCATAGCGGTTAACTGTGGAGCGGGGACCTTTGGACTATTGTTTACCGAAAAATTCTAAATATGCCGATTGACATTTTGTCATAAAAAGTATAAACTACCAAATGGTGAAGCAAAGGCGCTTCGAGTATAACTCGAAGTGTCTTTTTTTGAGGATTCTTTATGTATGTAGACGATAAATTACACGAAGAATGTGGTGTGTTCGGTATCTGGGGAAGTTCTGATACCGATGCGTCAAGGGTGATATATTACGGGCTTACCGCATTGCAGCACAGAGGCCAGGAATCGGCCGGCATAGTTGTGTGTGACACACAGGGACCGATCGGAAATATCTGTGCTCATAAAGGCATGGGTCTTGTAAGTGAGGTTTTTCATAAAGAAGTCCTTGATAAACTCAGAGGTAATATCGGAATCGGACATGTGAGATATTCAACTGCGGGTGCAAGCTGTATAGAAAATGCGCAGCCTTTTTCTTTAAACTACGCAAAGGGTACTCTGGCGCTGGCTCATAACGGAAACGTTATCAATGCCACACAGATGAAAGAGGAACTTCAAAAGGAAGGTGCCGTATTCAACGGAACCTCTGATTCAGAAGTTATCGCATACAGGATAGCCAAGGAACGTATGGTAACATCTTCTATAGAAGAAGCCGTAACGAATGTGGCAAAAAACCTTAAAGGAGGTTATGCTCTTTTGGTGATGAGTCCGCAGAAGCTCGTAGGTGTGAGGGATCCTCTTGGACTTAAACCCTTATGCATAGGAAAAGTCGGCGATTCATATATACTCGCTTCAGAGAGTGCCGCGATAACTGCGGTTGACGGAGAGCTAATCAGGGATGTAGAACCCGGAGAAGTCGTTGTAATAACAAAAGAGGGAATAAGTACCAGTCTGCTTATAAAGTCAGAAAGAAAAGCACACTGCGTATTTGAGTATATTTATTTTGCAAGACTCGATTCACATATTGACGGGATAAGTGTATATGATGCAAGATTAAGGGGTGGAATGGCACTTGCTGCAAGATACCCTGTGGATGCTGACGTTGTGACGGGAGTACCTGAATCGGGACTTACTGCGGCTGTCGGTTATTCAAGTTACAGCAATATACCATTCATGCCCGCATTTTCAAAGAACAGTTATGTCGGAAGGACATTTATCAAACCGACACAGAGTGAGAGAACATCAGCAGTACATATGAAGCTCAGCATTATTGAAAGTGTTGTGAAAGATAAACGTGTTGTACTCATAGACGATTCCATAGTAAGGGGAACGACTATGGCAAACCTTATAAGGATGATGAGAAAAGCGGGGGCTAAAGAAGTGCACGTTCGTATAAGCTCTCCGCCTTTTTTGTACCCTTGTTATTATGGTACTGATGTACCTGACAACAGTGAGCTCATCGCAAATGAATGCAGTGTCGATGAGATAAAAAACCGTATAGGTGCCGATTCGTTGGCATATATGCATCTTGAGGATTTTGAACAGATGACCGGAGGCCTTCCGCTTTGCAAGGCATGTTTTGACAATGACTATCCGGTAAGTCTGTAGGATAATGAAAGGATCTTTGTTATGAACGGAGATAATTCAAAAAGAAAACTCGTTTTGGAAGACGGCTCAGTCTACATAGGTGATGGCTTTGGTGCATCGTCTGATAAGGCTGTTGAACTGGTTTTCAACACATCAATGGTCGGATACCAGGAGATTGTTTCCGATCCGTCATATACCGGTCAGGCGGTTGTTATGACATATCCTCTCATAGGTAACTATGGTATGTGTGATGAGGATTATGAGACAGCAAGACCGTCTATATCAGGACTTATAGTAAGAGAATACTGTGATGAGCCTTCAAACTTCCGTTGCACTGAGACACTGTCACAGGTAATGGAAAGATATGATATATCGGGTATAAGCGGTATAGATACAAGAAAGCTTGCAAGACATATCAGAGATTTTGGAAGCTGTAAGGCATATATAACATCAGCAGATACTGACACAGCAAAGATCGTGGATGAATTAGAGAACTGGACACCCGATAAGGACGTGGTATCAAAGGTAAGCACACCAAAACCTTATAAAGCGGGAATGATAGAGACAGATTCATCCTCTTCAAAGAGTGTACACATTGTGGCTATCGACTGCGGTATGAAGAAGAATATACTCCGTGAGATGGCAAAGAGAGGGTGCAGTATCACTGTAGTACCATGGAACACCACAGCAGACGATATAGCCAAACTTAACCCGGATGGAGTGTTCATATCAAACGGACCGGGTGATCCGCAGGATGTCACACAGACTATCCAGACTGTAAAGGATCTTATAGGTAAATATCCGATATTCGGCATATGTCTTGGACACCAGATAATCTCGCTCGCATACGGAGCAATGACATATAAACTGAAGTTTGGTCACAGGGGAGGAAACCACCCTGTCAGAAATCTTAAAACAGATAAACTGGAGATAACATCCCAGAACCATTCATACGCTGTTGCAGATTACAGCCTTGAAGGTACCGGGCTTGTTGCCACGCATATAAATCTGCTTGATAAGACGATAGAGGGCGTGGAATGTGTTAAGGATAAGGTATTCTCTGTCCAGTATCATCCAGAGAGTGCTCCGGGTCCTCAGGACAGTTCTTACCTGTTTGACTGTTTCCTTAAGAATATAGAGGAGTTTGGAGAGGAGAAGAAGCATGCCTAAGAGAACCGATATTAAGAAGATACTTGTCATAGGCTCGGGTCCGATAGTCATCGGTCAGGCGGCTGAATTCGATTATGCCGGAACGCAGGCCTGTCTTTCTCTCCGTGAAGAGGGATATGAGGTAATACTGTGTAATTCCAATCCGGCTACCATAATGACAGATGAGTCGATAGCTGACAAGGTATATATGGAGCCACTGACTCTGGAATTCATAGCAAAGATAATAAGGATGGAAAGACCTGATGCCATTTTGCCGGGAATAGGAGGCCAGACCGGTCTTAACCTTGCGATGCAGCTGGAAAAGAAGGGAATACTAAAAGAGTGCAGAGTGGAACTCTTGGGCACCAAGACTGAGAGTATAGAGAGAGCCGAGGACAGAGAGCTGTTTAAGGAACTCTGTATAAGTCTGGGTGAGCCTGTGCTCCCTTCACTGATCGCTGAAGACATGCAGGGGGGATTGGAGGCTGCAGAAAAGATCGGATATCCTGTTGTCATAAGACCTGCATTCACTCTGGGGGGTACAGGCGGCGGATTCGCATCCGATGAGACTGAATGCCGTGAGATATTAAAGAACGCACTGACACTTTCTCCTGTACATCAGGTGCTGGTTGAAAAGAGCGTAAAAGGATATAAAGAGATAGAATACGAGGTGATGAGGGATGCCAACGACACCGCTATCACTATCTGTAACATGGAAAACATCGATCCTGTAGGAATACACACCGGTGACTCTATAGTTGTCTGTCCTTCTCAGACACTGACAAACAAAGAGTATCACATGCTAAGAGACAGTGCTCTTAAGATCATAAGGGCACTTGGAATAGAAGGCGGATGTAATGTTCAGTTCGCTCTTGATCCAAAATCATTCCAGTATTATCTGATAGAGGTAAATCCGAGGGTGTCAAGGTCTTCTGCTCTTGCATCTAAAGCCAGCGGATATCCTATCGCAAGGGTTTCTGCAAAGATAAGTGTAGGAATGCGCCTTGATGAGATCAACATAGCAAACACACCTGCATCGTTTGAGCCTGCACTTGATTACGTTGTAACCAAGATGCCGAGATTCCCTTTTGATAAGTTCAATGATGCCAATAACACTCTTAGCACCCAGATGAAGGCTACGGGTGAAGTCATGAGCGTGGGCAGAACTGTTGAGGAAAGTCTGCTTAAAGCTATAAGATCGCTTGAAGTGGGTGTGTATCATCTTCATCATTCGAAATTTGATTTCAGCTATGTCACAGAACTGGAAGAATACATAAAAGAAGGAACCGATGACCGTATATATGCGATCGCTCAGCTGTTAAGACTGGGAAGTGAGCCTCATAGGATCGCGGATATAACAGGAATAGATGTGTTCTTTATCAGGAAGCTTCTTAATATCGTAAACATGGAAAAGACCCTGGTTGAAAATATCGGGGATAAAGATGTCTTATACGAAGCCAAGCGCATGGGATTCTCCGACAGGGAGATAGGCGTCCTTTGGAACATGGATGCTCACGCTGTGTTTGACTTAAGAAGAGAGCAGGGAATATTACCTGTCTACAAGATGATAGATACCTGTGCTTCTGAGTTTGAGAGTTATATACCGTATTTCTACTCAACATATGAGGAGGAAAACGAGTCACGCATATCTGATAAGAAAAAGATAATAGTTTTGGGAAGCGGCCCCATAAGGATCGGTCAGGGTGTGGAGTTTGACTATTCGACCGTTCATGCGGTAAAGACCATCAAAGCATCCGGGTATGAAGCTATAATCATAAACAATAACCCGGAGACCGTATCCACCGACTATACAACCTCCGACAAACTCTATTTTGAGCCTTTGTGCGTGGAGGATGTAATGAACATCGTTGAGATGGAAAAACCCGAAGGTGTCATAGCAATCCTTGGCGGACAGACTGCAATCAATCTCGCAGAACCGTTAAAAGAATACGGAGTTAAGATAATCGGTACAGACTGTGCAGCAATAGAAAAGGCTGAGAACAGGGATGCGTTTGAAAAGCTTTTGCTTGAGCTTGATATACCACAGCCCAGAGGTGTGGCTGTTACAAATATCGAAGACGGTGTCAAGGTTGCCGAAGAGATAGGATACCCTGTGCTGGTACGCCCGAGCTTTGTTCTTGGCGGAAGAGCCATGCAGATAGTCTCAAAGGAAGCCGATATGAGGCATTACCTGAAGACTGCCGTTGAAGTGGATGAGGATAAGCCTGTACTTGTCGATAAGTACATACGCGGTAAGGAACTCGAGGTCGATGCCATATGTGACGGAAGTGATGTGTTTGTTCCGGGAATCATGGAACTCGTTGAGAGGACAGGAGTTCATTCGGGTGACTCAATAAGCGTATATCCGACTTTCAGTATATCTGACAAGGTAAAGGGAACCATACTCACATATGCAAAGAAACTCGGTATAGGAATAGGTATCGTGGGTTTATACAACATACAGTTTATCGTTGATGAGAATGAGAATGTTTATATAATCGAGGTTAATCCAAGATCATCAAGAACTGTTCCGTTCTTATCGAAAGCCACAGGATATTCACTTGCGGATATAGCGACTCTTGTCATCCTTGGCGTGAGTCTTAAGGAGCAGGGTATATTTGAACTGTATCCTAAGGAAAGAGAAAGATGGTGTGTGAAGGCACCGGCATTCTCATTTGCGAAGCTTAAAGGAATGGATGCATATCTGTCGCCTGAGATGAAATCCACAGGTGAAGCCATAGGCTATGATGAGAGACTTCACAGAGCCATGTATAAAGCTCTTATCGCATCAGGTATCAAGCTGCAAAATTATGGTACTGTAATGGTGACTCTTGCTGATGAGGACAAGGAGGAGGCACTTCCTCTTATCAGACGATTCTATGATATGGGCTTTAATATTGAGGCTACCATAGGAACCGCCGATTTCCTTAAGGAACACGGAATAAGGACCAGAGTCCGTCATAAACTCAGTGAGGGCAGTGAGGAGATCCTTGATTCAATAAGAGCCGGATATGTGAGCTATGTTATCAACACCAGAGCTATCCTTTCAGGTATACACTATGAGGACGGTGTGGCCATAAGAAGATGTGCGATAGAGAATAATGTCACAATGTTCACATCTCTTGATACCGTAAAGGTGCTTCTTGATGTGCTTGAAGAACAGACAATAAAGGTTGCAACAATTTTTTGAAAAAATTTAAAAAAAGTTGTTGACAACAAAAAATTATGAGAGTATAGTACACACTATGAAAAGCAAAGGTGCTTTGACCAAGAGAGGTCGAAGCACCTTTTTCTTTGTAAAAAAATGCTTTAGGCAAAACGGTTTTGATTCGGGTGGCGCGGATCCGAATAGAAGACTGGATTAGAAAAGGAGGACAAAAATGGAAAAATCAATCCCTGAGCTTTTCGGAAGTCTTGTATTCAGCGATAAGATCATGAGAGAAAAACTTCCGAAAGACATGTACAAGGCACTTAGGAAGACGATCGATAATAATACCCACCTTGAGATCGATGTAGCAAACGCAGTTGCGGTTGCAATGAAGGAATGGGCTGTTGAGAACGGTGCAACACATTTCACACACTGGTTCCAGCCGATGACAGGTTACACAGCAGAGAAGCATGACAGTTTTATCTGTCCTGTAGAGAACGGCGAAGTCATCATGGACTTCTCGGGAAAAGAACTGGTAAAGGGAGAACCTGATGCATCTAGTTTTCCTTCAGGAGGAATCAGAGCCACATTTGAAGCCAGAGGATATACAGCATGGGATCCTACGAGCCCGGCATTCATAAAAGATAAGACACTTTACATTCCTACAGCATTCTGCTCATACAGCGGAGAAGCACTTGACAAGAAGACACCTCTTTTAAGATCGATGGATGCGATCAGCAAGGAAGCAGTCAAGATGCTAAAGCTTTTGGGAAAAGACGATGTGACAAATGTACTCACAACAGTCGGACCCGAACAGGAATATTTCCTCATAGACAAAGAGGATTACAAGAAGAGAAAAGACCTGATATTTACAGGAAGAACACTTCTTGGTGCACCTGCTCCTAAGGGACAGGAGATGGATGATCATTATTTCGGAAATCTCAAACCAAGGGTTGCAGCATACATGCATGACCTCGACGAGGAACTTTGGAAACTCGGAATCCCCGCAAAGACAAAGCATAACGAAGTAGCACCCAGCCAGCATGAACTTGCTCCTGTATTCGATACAACAAACGTGGCTGTAGATCATAACCAGCTTACCATGGAGATCATGAAGAAGGTTGCTGAGAAACACGGATATGTATGTCTGCTTCATGAGAAGCCTTTCGCAGGAATAAACGGTTCAGGTAAGCACAATAACTGGTCGCTCACGACCAACACCGGAGAGAACCTATTAAATCCCGGAAAGACACCTGCGGACAATACACAGTTCTTGATCTTCCTTTCAGCAGTTATCAAAGCTGTTGATGAATATGCAGATCTTTTGAGACTTTCAGTTGCATCTGCAGGAAACGATCACAGACTTGGAGCAAACGAGGCTCCTCCGGCTATCATCTCAATGTTTTTGGGTGAAGAGCTCACGGGAGTTATCGAGGCTATAGAAAAAGATGAATACTTCGGTAAGGTTGAAAAGGTACTTATGGAGACGGGAGCTCAGGTTCTTCCGCACTTTACAAAAGATACCACAGACAGAAACCGTACATCACCTTTTGCTTTCACAGGTAACAAGTTTGAGTTCAGATCTCTTGGTTCTTCAGTATCTGTTGCAGGACCGAACATCATGCTCAATACAGCAGTTGCTGAATCGCTCAGTGTATTCTATGAGGAGTTAAAGGATGTACCGAAGGATAAACTTGATGAAGCTATCCACAAACTTGTAAAGGATACGATAATCAAGCATAAGAGAGTAATATTCAACGGCAACGGTTATACACAGGAGTGGGTTGACGAGGCAGAAAAGAGAGGCTTGTTCAACTTGAAGTCAACACCCGATGCAATGGGAGCTCTTATAGCAGATAAGAACAAGAAGCTGTTTGCAAAACATCATATCTATTCTGATACAGAACTTGAGTCAAGATATGAGATACGTATAGAGAATTACACAAAGACACTTCATATCGAGGCACTCACACTTGAGGATATGGTACTTAAGCAGTTTGCACCGGCTCTTATGAGATACATAGATGAGCTTACACAGTCAGCACTTTCAAAGAAGCAGCTTGGTATCGAACCTGCTGTAGGTGCTCAGACAGAACTTATTAAGAAGCTTTCAAGCTACTACGAGGATGTCATCAAGGCAACCGAGGTCCTTTCAAAGGATGTGGCAAAGGCAGAAGCTATGGAAGCAGATATCAACCAGTGTAAGTTCTACCATGACACGGTACTTGCTGACATGGAAGAGATCAGAAAGTATGCAGACCTTGCAGAGCCTCTGATCCCTGAAGGATACTTGCCGTATCCTACATATGAACAGATGCTGTTCTACGTATAAGAATAAAAAGATTAACGCAAAGGCGCGTTCCGCAGGGAACGTGCCTTTACTTATATGAGGAGTGATTATTATGACGAGTGAAATTTTTGAAGCTATCCACAGTGAAGTGTATGGCGTATGGTTTTTGATAGGTGCCGCATTGGTATTCTGGATGCAGGCCGGATTCGCGATGTGTGAGGCGGGCTTTACAAGAGCCAAGAACTCAGGAAACATCATCATGAAAAATCTGATGGACTTTTGTATAGGAACCGTGATGTGGTTCATCTGCGGTGCATCCCTCATGCTTGGTGAAAACATGCTTGGCGGATTTGCAGGAAAGTTCTCATTTGATGTATTCAGCAGCTACAGCAATTTTGATTATTCAGGATTCGTTTTCAACCTGGTGTTCTGTGCAACAACAGCAACGATCGTATCAGGATCCATGGCTGAGAGAACAAAGTTTTCTTCTTACTGTATCTACTCAGCAGTGATCTCAGCTATCATCTATCCGATAGAAGCTCACTGGACATGGGGCGGCGGATTCCTTGCAGAGTGGGGATTCCACGATTACGCTGGTTCAAACTGTATCCACATGGTCGGCGGTATATGTGCTTTGATCGGTGCTTGGATGTTAGGACCCAGAATCGGTAAGTTTGTTAAGGACAAAGACGGTAAGATAACAAAAGTCAATGCATTCCCCGGTCACAACCTTGTTATAGCAGCACTTGGTGTATTCATTCTCTGGCTTGGCTGGTACGGATTCAACGGTGCGGCAGCAACGGATGTTGAAACACTTGGTTCGGTATTCCTTACCACAACAGTTGCTCCTGCAGTTGCAACAGTAGTATGTATGATCTTTACATGGGTTAAATACGGAAAACCTGATGTTTCAATGTGTCTGAATGCTTCACTTGCAGGTCTTGTTGCTATCACAGCTCCCTGTGACGTAACTGATTGTGCAGGCGCAGCCATCATCGGTCTGGTCGCAGGTTTACTGGTAGTCTTCGGTGTATGGTTCACAGATAACGTAGTACATGTAGACGATCCCGTCGGTGCTGTTGCGGTTCATATGTTCAACGGTATCTGGGGTACGATCGCAGTCGGACTCTTCGCTACAGAAACAGCTCCCGGATTTGCACTCGCAGGCATTGAGGAAGGTCTTTTCTACGGCGGCGGTATAGGTCAGCTGATCAAGCAGTTTGGCGGTCTTGCAGTTACTATCGCATGGACTGTTGTTACTATCATCATTACTTACACACTTATTAAGAAGTTTAACGGTTTAAGAGTTTCTGAAGAAGAAGAGATCATCGGTCTTGACAGAACAGAACATGGTCTTACAAGTGCATACGCAGGCTTCTCTATCATGGATATTTCAAACACCATGACAATGGATATCAACGAGAACACAAGTCTTGGTTCAGATGTATATGAGGAAGCGAGCGAGGCTGCAAAGGATGCGGCAGTCAAGGTTGTAAACGCACTGCCTGCAACAGGTATAAGCAAGGTCGTTATAATCTCAAGACTCTCAAGATACGACACTTTGAGAAAGGCAATGAACGAACTTGGTGTTACCGGTATGACAGTCACTCAGGTAATGGGTTGTGGCATACAGAAAGGTGCCGGAGAGAAATATCGTGGTGTTGAAGTCGATGCTACATTGCTCCCGAAGGTAAAGGTAGAAGTAGTTGTAAGCAAGATCCCGGTAGAGGCAGTTATAGAAGCTGCAAAGAAAGCTCTTTATACAGGCCATATCGGAGACGGAAAGATATTTGTATATCCTGTTGAGAAGGTTGTTAAGATCAGAACAGGAGAAGAAGATTACGATGCTTTGCAGGATGTAGAGTAAAGCAGATAAATAAAGTATACATTCACTTACAATGCCGGGCCGCGTTTGAAAGCAGCTCGGCTTGTGGTGGGTTTTATAAAAAGTTTTTTTAGGAGGATAAGCATATGTGCTCGATCATGGGATATAAGGGAAAGGGAGTTTCACTTGATGAATTCAAGGAACACTTCGACAAAACAATATCCAGAGGTCCCGATATGCAGCGTATCTTACGATACGGCGATACTGTTTTAGGTTTCGAAAGACTTGCGATCATGGGATTGACGGAAGAAGGAATGCAGCCTTTTGAACTTAATAATAATTCGTCGAAGAATGCTCTTGTATGTAACGGAGAGATATACGGATTCAGGAAGATCAAAAAAGAACTTGAGAAGGAATACACATTTGTCAGTGATTCGGATTGTGAGATACTTCTTCCTATGTACGAAAAGTATGGTACCGACATGTTTGCAATGCTTGATGCCGAGTATGCGTGCATCATATACGACGCACAAAAGGATGATCTGATAGCTGCAAGAGATCCGATAGGAATCAGACCTCTGTTCTACGGATACACCAGTGAAGGAAATATCATATTTGCCAGTGAGGCAAAGAACTTGATAGGACTTGCAAAAGAGGTAAGACCGTTCCCTCCGGGACATTACTATGCTGACGGAGAGTTTGTTCTTTACAGGGATATGACAAAGGTAGATGAGGTGATAAGCGATGATATCGAGGTCGTATGTAAGAACATCCACGATAAGCTCGTTTCGGGTATCGAAAAAAGACTTGATGCCGATGCGCCTTTGGGATTCTTGTTAAGCGGAGGCCTTGACAGTTCGCTTGTCTGTGCGGTATCTGCAAAGATACTAAAGAAACCTATAAGGACATTTGCCATAGGTATGAACACTGATGCGATCGATCTTAAGTATGCAAAGGAAGTTGCTGATTATCTTAAAAGTGATCATCAGGAGATAATCATAACAAAGGATGATGTCATCGAATCTTTGGAAGAGGTCATCTCGATCCTTGGTACATACGATATCACAACGATAAGAGCCAGCATGGGAATGTATCTTATCTGTAAAGCAATACATAAGCAGACCGATATCAGAGTTTTAATGACCGGTGAGATATCAGACGAGCTCTTCGGATACAAGTACACCGACTTTGCTCCTGATGCTGTTTCCTTTCAGGAAGAAGCTGCAAAGAGGATAAGAGAGCTGTATATGTACGATGTGCTGAGAGCAGACAGATGTATTTCATCAAACTCAATGGAAGCAAGAGTACCTTTCGGTGATCTGGGCTTTGTCAAATATGTTATGAGCATAGATCCCGAGATGAAGATGAATAAGTATAACAAAGGCAAGTATCTGCTCAGACATGCATTTGAAGGTGATTATCTGCCTTATGACATACTTATGAGAGAAAAGGCAGCCTTTTCGGATGCGGTAGGTCATTCAATGGTCGATCACTTAAAAGATTATGCTCAGGAAAAATACAGCGATGAAGAGTTTGAAAAGCTTTCTGCGAAGTATGATTTTGCAAAACCCTTCACAAAGGAATCACTGCTTTACAGAGAGATATTTGAGAAATTCTATCCCGGACAGGCACAGATGATCGTGGATTTCTGGATGCCAAACAAAGAATGGGAAGGATGCAACGTAAACGATCCTTCAGCCAGAGTACTTTCAAACTACGGTGCAAGTGGAGAATGATATGGTTAAATATGTATTTGTTACCGGAGGCGTTGTCTCCGGACTGGGAAAAGGAATAACGGCGGCTTCTTTGGGAAGACTAATGAAGGCCAGAGGGTATCATGTGACCATGCAGAAGTTCGATCCATATATAAATGTGGATCCGGGTACCATGAATCCCATACAGCATGGTGAAGTCTTCGTAACGGACGACGGAACTGAGACAGACCTTGATCTGGGACATTATGAGAGATTCATAAACGAGAGCCTTGATCATAACTCGAATGTGACAACGGGTAAGATCTACTGGTCAGTCTTAAATAAGGAAAGACACGGTGATTACGGCGGAGGAACCGTTCAGGTCATACCTCATATCACAAATGAGATAAAGGACAGGATACATAAAGGAAGCGGTGATAAGACAACGATCTCCATCATCGAGATAGGCGGAACGGTCGGAGATATTGAAAGCCAGCCTTTCCTGGAAGCGATAAGACAGTTCCAGGCTGAGGTTGGAAGAGAAAACGCGATAATCATCCAGGTAACGCTTATCCCATATCTGAAGGCATCGGGCGAGATGAAGACAAAACCCACACAGATGAGTGTGAAGAGTCTGCAGAGCATGGGTATATGGCCGGACATCCTGGTATGTCGTTCGGACTATCCGATAGACGATCACATGAGAGAAAAGATAGCACTTTTCTGTAACGTAAAAAAAGAGCATGTTCTTCAGAATCTTGACGCTCCTTCGCTTTATGAAGTCCCGCTGATGCTGGAAGACGAACACCTGGCACAGGCTGTGTGTGAATGCCTGAAACTTGATTGTCCTGAACCGGATCTGACACAGTGGAAGAAGATGGTCGATGATTTCCACAATCCAAAGACAGATGTGACTATCGCTCTGGTAGGAAAATATGTGGAACTGCACGATGCATACTTAAGCGTTGTTGAAGCTTTAAAGCACGGCGGTATAGCAAACCATGCCGAAGTGAATATCAAATGGATAGATTCCGAGACACTCAACAGATCAAATGCAGATGAGATATTCTCGGATGTTAACGGAATACTTGTTCCCGGTGGCTTCGGACACAGGGGAACCGAAGGTAAGATCCTCGCAGCACAGTATGCGAGAGAGCACAAGCTTCCATACTTGGGACTATGTCTTGGCATGCAACTGGCCATAGTCGAATTTGCAAAGAATGTATGTAAGCTTGAGGATGCGGACAGCACCGAGTTTACGCCGGATACAAAGAATCCTGTCATATGTATACTGCCCGATAAAGAAGGGCTTGAGGATATAGGAGGAACATTAAGACTCGGAGCATATCCCTGCAGGTTAAAGGAAGGAACGATCGCTCATAAACTTTATGATAAGACAGATATAAGCGAGAGACACAGACACAGGTACGAGGTCAACAATGACTACAGAGATGTTTTGACAGGAAACGGAATGATCCTGTCGGGTACCTCGCCGGACGGACACATAGTTGAGATGATAGAGCTTAAGGATCATCCGTTTTTCGTAGCCACACAGGCCCATCCGGAGTTCAAATCCCGTCCGGATGAACCACATCCGCTGTTTAAAGGACTTATCGAAGCAGCCTTGATCTGGAAGGAAGCAAGGTAACAGAAAGGAAGAAATATATATGCAAGTATCAAACACTTTATATGATTCACAATTCGAACATGATAACTGCGGTATAGGCGCTGTTATCAATATCCATGGAAAAAAGAGTCATGCCATAGTAGACGATGCATTAAAGATCGTTGAAAATCTGGAGCACCGTGCAGGAAAAGACGGAGAAGGAAAGACCGGTGACGGTGTAGGCATACTCACACAGATCCCTCATAAATATTTTAAGAAAATATGTTCAAACCTTGGCATTGAAATAGGCGAAGAGAGAGAGTACGGTGTCGGAATGTTCTTCTTCCCCCAGAACGAACTCAAAAGAAGTCAGGCCATGAAGATGTTTGAGGTTATAGTGGAAAAGGAAGGTTTAAGCTTTTTAGGCTGGAGAGAGGTACCTGTATTTGACAAGGTACTCGGCCAGAAGGCTTTAGAGAGCTGTCCCTACATATATCAGGCATTTATCAAAAGACCTGCAGCTATTACGGATGACCTGGCTTTTGACAGAAAGCTTTATATCGTAAGAAGAGTATTTGAGCAGAGTAACGAGAATACATATGTGCCTTCTCTTTCAGGAAGGACGATAGTTTATAAAGGCATGTTTTTGGTAAGCCAGTTAAGGACATTCTTTGCAGATCTTCAGGACAAGGATTATGAATCTGCCATAGCACTTGTCCATTCGAGATTCTCTACAAATACAAATCCAAGCTGGCTGAGAGCTCATCCCAACAGGCTTGTAGTACATAACGGTGAGATTAACACGATCAAGGGTAATGTCGATAAGATGCTGGCAAGAGAAGAGACCATAGCAACAAGTCTTTTTACACCAGAGGATCTTACAAAGGTGCTTCCCATCATCTCTGCTGAGGGTTCAGATTCGGCAATGCTTGACAATGCACTTGAGTTCATGATCATGGGAGGTATGGATCCTGCTCTTGCAGCGATGGTGCTCATACCCGAGCCCTGGGAGCACAATGATACCATTTCACAGGAGGAGAGAGACTTCTACCAGTACTATGCTACCATGATGGAGCCCTGGGACGGTCCCGCATCAGTTCTGTTCTCGGACGGTGATGTTATGGGAGCCATCCTTGACAGGAACGGCCTTCGTCCTTCGAGATACTATGTGATGGATGACGGCAGAGTTATCATCTCATCCGAGGTAGGATCATTAAAGGTTGATGAAAAGCATATCTTAAAGAAAGAGAGACTTCATCCCGGCAAGATGCTTCTTGTTGATACAAAGCAGGGGGCAGTCATTCTGGATAACGAGTTAAAGGAGAGATATGCCAGCCGCGAGCCGTATGGTGAGTGGCTTGATTCCAATCTCATCAATCTTCAGGATATAAAGATACCGAATGAGAAGATAAAGGAATACACTCCCGAAGAGCTCATAAGACTTCAGAAAGCATTCGGTTACACATATGAGGATTACAAGGAACAGATATGCAACATGGCACTTAACGGCAGTGAGCATATAGGTTCTATGGGTATAGATACTCCCATAGCAGTTCTGTCAAAGGAGTATCAGCCGCTGTTCTATTACTTTAAGCAGCTTTTTGCGCAGGTTACCAATCCTCCGATCGATGCGGTAAGAGAAAAGATAGTAACAGCCACAACCATATATGTTGGCAAGAACGGAAATCTGCTTGAGGAAAAACCGGAGAACTGTGAGGTATTAAAGATCAAGAATCCCATCCTTTCAGATCTTGATCTTCTCAAGATATCACAGCTTAATAAGCCTGGACTCAAGGTAGAGAAGGTTTCGATGCTCTTCTATAAGAGCACTCCTTTGGAGAGAGCCATCGATCATCTCTGTGTTGAGGTTGACAGAGCCTACAAAGCAGGTGCGACCATACTGATCCTTTCAGACAGAGGTGTTGATGAGAACCATGTGGCAATACCTTCACTTTTAGCTGTGGCAGCAGTGCATAACCACCTTGTAAGGACAAAGAAATGCACGGCAATGAGTCTTATACTTGAATCCGGTGAACCCAGAGAGGTTCATCACTTCGCAACACTTTTGGGATACGGTGCGAGTGCAGTCAATCCGTATCTGGCTCATGCATCGGTTTCACGTCTCATTGAAGAGGGTATCCTGGATAAGGATTACTATGCTGCATGCAAGGATTATGATACAGCAGTTATACAGGGCATCGTCAAGATCGCATCGAAGATGGGTATATCAACGATACAGTCATACAGAGGCAGCAGGATCTTTGAAGCTGTAGGTATATCTGAAAGTGTCATAGACAGATACTTTACCGGAACCGTTTCAAGGATCGGCGGAATAACCATAGAGGATATCGCAGCAAATACTGACAGACAGCACAGCAAGGCATTTGATCCTCTGGGACTGACAACAGACATGACGATAGACTCTGTGGGACGTCACAAAATGCGTTCACAGGGTGAGACTCACAGATATAATCCAAAGACGATACATATGCTGCAGATGGCTACCAGAGAAGGAGATTACTCAAAGTTCAAGCAGTATACGCAGATGATAGACGGTGAAGAGACCGGATACATAAGAAGCCTCATGGATTTTGCATATCCCGAAAAAGGCGTATCCATAGATGAGGTTGAAAGCGTTGATGAGATTGTAAAGAGATTCAAGACAGGTGCGATGTCATACGGTTCTATCTCGGAAGAAGCTCATGAAGCTCTGGCGATCGCCATGAACAGACTTCACGGCAAATCAAACAGCGGTGAGGGCGGTGAGAGTGATGAACGTCTTGAGAGTGCAGGAACCGATCATGACAGGAGCTCGGCAATAAAGCAGGTTGCAAGCGGACGTTTCGGTGTAACGAGCAGATACCTTGTCAGTGCCCGCGAGATTCAGATAAAGATGGCTCAGGGAGCAAAGCCCGGTGAAGGCGGACACCTTCCGGGTAAAAAGGTTTATCCCTGGATCGCAAAGACCAGACATTCAACACCCGGTGTAAGTCTCATATCTCCTCCGCCTCATCACGATATATATTCGATCGAGGATCTGGCTCAGCTGATATATGACCTTAAGAATGCAAACAAAAATGCAAGGATATCCGTAAAACTCGTATCCGAGGCAGGTGTCGGTACAATAGCTGCAGGTGTAGCAAAAGCAGGTGCCGGAGTCATCCTTATCTCGGGGTATGACGGAGGAACGGGTGCTGCACCGTTAAGTTCGATCCACAATGCCGGACTTCCGTGGGAGCTCGGACTTGCTGAGACTCATCAGACACTTAAGTTAAACGGTTTAAGGAGCAGAGTTGTTATAGAAACTGACGGTAAGCTCATGAGCGGCAGGGATGTAGCGATTGCAGCGATCCTCGGAGCCGAGGAATTCGGATTTGCTACAGCTCCACTGGTTACACTAGGCTGTGTGATGATGAGGGTTTGTAACCTTGACACATGTCCGATGGGTGTTGCCACACAGAATCCCGAACTCAGAAAGAGATTTATAGGTAAGCCCGAATATGTTGAGAACTTCATGCGTTTTATCGCTGAAGAACTCAGAGAATATATGGCTAAGCTTGGTGTTAAAACAGTGGATGAGCTTGTCGGAAGAACAGATCTCATAAAGAGAAAAGATTCTCTTGAGGGAGTTGAAGCCAAGATAAAACTCGACAGGATAATAACAGGCGAGCCATCAGGCAATAACATATTTGATCCAAAAGCCCTTTATGATTTTGAACTTTCAGGAAAGAAAGATCAGCAGCTGATGGATAACGACAGATCCTTAATGGATGCCATAAAGAGCGGAAAGAAAGCTAAATGCAGTATAGAAGTCGGAAACGTGGACAGGGCTTTCGGTACTCTTATAGGTGCGGAGATCACAAGACAGCATCATACCGGACTTAAGGAAGATACCATCACAATAGACTGTAAGGGTGCCGGCGGACAGAGTTTCGGTGCATTCATACCTGCAGGTCTCACACTTGATCTTACCGGAGACAGTAACGACTACTTCGGTAAGGGATTATCGGGAGGTAAGCTGATAGTCAAGGCACCGTCAGATGCGGCATATGATGCCGAGAACAACATCATCGTCGGAAATGTGGCCCTTTACGGAGCAACATCTGGCGAGGCATATATCGCCGGCATGGCAGGTGAGAGATTCTGTGTAAGGAATTCCGGTGCCAAGACTGTTGTTGAAGGTGTCGGAGAGCACGGATGCGAATATATGACCGGTGGTGTTGCGGTAATCCTCGGTACTACGGGAAAGAACTTTGCGGCAGGTATGAGCGGAGGTATCGCTTATGTACTGGATGAGCATAACACACTATACAGAAACCTTAATAAAGAGATGGTCCTAATGGAGAAGGTTGAGCACAAGGCAGACAAGGAAGAACTTAGAAATCTCCTTGAGAAGCATGTGGCCTATACAGGTTCGATAAAAGCAAAGACCGTACTTGATGATTTTGACGGATATCTTGCCAAGTTTAAAAAGATAATCCCTGCTGATTACAAGAGGATAATGCAGTATACAGAGGAATTCATTGAGCAGGGCATGAGTCTTGAGGATGCACAGATCGATGCCTTCTATGCAGCAACATCGAAGGGAGGTGACAGATAATGGGAAAGCCAACCGGATTTTTGGATTATAAGAGAAAAGACAGTATAACGATACCTGAAAAGGAAAGGATCAAAAACTTTGAAGAGTTTCATACAGCACTTCCGAAAGAAGATCAGATGATCCAGGGTGCAAGATGTATGGACTGCGGCATACCTTTCTGTCAGGCAGGTGTCATGATATCGGGAATGGCCAGCGGATGTCCCCTTCACAATCTGGTCCCTGAGACCAACGAACTTGTTCATAAGGGTAACTGGGAGCAGGCATACATAAGACTTTCCAAAACTCACAGTTTTCCTGAGTTCACATCAAGAGTATGTCCGGCTTTATGTGAGGCTGCATGTACCTGTGGACTTCATACCGAGCCTGTCGCAACAAAGGACAATGAGAGAGCGATTATCGATTATGCATATGAGCACGGACTTGTTACGGAAGAAATACCGAAGGTTCGCACAGGAAAGAAAGTAGCTGTTATAGGAAGCGGTCCTTCAGGCCTTGCTACGGCTCAGCTCTTGAACAGAAGAGGACACAGTGTCACGGTCTTTGAAAGAAGTGACAGACCCGGCGGACTGTTAAGATATGGTATACCAAACATGAAGCTTGACAAGCGCTCCATAGATAGAAGGATAGATCTTATGGAGAAGGCCGGTATCGAGTTTAAGTGCTCTGTCAATGTCGGCAAAGACATAACCGCAGAAGAGATTCTTAAGGAATATGACAGAGTTGTACTGTGCTGCGGTGCATCAAACCCCAGAGACATAAAGGCTCCCGGAAGGGATGCCAAAGGCATATACTTTGCTGTTGATTTCTTAAAGGAAGTCAGCAAAAAACTGATGGACAATGATTATGACAGTAACAGTGTGATTACTGCGGATGATTTCAGTTTCGGTTCACTTAAGGGTAAGAGAGTGATAGTCATAGGTGGCGGTGACACAGGAAATGACTGCGTGGGTACAAGTATAAGACTCGGTGCCGCAGATGTCACTCAGATAGAGATGATGCCTCCTGCTCCGAACGAGAGAGCCGTAAACAACCCGTGGCCCGAATGGCCCAAGGTCATAAAGACGGATTACGGTCAGGAGGAAGCAATATACTGTTACGGAAAAGATCCCAGGATATTCAAGACCACTGTTACGGAATTCTTAAAGAATTCAAAAGGCCATCTTAAGGGTGTAAAAACTGTCGAACTGGAAAGCAAGTTTGACAAGGAGACCAAGAGATTTAACATGGTTCCCGTTGAGGGTACAGAGAAAGAACTTAAGGCTGATCTGGTACTCATTGCAGCGGGATTTCTGGGAAGCGAGTCTTATGTTACGCAGCAGTTTAAGGTGGACTGCAACGCGCGTACCAACGTGTCAACAGCGGAGGGTTCGCATAAGACATCCCGTGAGAATATATTTACTGCAGGCGACATGCACAGAGGACAGTCTCTTGTTGTGTGGGCGATAGCGGAAGGCCGCGAGGCGGCAAGAGAGGTTGATGAATCCCTTATGGGATATTCAAACCTTTGATAACAAGCCTATAAAATACTTGCATATAGGGTTGTCCTGGTGTATAACATTGTTTGTGAACACATGGGACAAAGGCGTCTTAAAAGAGATGTGCATGCATCTCTTTTGGGGCGCTATATTTTTTTGGAGGAAATATGTTAAAGATCAATGAAGATTATCTGAAATTAAGAGGCAGTTATCTGTTTTCGGATATAGCAAAGAAAGTTAAAAAGTTTGAAAGCGAGAATCCCGAAAAGAAGATCATAAGACTGGGAATAGGAGATGTGACACTGCCGCTTGCACCTGCTATCATAGAGACACTTCACAGATCTGTTGATGAGATGGGTGTAAAGGAGACTTTCAGAGGTTATGCTCCCGATCTCGGATATGAATTTTTGAGAAATACCATAGTTGAGAACGATTACAAGGCTCGCGGATGTGAGATATATCCCGATGAGATATTTGTTTCGGACGGAGCGAAATCAGACTCGGGAAATATTCAGGAGATATTCTCAAAAGACAACGTGATAGCTGTATGTGATCCCGTATATCCCGTATACGTTGATTCAAATGTAATGGCTGGCAGAACCGGAAGTTTTGATGAACTGAACGGACAGTGGAGCGACGTGGTATATATGCCATGTACGGCTGAGAACGGTTTTTGTCCTGAGATACCTGACAGACAAGCCGATATAATATATCTTTGTTTCCCAAACAACCCTACCGGTGAAGTTATAAGTAAAGACAGGCTTCAGGAGTGGGTAGACCATGCAAACAGAACAGGCTCCGTGATCATATATGATGCAGCATATGAAGCATACATCTCTGAGGATAACATACCTCACAGCATATATGAATGTGAAGGGGCAAGGACCTGTGCCATAGAGCTCAGATCATTTTCTAAGAATGCCGGATTCACGGGACTCAGATTAGGCTTTGCCGTTGTGCCCAAGGACCTTGTTGTTGGAGGAACAAAACTCAATTCCCTCTGGGCAAGAAGACACGGTACCAAATATAACGGTGCACCCTACATAGTACAGAGAGCAGGTGAGGCAGTCTACTCCGAGGCAGGAAAGAAACAGATAAAAGAACAGATAGCCTACTACATGGCAAACGCATCATATATATTCAACGGTCTTAAGGATGCCGGATATGAAGTTTACGGAGGAACAAACTCGCCTTATATCTGGCTTAAGACACCGAATGAAATGAGCAGCTGGGAATTCTTTGATACACTGCTTGATAAGGCAGCAGTCGTTGGTACTCCCGGAGTCGGTTTCGGACCTCACGGTGAAGGATATTTCAGACTGACAGCATTCGGTGACAAGGATGCGACAAAAGAAGCCGTCATGAGAATAACAAAGATCTAAAAAAGGCTTTGAAAAAAATAAAAAAGTACTTGCACATGATAAATGTGTAATGTATAATACCGTTTGGACAAAGGCGTCTTGAAGGGAATGCGATCGCATCCCCTTTAAGGTGCTATTTTTTTATATGCAAGTAGAGTTTATAGGAGGAAAAAAAGATGTCATATGTTGATGAGGTTCTGGATCTTGTCCAGAAGAGAGATGCTAGTCAGCCTGAGTTTATCCAAGCAGTAACAGAGGTGCTTAATTCACTCAGACCTGTTATAGAGCAGGACGAGGAGAAGTATAGAAAGCTTGCTATCCTTGAGAGAATTACCGAGCCTGATCGTCAGATCATGTTCAGAGTTCCGTGGGTAGATGATAACGGAAATGTACAGGTTAACAGAGGTTTCCGTGTACAGTTCAATAATGCCATTGGTCCTTACAAGGGAGGTTTAAGACTTCATCCTTCAGTAAACCTTGGTATCATTAAGTTCCTTGGATTCGAGCAGATCTTCAAGAACAGTCTTACAACACTTCCCATCGGCGGTGGTAAGGGTGGTTCAGACTTCGATCCCAAGGGTAAGTCTGACAATGAGATCATGAAGTTCTGCCAGAGCTTTATGACAGAGCTTTCTAAGTATATCGGAGCTGACGAGGATGTACCTGCCGGCGATATCGGAACAGGTGCTCGTGAGATCGGCTTTATGTTCGGTCAGTATAAGAGGATCAAGGGCCTCTATGAAGGCGTTCTTACAGGTAAGGGCCTTACATACGGCGGATCACTTGCCCGTACAGAGGCTACAGGATATGGTCTTCTCTATCTCACAGAAGAGATGGTTAAGTGCCATGGCGATAAGATGGAAGGTAAGACAGTTGCAGTTTCAGGTTCAGGTAACGTTGCTATCTATGCTTGTCAGAAGGCACAGCAGTTAGGCGCAAAGGTTGTTACAGTTTCTGATTCAACAGGCTGGATCTATGATAAGGACGGCATCGATGTTGAGCTTCTTAAGGAAGTCAAGGAAGTTAAGAGAGCACGTCTTACAGAGTATGCAGCAGCTCGTCCTTCCGCAGAGTATCATGAGAAGAAGAACGGTGAGCACGGTGTATGGCAGTACAAGGTAGACATCGCACTTCCTTGTGCAACACAGAACGAGCTTGATATCGAAGATGCAAAGATGCTTGTTGCCAACGGTGTTCAGTATGTTGCTGAGGGTGCTAACATGCCTACAACTATCGAGGCTACAGAGTACTTCCAGAAGAACAATGTACCTTTCGTAGGCGGCAAGGCTGCTAACGCAGGCGGTGTTGCTACATCTGCTCTTGAGATGAGCCAGAACTCCGAGAGACTTTCCTGGAGCTTCGAAGAGGTTGATGCTAAGCTTAAGAACATCATGGTTGGTATCTACCACAACATCGATGATGCTGCTAAGGAATATGGCATGGAAGGCAACTATGTTGCAGGTGCTAATATTGCAGGCTTCAAGAAGGTTGTTGATGCAATGATCGCTCAGGGTGTTTGCTGATAAGCCTTAATCCCGTCGAATAAGATTCAGGTATTCAATCCCCCGCCGTGTAAAACACGATGGGGGATTTTTTTTAAATGAGCATGGGGATATGTTTGAAAGTATGAAAGGGTTGTAGGATTTTAATCTGTTTATATAAGGGAAAAATTATGAATAATAAGGAAATACTGCGTATTGCCATGGAACAGTCGGCGGAGGATATCGGCTGTCAGGCAGAGGATTTTTTGAGAAAGGAAAATGTGATTACCGCTTACCATAAGGGGGATAATGCACGTAAATACATAAAGGAGCCGAATACATGCAGCCTTGTTTCCTACGGAAGCAATGTGGTTGCGGCTGTAACAGATGAAGTACAAGACATCGTGGAAGAGTATATGGGCCGGTATGCCTTTTATCATCTCTTTGAAACGCCAAGTCTGCACTGGCTTAATGAAAGGATGATTGAGCGGGGCCATAAGGTCTGTTATCAGCCGGAATACTATTTGCCTGATATAAGCAGGATACCTGATGCTACATGTCCATATGAACAGCGTGTGCTGGAACAGGGAGATTTTGCGGAGCTGTATCTTCCGGAATGGAGTAATGCACTCTGTGAAGACCGTAAACAGCTGGATGTGTTGGGGGTAGGGGCATATGATAAAGGTAAGCTTGTGGGGCTTGCCGGCTGCTCGGCAGATTGTGAAATGATGTGGCAGATAGGCATAGATGTGCTGCCGGAGTACCGGCAGCAGGGCATTGCATCAGCGTTAACTTCAGCCCTTGCAAAGGAGATACTTAAGCGTGATAAGGTGCCGTTTTACAGTTCTGCCTGGTCCAATGTCAGATCGGTGAGGAACGGGATAAAGAGCGGCTTTATCCCGGCATGGGTGGAGCTTAGGGTGAAGCCTGCAGAGGAGGTAGACAGGCTTAATAAAGTGTGGCTGAATGGCAATTCGCAGTAAATTAGTTTATAATAGAAATATGACAAACGAAGATATTGTAAAAAAACTGATAGATGACCTTGACCGGATCGGAACGATAGATCCTGATGACCTGCCGAATATAGATCTTTATATGGAGCAGGTGACAGGATTTATTGACAGCCGTCTTGGGACTTCAGCCAGAACGGCAGATGGCAGGATACTTACAAAGACCATGATTAACAACTATGCCAAGAATGACCTTCTGCCTCCGCCTGTTAAGAAGAAGTATTCCAAGGAACATCTCCTTATACTGATATTCATATATTATTTCAAGCATGTTATGTCCATAAATGACATACAGTCGATGTTGGATCCGCTTACATCAAAGTACTTCGGCAAAAACGGTCATATGACCATAGAAAAGCTTTACCGGGATGTATCCGCGTTGGAGCAGGGGGGGATAGATGATATAAAAAAAGATGTCCTGCAGAAATATGAAAATGCGGAGAAGCTCTATGACGGCGACGATGAAGAGGCAGAATTCCTGAGGACATTTACTTTCATATTTGAACTGAGCTATGACATCTATGTAAGAAAGCGGATGATAGAGTCCCTGATAGATAATTACAATGCAAAGTATGGAGAAAATGCTTTTAAGAAACATTCAGCCCGCAGCGTGGGAGAAAAACGGCCGGAAAAGCCGGTGAAAAAATCCGGGATCAAAAAGCGCAGGATAAAATAAACGGATACGTCATGTGCGTATCCGTTTTAATATTTCATCATACTGTTTGTACATTTTCTGTACCCCATTTTCAAGTGTGTAATAGTGGAAGATGTAGGGGATAAGCAGTATAAGCAGAGCGATAAGCAGTATTAACAGTCCGGTGTTCCAGGTTGGGAGTGATATCAGCAGGAAGAATACCGAAAAGGTAAGTATGGCGAAGAGGACCGTAACGATCAGG
>JAEEGJ010006714.1_pt1 | contig 34102 bp, 26 predicted proteins | sample 8958761 | NCBI WGS metagenome assembly JAEEGJ01 (sample SAMN16246546, study PRJNA631951) | gut metagenome | biome: gut microbiome; feature: rumen; material: RS-attached | host: Bos | place: Iran: Karaj | collected 2018-10
TGATATGAGCATAGAGATCAAGACCGTCAATACGGCGAACAAGCGGGAACTGCGCAAGTTCGTCCTTTTCCCGGAGAAACTGTACAGGCATAACCCCTATTATGTCCCCGGTCTCGTTTTCGACGAGATGGGCACCCTGAATCCCGCCACCAATCCTGCTTCCGATTTCTGTGAACAGGAACTCTATATGGCATATAAGGACGGAGAACCCGTGGGACGGGTCGCAGCCATAATAAACCGTTGGGCTAATGAGCATTGGAAACACGAAGAGGTGCGTTTCGGATGGTTCGACGCCATTGACGATGCCGAAGTATTCTCGGCGCTGATAGCAAAAGTCGAGGAGTTTGGCAAGGCGCATGGCATGACCCATATCGTCGGTCCTCTCGGATACACCGATTTCGATCCCGAAGGAATGCTGGTGGAAGGGTTCGACCAGCAGAGCACCATGCCTCTCATCTACAATCATCCTTACTATGTAAAGCAGATCGAAGCCCTTGGCTTCAAGAAGGATGCGGACTGGCTGGAATACAGGATCACGGTGCCTGAGCAGCTGCCTGACAAGTTCGTCCGCGTAGCGAAGATCGTCGCAGAAAGGAACAACTTCAGGGTACGCCCTGTGACAAGGAAACTGATACGCGAAGAGGATTATGCTACCAAGCTCTTCGCCGTCATTACCGACACCTACAAGGAGCTTTACGAATATACCATGCTGCCGGACAATCTTGCCGACAAGTACATAGGTTTCTACCTCAAGATACTGGACCTCAGGTATATAACGTCCGTAGAGAACGAGAAGGGCGAAATCGTGGCGTTCGGCATCACCATGCCTTCGCTCGCGGACGCCCTCATAAAGTCCCGTGGCCGGATCTTCCCCTTCGGCTGGTGGCATCTCCTGAAGGCTCTGTTCATCAAGCACAGTGAAGGAGCCGAGCTTCTTCTGATGGGTGCCCGCTCGGATGTACGTAAAACTGGGGTGACAGCCCTTGTGGTGTGCGACATGGTGGAAAAATACCGTAAACTCGGTGTCAAGTGGGCGGAATCCAACGCCGAACTTGAAGAGAATCACAGCATACGCAATCATTTCGAGGCGTTCGAACGCATTCAGCACAAACGCCGCCGTTCCTATAAAAAGGAGATAAAGTGATGAACGGACTTCTTCCTCCCCTTCCCGAACGCATGCGGCCCCATAATCTCGACGATTACGTGGGGCAGAAGCACCTTGTCGGCAAAGGATGCATACTGAGGAACATGATAGAGAGCGGCAATCTCAGCTCTTTCATCCTCTGGGGCCCTCCCGGCGTGGGTAAGACGACGCTGGCCCGCATCATAGCGGACAGTTGCAAGCGGGAGTTCTTTACCCTGAGCGCAGTCAGCGCAGGAGTGAAGGAAGTGAGGGAGGTCATAGACGCGGCAAAGGCGGGGGGCATTTTCTCCCAGACGGCTGCTCCGGTCCTCTTCATCGACGAGATTCATCGTTTCAACAAGGCCCAGCAGGATGCCCTCCTCGGGGCCGTGGAGGCCGGCACTGTCGTGCTGATAGGCGCGACTACGGAAAACCCCTCTTTCGAGGTCATCACTCCCCTCCTTTCCAGATGCCAGGTGTATGTCCTGAAGAGCCTGGACGTCGCGGACCTCCAGATACTTCTGGACCGTGCGCTGTCCACCGACGAGATCCTGAAAGAACGTAAAATAGAGATCAAGGAGACCGATGCCCTGTTCCGCCAGTCCGGCGGAGACGGCCGGAAACTTCTCAATATCCTGGAACTCGTCGTCGATTCCCAGGCTGGCAAGAAGAAGGTCGTGATAGACAATAAGGTCGTTACCGAGTGCCTGAACGAAAACGTTGCCATATACGATAAGGACGGCGAGATGCATTACGACATCATTTCCGCCTTCATCAAGAGCATACGCGGATCCGATCCCAATGCTGCAATATACTATCTTGCACGCATGCTGGACGGGGGCGAGGATCCCCTTTTCATAGCCCGCAGACTCTGCCTGAGCGCTTCGGAAGACGTTGGCCTGGCAAATCCCAACGCCCTCCTGCTCGCCAATGCCACTTTCCAGGTGGTGAACCAGATTGGTCTTCCCGAAGGCCGTATCCCGCTTGCGGAGTGTACGGTGTATCTTGCATCGTCTCCCAAGAGCAATGCCTCTTACATGGCCCTTGAGGAGGCCCTGCAGGTTGCGAAAGAAGACAAGACAAGGGCGGTGCCCCTGCATCTGCGCAACGCTCCCACCAAACTGATGTCCGATCTGGGGTATTCGGACGGTTACAAGTATGCCCACGATTATCCGGGACACTTCGTGGATCAGGAATTCATGCCGGCCGGGCTTGAAGGAAGGGTGTTCTATCATCCGGCCCCGAACAAGCATGAGGATGCCCTCAAGGCATACCTCCAGGCCTGCTGGCCGAAATACTACTCTAAATAATCAGAAAGGATATCCTATTCCGAAATGGAATGCGTTGTTGGAGCCCTTGAGCCATCCTCGGGGGCTTATGATCCGTGACCCTTCGGCCTTGGACGGGTCGACCATCTTCATGCCGAAATCCACACGGAGCAGGATAAACTCCAGATTCACGCGAAGACCCGTGCCCCAGTCGGCCGCCAGACTGTTGTAGAAATCGTTCAGCCTGAATGCCCCAAGGCGTCCCTCGGCCGTATCTTCATACTTGAGGTTCCAGACATTGCCTATATCCGTGAACAGTGCTCCTTCCAGCTTCCAGAACAGTTTGAAACGGTATTCCAGGTTCATCTCCAACTTGATGTCACCGGTCTGGCTGGGGATGATGAAGGCATCGTCACCGGCGGAAAAACCAGGGCCGAGGGCCCTCGCCTGCCAACCTCTCATGCTGCTGGCACCTCCGGCATAAAACTGCTTTTCGAAAGGCAGAGCGGATGAATTGCCATATGCATAGCCTGCACCTGCAAGCAATCTTGTGGAAACCGAGTTGGACTTGTCCAGACGCCATGTCCGCCCAACCGAATACTCCGCCCTCACGTACTGGGCGTAGGGTGAACCTCCTATGCAGTAGGAACCGTCGGCATTCACGCTCATGAGGTTCTTGAAAAGGCTCAGCACATTGCCGGAAACGTCCATGCTCAGACGGTGGAAATGATAATCGCCCGCAGGCACTATTTCGGTGCTGGAATTATAGTAAAGCACGGCTCCCACGCCGGCATCCAGGTGGTCCTGATAGGAATACCTCATGTAGGGATTGTTGGACAGGGTCTTGCTGAAAGCCGCATCAAGACCGTACAGTTTGACGAAGTTGACCTGCAGGGGGAAGAGCTGATAGCTCACGTTGTGCTTCGTGGTACCTGAATAACCGTATTTCACAGATACCAGGTTGCGGGTGTATTCCGGCCTGTTCTGATGGTTGAAAGCAAGGTTGATTTCCGTCCTGGGGATGCTTGAACGGCGGAACAGGCTGTACGGGAGACCGAGGAAACGGGGAAAACTGAGACCGGCGGAGAGACCGTATTCGATCGCCTTCGTGTCGTCGTCCAGCTTGAACTGGAAGTCTCCGTTGAAACCGAGGTTCAGCCACTCTCCTCCGTGGAACACGTTTTTATGGAAAAAGCTGAGCTGGGGGGATATTCCCATAAGCCCCGAGGAGTTGCTGGAACCCTCGAGATTGACCTTGAAGCCCTGAACCGGGGAACGCGAGAGATTGATGCTGCAGTCGACCGTGCTGCTGTCCGCCTGTGTCATTTCTATGGATACCCCGCTGAAAAGCTTTATCGAGGAAAGGCGGCTGTAGGTGGTTGCAACCGTGTTTTCGCTGTAAACATCGCCCGGTTTAACCGTGTTCAGGCCTTTCAGGACAGATTCCCTGAACTTGAGGTCCTTCGGCAGGCTGATGAAGACCTTGCCTATGGTGTACTTGTTGAGAGGCAGTGCACTGGCGGACGTCTGGCTCCTCTCATATTCCCTGACCCTGTACTTGAGGAGGGTATGGCCGCCGAGGGTGTCGGCCTCGAAAGAGTAATTGTTTTTAGTCAGGGAATAATAACCCAGATTGCGCAGGCGCGTGGCGGAGCGCACGGTCTCCCCTTCCAGCAGCCGTTCGGAGAGCCAGTTGCCTTTCAGCAGCGAAGAGACGGTCGCGGTGTCGGCAAGGAAATCGGCTGCAAACGGCTCATATTCAGGCACTTCGAACTTGATGTCCTCTATCTTGTATCTGTCTCCCAGCGTGACCAGATAATTGACCTTGATGGTCTTGTATCCGCGTACGGTGATGCTGTCCACCTGGCAGTTGTAATAGCCCAGATAGTGGAGCCTGTTGGTTATGTTGGTTATGGACGTGCCCACGGAAGCCTCGTCGTAAACTACGGGAGCAGTGCCCAGTTTGTGAAAGATTCCGTCCTTTTTGGACCAGTTGTACACATACATGAACGGATTGAACCCGAGGATTCCTCCACCGCTTTCGTTCTGCCTGATGTAGTTGCTGACCTCGCTTGTATTGAAGAGTGGATCGTCGATAATGGTGACCTCGTTCCCTTTCAGCCTGTACTCCCCCTCTTTCAGCACCCGAGTGGTGCTGCACGAAAAGAACAGGACGCAAAGCGCGGACAGGATGAGGACACGTTTCATATCTTACAAATATAACAATTATTTGCTTTTGTCTGTCGCCTGATGTATTTTTGCAATGATGGAAACACTCAGCAACAAGGATATCAAGCTCATACGTTCCCTTCGCGAAAAGAAATACCGCGATGAACTCGGGATGTTTACGGTCGAAGGGGAAAAAATGGTAGCCGAGGCCGCGGCATCGGGCTTCGATATAGTAATGACAGTCCGTAGGGACGAGGTCGGAGAGGCGCTCATGGAGCGCATCAGCGCCTGCAGCAGCCCCTCCCCCGTGTTGGCCGTGGTGCGTAAGCCGTCGCCCGCCTCTCATCCGGCTTCCGGCCTTTGCCTGGCCCTGGATTCCGTAAGGGACCCGGGCAACATGGGGACCATCCTCCGCCTGGCCGACTGGTTCGGGGTGGACTGCATCTTCGCATCCCCCGACAGCGTGGAGGTATATAATCCCAAGGTGGTGCAGGCATCGATGGGTGCCATCTTCCGTAAGAAGCTGATATACTGCGACATAGCTGTCAAGTGCGAAGAGTTCCGCTCCGCCGGACTGGATGTTTTCGGTACTTTCCTGAATGGAGAGGACATCTATAAGACCGACCTTCCCGCCGAGGGCCTTATCGTGATGGGAAACGAAGCCAACGGCATAAGCGAAGCGGTTGCATCCGTCTGTAGCAGGAGGCTCACCATACCCTCTTTCGGCGGTGGTGCCGAATCACTCAACGTTTCCCTTGCCGCCGCTATCGTGGTTTCTGAATTCAAGAGATGGAAGTAATATATCAGGTGCTGCCCAGATTCTGGGGAAAAGGCAAGTTTTCGGATTGGGATTCAAAGACTTTCAGCTATCTCAAGTCGCTGAACGTCAGTGCGGTATGGTATACCGGAGTAATACGTCACGCCAGCGGAAGACCCTATGTCAAGGGCGACCCCGGATCCCCGTATTCCATCGAAGACTACCATGACGTGAATTCCTATCTTGCCGATGTGCCGGAACGCAGGATGGAGGAGTTCGGAAATCTTGTCTCCCGTACCCACAGAGCCGGATTGAAGGTGATAATAGACTATGTCCCCAACCATGTCTCCCCTGACTGCAAGGACCTCCCAAAACATGATTGGTGCGACTACGACTGGACTGATACCCGCAAGGTTGACTACGGGAAGCAGGAAACCTGGGAGAAGATGCTGGAAATAGTACTTTTCTGGGCTTCCACGGGCATAGACGGGCTGCGCTGCGATATGGTGGAGATGGTGCCTCCGGAGTTCTTCAAGTGGCTGATAGCCAATGTGAAGAAGCATTATCCGGAGCTTATGTTCATAGGCGAGGTCTACGACAAATCCAACTACCGGCGTTATATTACGGACCTGGGCTTCGATCTTCTATACGACAAGTCCGGGCTGTACGACAACCTGCGCGCCATCATCTGCAATGGTGCTTCCGCCCGGAACATAACCCGCAACTGGCAGTTCCTGCAGGACCTGCAGCCCAACATGCTCAATTTCCTTGAGAATCACGACGAGCAGCGTTTCGCCTCGCCATGGTTCGCCGGGGATGCCGGAAAGGCCTTCCCCGCCCTGGCCGTCGGGGCCCTTTTCAACGGTGCGTCCTATATGATATATGCCGGGCAGGAGATTGGAGCGGATGCATCCGAAGGCGCTGAAGGAAGGACTTCCATTTTCAACTGGACGCATCCTGAACCACTGAAAAGACTGTATTCCTATATACATACAGGAAAGGGACTTACGCAGGGTGAGATGAATCTTTTATCGAGATACCGCGAGCTGCTCGGAAACCTCGATTCTCCTGTCTTCTCCGGAGGTTTCAACTACGATCTCTGCTGGTGCAATTCCATACTTCTCGGCTTCGATCCCGAGAAGCATTTCGCCTTCCTGCGCTACAAGCGCCTACCCCGCAAACGTAAGGCAGAAGCCGTGCTTGTGGTCTGCAATTTCTCGGGCGAGAGCACGGAAATGCAGATCAACATTCCGGAAGATCTCCGGCAGAAAAAGGAACTGGGCTGGCTGCCTCAGCGGGTGAAGGTTTCCCTGAAGCCCTGGGATGCGTACACGATGCCTTTGACATCCACGCAGTAGAGCTCTTTACCTACAAAGAAAAGGGACTCCGGTTCGTTGGGGATACCTGCGGACAGTAGGTCCATGCACCACAGTTCGCGCCCGGTTTCGAGGTCGTAGCAGACTATGGCGGAGTCCCCCGCCATGCCGAAAACCTGATACATCTTTCCGTCCCTGATGACGGCTCCCTGTGTGGCCAGCCGGAAGGCATAATTGCGGCGTGCAAGTATGTCTGATGCCGAAATGCTCACTTCGCCGTATCCGGCGGCAGGAAGCTTGAAGCGGAGCAGCTGGAGGCCATTCCCGAAGCGGGCATCGTTCCAGCTCTCGCGGCTGTAGCCGGTGACATAGAATTCCCCTTTCTCATTGTCCAGCACGAGGTTGGGATACCAGACGCCCATGACCGCAGGTTCGGGAAGGACGATCTTCTGGATCAGCTCTGCGCCGTACTCCCCTTTCTTGCCCGTTATACGGAACGAGCATATACAATGCTCGTTCCTGTTCTCCTGGCTCACGTAAACCAAGGGTATCCTGTCTCCTTTAACCAGATAGATATCAGATACGCAGGCATTGTTGCAGTGCCAGGTCTTTCGGCCTTCCAGGGGGATGCGCTGCAGGTGTCTGCCGTCTTTCAAGGAGAAAACGTCTATGGCTGGGGCGCCGTCCATGAACTGGAAGATGCAGCCGTCAGCCGCTATGCCGCCCTGCCTTGAACCGGGGACCTTGCTTTCCGGATTCTCGCGGAATGCTTCCTTGAAAAACTGTGCGTTCGCGGGCCATGCCGCCAGCAGAACGGAAGCCAGGAGGATGAGTGTCTTTTTCATATCTTTACAAAGATAAGAAAAGTATATGCCGTTTGCATGTTTTTTCTTAACTTTGCGTGCGTAGTTATGTAGAAATACACTTTATCATCATTATGAAAGATTCAATAATCATCCTTTGCGGCGGCGGCCCTGCTCCTGGCATGAACACCGTCGTTTGCTCTGTAGCAAAGACTTTCCTCTCCAACGGCTATCGCGTAATCGGCCTTCACGGCGGTTATTCCGGCCTTTTCAGCAAGGCTCCCCGCACAGAAGACATCGACTTCTTCAAGGCTGACGCATATTTCAACCGCGGCGGTTCCTATCTCCAGATGAGCCGTTTCAAGCCCACGGACGAGGATTTCGAGAAGAACTTCAACCTCGGCCTGTTCAAGGACAACAACATCAAGCTCCTCGTGACCGTCGGCGGCGACGATACCGCATCCACCGCCAACCGCATCGCCAAGTTCCTCGAGGCCAAGCAGTATCCCATCCACAATATCCACGTGCCCAAGACGATCGACAACGACCTTCCTCTGCCCGGCAACGCCCCTACCTTCGGATTCAACTCCGCAAAGGACGAGGGCGCACACCTCGCACGCACCGTGTATGAAGATGCCCGCACCTCCGGCAACTGGCTTCTGATCAGCGCAATGGGCCGCAGCGCAGGCCATCTGGCCCTTGGTATCGGCGAGGCCACCCACTGCCCTATGACCATTATCCCGGAGATGTTCAACAAGACGGCCATCAACCTCGACAAGATAGTCAAGCTGGCCATCTCCGCCATCCTCAAGCGCAAGATCCTCGGAATCCCCTACGGCACCGTGGTGGTCGCCGAGGGCGTATTCCACGACCTCGATCCTCAGGAAATCAAGAACGCCGGCGTAACCATGACCTACGACGAACACGGACATCCCGAGCTCGGCAAGATCAGCAAAGCCGTCCTCTTCAACGACATCCTCGATAAGGAATTCAAGAAGATAGGCCTCAAGATCAAGACCCGTCCCGTGGAGATCGGCTACGACGTCCGCTGCCAGGATCCTATCGGATACGACCTCACGTACTGCACCGAGCTTGCCATGGGAGCCTACGAGCTCTTCGCAAAGGGCGAGACCGGATGCATGGTATATGTCGATGCCGAAGGCGAAGCCCATCCTCTCTACCTGAAGGACCTGCAGAATGCAGAAGGCAAGATCCCTCCGCGCCGCGTGAACATCGACGGCGGCACCGCCCAGAACTACTTCTCGCATATCTGCCACTATATCACTCCTGCCGATTACGAGGCTGCGAAGAAGTACGTTCCCAATCCTGAGGACTACGACTTCAAGAAGATTCTCGGCTGGTAAGTTCGATGGACCGCGAGGCAGCACATAGCAGGATTCTGGAACTCAGGAAGATCCTGGAGGAAAACCGACGGCTGTATTATGTCGAGAATTCCCCTAGGATTTCCGATTTCGAGTATGATTCCCTGGAACATGAACTGGAGGCCCTGGAGGCGGATTTTCCCGAATTCGCCTCCACCGACTCCCCTACGCAGCACGTAGGCAGCGACCTGGTTCGCGAGTTCGTGCAGCGGCCCCACCGCTATCCCATGCTGTCTCTCGGCAATACTTATTCCATCGCGGAGGTGGAAGAATTCTCCGCACGGGCCGACAAGGCCCTCGGCACGGCCTTCACCTACTGCTGCGAACTCAAGTTCGACGGCACCGCCATCTGTTTGACGTACAGGCACGGGCGTCTCGTGCAGGCGCTTACACGCGGCGATGGTGTGGTCGGGGATGACGTTACGGAGAATGCAAAACGCATCTCCAACATCCCCCATCAGCTTCACGGAGACTATCCCGAAGAGTTCGAGATCCGGGGTGAGGTGCTGATGCCTTACAGTGCATTCGACAAGCTCAACGAGCTTCGCGTGCTGGATGAGGAACAGCCCTTTGCAAACCCGCGCAACGCCGCATCCGGTTCGCTCAAGCTGTTGAATCCGGATGAAGTGGCCAGGCGCGGCCTGTGGTGTACCCTATATCATATCCCTGCACAGAGCCTGGACTTCGAATCGCACGACCAGGCCCTGCGTGCTGCGGCATCCTGGGGACTTCCGGTCTCGGACGACCGCCGTATCTGCAAGGATATCAACGAGATAAAGGCCTTCATAGACCATTGGGACGTGGCCCGGAAGAGCCTCCCTTACGCCACCGACGGCGTGGTCATCAAGATAAATGAGATGGCCTACCAGCGCGAGCTGGGATATACCGCCAAGTCGCCCAGGTGGGCCGTGGCATACAAGTTCAAGGCCGAGCAGGCCCTCACGCCCATCCTCTCGATAGATTATCAGGTAGGCCGTACGGGCGCGATAACTCCCGTGGCCAACCTCGAACCCGTCCTTCTTTCCGGCACCATGGTCAAGCGCGCGACGCTGGTGAACGAAGACCAGATACGTGCCCTGGATATCCACGAGGGCGATTATGTCTATGTTGAAAAAGGAGGAGAGATTATCCCCAAGATAACGGCCGTGGAGCCCTCCAGGCGTAAACCCGGTGCTTCAGTGCCGGAGTTTCCCAAGACATGCCCGGACTGCGGTACTCCCCTAGTGCGCGAGGAGGACGAAGCCAAGTGGTTCTGCCCGAACAGCGACGGCTGCCCCATGCAGATAAAGGGCGAGCTGCTGCATTTCAGCGGCCGCAAGGCCATGGACATCCTTGCCGGAGAAGCAACCATAGACCAGATGTTCAGTCTGGGTCTGGTGCGCACTCCGGCAGATTTTTACGACCTCACGCTTCATCAGTTGAGCGGTCTGGAAGGATGGAGGGAAAAGTCCGCCCTGCGTTTCCGCGCGAGCCTGGACAAATCCCGCGAGGTTCCTTTCGAACGCGTGCTGTTCGCCCTCGGCATAAGCTATGTGGGAGAAACCACGGCAAAGACGGTAGCCAGATATTTCAAGGATGTCGATACCCTTGCCGCCGCGACCGAAGAACAGCTCAAAGAAGTCCCCGACGTTGGAGACGTGTGTGCAAAGAGCATTTTCGATTATTTCAGGGATGAACGCCATCTTATTGAAATTCAAAGGCTCAAGGCGCATGGCCTAAGATTCGACGTAGAAGAAGCCGGCTCTGCTTCCTCAGATGCCCTGGCTGGAAAGACAATAGTCATCTCCGGCACTTTCAGCATCTCGAGGGATGAGATGAAGGCGTTGATAGAGGCGAACGGAGGCAAGAATTCCGGGAGCATCAGCGGCAAGACGTCATTCCTTCTTGCAGGAGAAAAACCCGGCCCTGAGAAACTCAAGAAGTGCGAGGAACTCGGAGTACCGATAGTGGACGAAACTGCATTCATGGCAATGCTTCCGTCCTCCCCCGCACCGGCCGCAACGGAAGACAAAGTTGAACAGTTAAGTCTTTTCTGAAGATGAGAAAGTATGAGATGACCGACAGGAAGGTAACCTGGAAAGACATAAAGGAACTCTTTACGGACAAGATCTGGGGTATGGAAACGGACTTCGCTACCGGAGCCTGGAAAACCATGGTGCGCTTCGTCAAGCTCGTCCGTATCACGTTCGATTCATTCGCCGAGCACCGCATGGGCTTCCAGTGTGTCGCCCTGAGTTACTTCGTCACGCTCGCCATCATCCCTCTTACGGCATTCATTTTCTTCGTTTCCAACGGTCTGCATCTCGCCGACAAACTGGAGATGCTGCTTACCAAGATACTCCCCAATAATCTGGACCTGGTGAGTATTGCCATCCAGAAGGCGGACAATATCATCGCCGCAGCCCAGTCAGGCCCCGTGGGAATCGTTTCCGCACTCCTGTTCATGTGGACGATCATCTGGCTCATGTTCCAGACGGAACGGGTATTCAACAATGTCTGGGGCATACGCAAGATACCCCGCAAGACCTACAAGCGTTTCGGCTTCTATATCGGCCTGCTGCTCCTGATACCGTTTGTCGTGATAATCTTCTGCTATGGAATCGCCCTTTATTCCAATGCGGTGTCGCTGATAGGCCTGAATGCGGAGAACCTTTCACGCTTTGTGGGGTGGCTGCTGTTCTATGCGGTAGTCGTTTTCACGCTGTCCGCGGCATTCAAGTACATCCCCGCATGCGAAGTCAAGTACAGATATGCGCTGATTTCGTCCATTTTCATCTCGGCCGTTTTCTGCGCGTTCCAGTACCTGTATCTCGAAACCCAGATGTTCGTCAGCCGCCTGAATGCCGTATACGGTGTAATCGCGGCCATACCGCTGTTCCTCATCTGGCTGAACTACAGTTTCCAGATCGTAATGTACGGTGCCCAGTTCACCTATGCCCTTCAGCATGTCGATGACTATAAACTCGATGAGTATAAACTGATCAAGAGATGAGCAGCGTTTCCAAATTCACCATCAAGGACTACAATCTCATCCGCAAGGAATGGGAGAAGCTCTATGCCGCGGCATCGGAGCGCTGCCGCGATGAGGAGGAGCTGACCATCGTCAAGAAGGCCTTCGACTTTGCAAACCAGGCCCACAGGAACGTCAGGCGTCGTTCCGGGGAACCCTACATCCTGCATCCCATCCAGGTCGCGGAGATAGTGATAGACGAGATAGGCCTTGGCTACAAGTCCATCTCCGCCGCCCTGCTCCACGATGTCGTGGAAGATACGAGCTATACCATAGACGATATCCGGAACCTTTTCGGAGACAACATAGCCCTGCTGGTGGACGGGCTTACAAAGATCAAGACCGTGCTGGACAACGAAGACCGCAAGCGCGGGCCCATGACCTCCACCGAAAGCATACAGGCAGAGAACCTCAAGCGCATCCTGCTTACGCTGAACGACGACGTGCGGGTGGTGCTCATCAAGCTTGCCGACCGCCTTCACAACTGCCGGACCATAGAATTCATGCCCGAGCACAAGCGGGACAAGATCCTCAGCGAGACGATGTTCATCTTCATCCCTCTCGCCCACAGGCTGGGTCTGTACGGGGTCAAGTCGGAGATGGAAAACATCTGGCTCAGGTTCAAGGAACCGGATGCATACAGGGAGATTTCCGAACGCATCAGCCAGAACGTGGCGGACCGGGATGCGGAAATCGACAATTTCATCAAACCCATAGAGACCGCACTCAAGCAGGCGGATCTTTCGGTCCACATCAAGAAACGCATCAAGACCCCGTATTCCATCTGGTTCAAAATGCGGACGAAGAACGTTCCTTTCGAGCAGATATACGACCTTTATGCCGTGCGAATCATCTTCGACCAGTCCCCAGATCCGGAGGCCGAGCGCCGGCAGGCATACCTCATTTATTCCATCCTCATCGGCCTGTATACATCACAACAGAGCCGTTTCAGGGATTGGATAACATCCCCGAAGAGTAATGGTTACGAGGCCCTGCACTGCACGCTCATGAGCCGTTCAGGGTTCTGGATCGAAGTGCAGATCCGTTCCAGGAGGATGGACGACATCGCCGAAAAGGGAATTGCCGCGCACTGGTCCTACAAGAAGAACGGCTACATTTCGGAGATGGACAGCGAGATGGACAAGTGGCTGGAGAAGGTCCAGGAAATCCTCGTCAGCTCCGACGTGAATGCGCTCGAGCTGCTGGACATCATCCATAAAGACCTGATAACCACCGATATAGTCGTCTTCACCCCTAAGGGGGAACAGCGTACCATACAATATGGGGCGACGGTGCTGGATTTCGCATACAATATCCACACCCACATAGGCAACCAGGCTATTGCGGCCAAGGTAAACATGAAACTCGCTCCCCTGTCGCAGGTGCTGAAGGCCGGCGACCAGGTGGAGATCATCACGGCCGAGAGCGCACATCCTAAGATCGAATGGCTTCAGTTCCTCCAGACCAGGCATGCCCGCAACCTTGTCATCGAATACTTCCGTAAGAACCGTCGTCCCCTCATAGAGAAGGGAAAGGATATCTATTCCGAAAGGCTGACGGTCATGGGTATCGAACGGAACAAGGAGAATCTCAAGAAGATGCTCCGGCATACCATGCTGAACGATGCCTCCGAACTCTATTTCCGTGTCGCGCTCGGCCTGCTGGGCCCCGAAGTCTTCCGGGACACCTTTACCGGTTCCCGCACTCCGTCCGGACATGGAGGTTACCTGCTGTCCACCTGCTGCAATCCTATTCCCGGTGATCCCGTAATCGGATTCAGGGCGGAGGACGGCACGGTGATTGTACACAAGAAGTCGTGTCCCGAAGTGGAGAAACTCGCACTGGAGTACGGCAGTTCCCGTTTCGTGGTTGTAGATGGATTCGATTCCGGATTTGCGGATTTCCCCGTCCGCCTGTCGCTGCGCGGCATCGACAAGATGGGGCTCCTTAACAAAATCAGCCAGTTCGTATCCCTGACCATGGAAATCAATATCCGGGAGATACACCTGAGCGGCAAGGACGGTCTCATGGACGGATATATCGAAATGCTCGTTCACGACAAGAACAACCTGGAAGCCATGATAAAGGGCCTCCGAAAAATCGACGGCGTCCAGGATGTCGTCCGTACGGATATATGATGAAGAAGTACGTTCCCCTCATAATCGTCCTGCTGGCACTGTTCGCACCGGTGTTCATGCCGTCGTGCGCCAATACGACCCAGGCCCCGTCCGGTGGCAAGAAAGACACCATCCCGCCTTATATCATCGATATAAAGCCCCTCCCGGGTGCAATAGGCTTCCCGCTGGAGAAGGGAAAGATCGTTTTCTATTTCGATGAATACGTCACCATCAAGACGGCTACGGACATATTCCTCTCTCCCCCGCTTGAGAAGAGGCCCAAGTCCAGAATCGTTGGAAAGAAACTTGAAATCACTTTTGAGGGAACCCTGGAGCCGAATACCACTTATACCTTGAACCTGAACGGCGCCATTGCCGACAACAACGAAGGCAACAGGTTCCCCGGTTTCACCTATGTTTTCTCAACGGGAGAACGGATCGACTCGATGTTCATCACCGGAACCGTGCTGGACTGCAACACGCTTTCCCCTGTGAAAGGCGCCACGGTCATGCTCTATAAGGATCATTCCGATTCTGCGGTTTTCCTCCAGCGCCCCTATGCTGCAGGAATGACCGACGACTGGGGTTATTTCGTGCTGCCTTTCATCCAGGACACTTTATACAGGATATATGCCATCAAGGATGCAGGAGGCGACAACATATACAGTCCCGACGTCGACAGGGTCGCTTTCATCGATTCCCTGATAAGGCCTGACTGGAAAGTCGCGGATTCTATCCCGGAGCTGCTTAAATACGACATGACAGATACTATCGGCTGTCAGGAACGCCGCAGCCAGCACGAGCTTAAACTCTTCCGCGAGCATCCTAGCAAGCAGTACATAGTAAACAAGGTGCGCACGTCGCCCCGATCCGCTTACATTACCTTCATGGCTCCCGATGCCTGGATCGATTCCCTGTGGTTCGGAGGATATCCTGCCGACAGGGTGATCTCCCAGTTCAATATCCAGCAGGACAGTCTCGAACTGTGGCTGAACGACAGGCGTCCGGCCCCGGATACCCTTCATCTTTTCGTCAATTACAGGAAGACGGATTCGACAGGAGTCATGAGGCCCGAGCTTGAACATGTCAAGCTGGTAATGGATCCGGAGGTCAAGAAGAATTATTCAAAGAGCCGCCGCCGTAACGTGAAGCACGAGGATACCATATGCGTTTATTCTCTAAAGGCGGAGCCGGAGAACGTGGAAAAGGAGGGTTTCGTGATGGAATTCAAGTATCCCATCATCTACGAGAATTTCGATTCCCTGCGTTTCCGTTATGTCAATCCCAAGCAGAAAGAGTTCAAGGGAGAGGTGTCCATAGAGCAGGATTCCCTGAATCTCAGGCGTTATGTCATCCGTCCCAGGGTCAAATTCCAACCTGGTTTCGAGTATTTCCTGAAGGTTCCGCACCGTTCTTTCAAGGATATCTACGGCTACTGGTGTGACAGCACCGAGGTCAAGGTGGCCCTGCCTACCGATGAATCGCTGAGTCTGCTTAACGCGAATATCACCGGCGTTGACAGGAAGTATATAGTCGACCTGCTTGACGAGAAGCGCACGAAGGTGATCCGTTCATATATCATCGAGAAAGACTGCGTGCTGTCTTTCCCCTACCTCAAGGCCGGAAGGTACTCCATCCGCATTGCGGACGATGGCAACAACAATTCCATAGTCGATACAGGCGACCTGCTTCAGCACCGCCAGCCGGAGCCGGTCCACTTTGTCAAGTTCGGTGACAGCGAGTATCTTGAGATAATGAAATCCGCTGAGCTTGACCAGAAGATAGACCTTTCCGAACTGTTCAAGAAAGAATGAAGAAAGTCCTGGTAATAATCGCCGTTGTTTTCCCGTTCCTGGCCCTTCAAGCCCAGGAAGCCGGGACTTTTGCCGTGGAAGGGCCTCAGTTCAGTTCAGGGAACGTGCGTTATATCCAGGATACTACCGTGACCGTAGAGACATATGCCGACATCAACGATTACGACCTTCTCGGCATCAACTACGGAATGACCTGGTCCCAGATGCAGTTCAATCCTCCCGTAAAGCAGGATTGGATCGTCAATCCTTTCTACGTATCGCTGAACTATACCCATTATCTGAAGATGTTCGACTACATGCCGTTCTTCGGATATCAGATTGGTATCGCTTACGGCAAGGAGGGTTACAAATTCAAGGAGAACAAGGAAACGGGCTCCATTTATACCATCGAAGGGGCGACCGAAGCGGTGATGGACGTGATCGAAGTTCCTTTCCTCGCCCATTTCCATTTCGATGCCCTGCATTTCAAGATCATGGCGAATGCGGGCCTTTACGGTGGATACAGGCGGACCATTACCCGTCGCGGCCCCAGGGTTACGGCCGGCCTCGAAAATGCGTTCAAAGACACTGACCGCCAGCCGGACTACGGTCTTCAGGGCGGGGCCGGCATCGGTTTCATATTCAGCCCCTGGGAATTCCATTTCAATGCCCTGGTCCGTTATTCGTGGTCCAGCATCTATACTCCCGATTCTTCGCCCAGTATCTATAACAAGTATTATTACCGTTTCGCTTATCCACTGGACGTCAACGTAATGTTCGGTGTATACTATCAGCTTACGAAGCGTACGGGCCGTACGTCTAAAGACCTGAAGCGCCAGGCGAAGGATATCGTAATCAATGGCTGGGAACTTGACCATGGAAACACTGAAAGTAAGGATAGGTAAGGACCTGGTGATAGGTGAACCCGGGCATATCGTCGTCCAGACGATGTGCAACACCCATACGTACGACATCGAAGCCACCGTAGACCAGTGCATGCGCATGAGCAGGGCCGGCGCGGAACTCATACGCATCACCGTTCCGGGGATGAAAGACGTGCCCTGCATCGCCGAGATAAAGCGGATACTGCGTTCCAATGGTGTCATGACACCTCTTGTCGCAGACATCCACTTCTCTTCGGAAACCGCCGTCGCGGTTGCCAAAGTGGTGGAAAAGGTTCGGATCAACCCGGGCAATTTCCATCCCGACCATGAGACCGCCAGGGCGCGTTTTGCAGAGCTTCTGGGAGTTTGCAAGGGATACGGCACGGCAATCCGCGTAGGACTCAACCACGGATCTCTGGGCAAGTACATAACGGACCTTTACGGCAACACTCCCCTTGCAATGGCCAAGGCCGCGATGGAATGGCTGCAGATGTGCGTGGAAAACGATTTCTTCCAGGTCGTAGTATCGCTGAAGTCCAGCAACACCATAGTGATGGTGGAGGCCTACCAGCTTCTGCATAAGATGATGCAGGAATCCGGGGTGGTCTTCCCCATGCACCTTGGCGTTACCGAGGCCGGCAACGGGGACAGCGGGCGCATCAAATCGTGCGTCGGAATAGCCACGCTGCTTGATCAAGGCATAGGAAACACCGTGCGCGTTTCCCTGACAGAAGACCCTGTCGAAGAAATACCCGTGGCGAAGTATCTTGCCGAGAGATACGGAGGTAAGCCCGTCAGCATGCCACATGGTCGCGAACGCGTCATCCTGGACGCCGCCTGCGATTACGGTCCGTCCCTGCTCATGCACAGGATCGATGACCTGAAGCTCGATACCGGTCTGGGCGCTGAGTTCGACGCATATCTTGCCGATGAAATACTTCAGGCATCCAGACGCCGTTTCTACAAGCCGGAATACATTGCCTGCCCGGGCTGCGGACGCACCATGTATAATCTTCAGGATGCCTTCGAGAAGGTGAAGGCCCGCACGTCCCATCTCAAGGGGATGGTAATCGCCGTCATGGGGTGCATAGTAAACGGCCCTGGAGAGATGGCCGATGCCGACTGGGGTTACGTGGGTGAAGGAAACGGCAAGGTAAGCATATATAAAAAGAACGTACCGGTACTGAGGCACGTTCCTGAAGATGAAGCTCCGGACAGATTGCTGGAACTTATCGAATCTGAGCTATAACCGTCTCGCACGCCCTGGTGTGGTCTCCCAGGCATACTTTAATCTCAGCGTCCATAGGAAGGAATATGTCCATCCTGGATCCGAATTTGATTATACCGCACTGCTCCCCGGCCTTTACCTTGAGGCCGGGCTTGGCGTAATTGACAATTCTGCGGGCAAAAGTGCCTGCGTGTTGCTTGAAAAGCACTTCCGAGCCTGAAGCTGTGCGTATGCACGTGCTCGTGTGCTCGTTCTCTTCGGAGGCCTTCGGCTTGAATGCGAGGAAATGCTTTCCGGGATTATACTTGTAATAAGTAACCTCGCCCGTCACCGGCCAGAAATTGGCATGCACGTCGAAGAAATCCATATAGACGCATACTCTTTTGCATTGGCGCTTGATGTACTCGTCTTCGAAGACTTCATCGATTATGACGACTTTTCCGTCGGCCGCAGAACTTACCAGGGTATCGCTACCCGCCGCCGCCCTTTCGGGAACACGGAAAAAGAAAAGCTGCCAGATGCAGAAAACCCACGCGAAGACTATCAGTAGCCATTTCACCCATGCAACGTTCACGAACCTGTACGTCACGAAGATGAACAAGGCCGCAATGACGAAAACGACCGCAAGGGTGCCGAATGAGTTCCTGTCTATCTTCGGTATGCTCATATCAGATTGAAAGCCAAGAGATAAAGCGTTCCGGCCGGAATAGCGGCAAGGGAACTGTCGAAACGGTCGAGCATGCCTCCGTGCCCGGGAATCAGGTTACCGGAATCCTTTACTCCGAAGAAACGCTTCCATGCGGACTCAAGAAGATCTCCGAGGACCCCGAAGCAATTTACGGTAACTGCAAAGGCAAGGCAATGGACCAGAGGGAATTCCAGCAGACCGCATGCTTTCATGATGGCGGAGGCGGCGATGCAGAAAGCAAGACCTCCCCAGAATCCGGTCCATGTCTTGTTGGGAGATATCGTCGGTGCCATCTTGCGGCTGCAGAAGCGCTTTCCAAGTGTGCTGCCTACGCAGTAGGCGCCCACGTCGGAACTCCATATCAGCAGGAAGAAACAAAGCGGCAGGATGCCGGAAAAGGAGCCCTTGATAAAGCCCAGGAAGCAAAGCAGGCCCATTGCGCTCAATATGTAGACTATGCCGCAAGAATGATATGCCACCGCATTCCATCCGGAAACCTTCTTACCGGTTTTCCGGGGTAAGGTAAAATACTCATAAAGCATACCGAATGCCATCATTGTAGTGAGTATGCCGAACAGGCGTGCATTCACCAGCAGCCCAGTAAACATGATGGCTACGAAGACTGCTCCTGAAATGGTTCTGACGGCAAAAGGCTTCATCATGCTTCTTCCGCTTTAACCTTTGGACCGAGGATGGCTTCGATGTCTTCCGCGAAGATCACTTCCTTGTCCAGAAGCATCTGAGCCACTTTTTCGAAAGCCTCGCGATGGTCCGTGAGTATCTTTAGAGTGCGTTTGTGAACCTCTCCGACAAGGTCTTTGACCTCGCTGTCCATAAGCTCGGCGGTCTTCTCGGAGTAGGGCTTGATCATCTCGTATCCGCGGGCACCGGTGGAATCGTAGAACGAGAGTTGGCCAACCTTGTCGCTCATCCCGTAGAACTGGACCATGCTGTAGGCTATGTTCGTCAGCCTTTCAAGGTCGTTCAATGCTCCGGATGCAGGCTCACCGTTTATAATCTCTTCGGCAACGCGGCCACCTAACAGGGTGCACATCTCATCCATCATCCAGGATTTGGGAAGAATCTTCCTTTCACTGGGAAGGCTCCAGGTGAGGCCAAGTGCCTGCCCTCTCGGGATAAGGCTCACCTTGAATATGGGATCGGCATACGGAAGGAGCCATCCAACGACCGCGTGACCTGCCTCATGGTAGGCCGTGGTACGTTTCTCGGCAGGGGTCATGATGGTGGAATTCTTGCGCTCCAGGCCTCCTACTATCCTGTCTACCGCGTCCAGGAAGTCCTGTTTTTCGATGGCCTTCTTGTTGCGCCTGGCCGCAGTCAGGGCCGCCTCGTTGCACACGTTTGCAATATCTGCTCCGGAGAAACCCGGAGTGTGCTTGGCCATGAATTCCATGTCGAAGTCGTCGGCAAGCTTAAGGCCGCGGAGATGCACCTGGAATATCTCCTGACGCTCTTTGAGTTCGGGAAGCTCGACGTGTATCTGGCGGTCGAAACGGCCGGCGCGCATCAGCGCCTTGTCCAGGATATCGGCACGGTTGGTCGCAGCCAGCACTATGACGCCGCTGTTGGTGCCGAAGCCGTCCATCTCCGTGAGGAGCTGGTTAAGGGTATTCTCCCTCTCGTCGTTGGAGGACCAGCCCACGTTCTTGCCCCTGGCGCGTCCTACGGCGTCTATTTCGTCGATGAACACTATGCAGGGTGCCTTTTCCTTGGCCTGGGCGAAGAGGTCGCGAACGCGGCTTGCACCCACGCCTACGAACATTTCCACGAAATCGGAGCCGCTGATGGAGAAGAACGGCACGTTCGCCTCACCGGCCACGGCTTTTGCCAGCAGGGTCTTTCCCGTTCCGGGAGGCCCTACGAGCAGGGCTCCCTTCGGTATCTTTCCGCCCAGGGCGGTATATTTCTGGGGATTCTTCAGGAAATCCACTATTTCCATGACTTCTTCCTTCGCTCCGTAAAGGCCTGCGACGTCTTTGAAAGTCACGTTTACCGTATTCTTGTCGGCAAGTTTGCCGGTAGAGCGTCCGACGTTGAATATGCCTCCGCCTCCGACGCCTCCCTGGCCTTTCCCGCCCATGGCGTTACCCATTCCGCGGAACATCCAGAACCACATGACGATCAGGAGTATGGGCCAGAGCAGCCAGTCCAGCATGTTGCGCCACATCTTGGAATCGTTCTCCATGACGATCTTAACCGGTGCGGCATCGGGTTTCGCGATCTGCAGTTCGGAATTCAGGTTCTCGAATTCGGCTTCAGCATCGAATTTGTCGGATACGAGGAAGGTGAAATGCGGCGATTTGGCGGGAAGCTGTCCTCCGGGGAACAGTTCCGTGTACTTGCCCAGAGCCTCCGGCTTGATGGTTACGTTACCCTTGTAATCATTACGCACGAAGTGAATCTCCTTCACGTCTCCTTCGAGGATCATCTGTTTCAGGCCGGCCCATTCGATCTTCTGGGGCCCCGGGCCGCTGTTCCTGAAAAGGAGAAAACCGATTCCGAGTATGAGTATAAAGTAAAACCACGACAGATTGAGGCGGATTACTTTCTTCTTATTTTTTTTGTCTGCCATTTATTATAATAATTGTAACTTTGTGCTCAATCATACAAATATAATGACAAAAACGAAGAAATCATACGATTCTTTTCCAATACGGTGGCTGGACACCACTGATTCAACCAATTCCGATATCAGGAGGGGCCTGGACGGCCTTGCCAATTTGTCAGTGATCGCCGCGCGTTTCCAGACCGCCGGCCGGGGCCAGGGCACTCACACCTGGCTCTCCCCCAAGGACGAAAACCTTACTTTCAGCATCCTTATCCGATTCGGTGTAGACGGCATTCCGATCCTTCCTGTTGCCGATGCCGTGCGCATATCTTATATTGCCACCCTTTCCATACATGATTTCCTTGCAGAAGAAGGTGTGGAATCCCGCATCAAATGGCCCAACGACATTTGGGTGGGCGACCGCAAGATATGCGGGATGCTCATCGAGAATATCCTTGACGGACCGAACGTGGGCTGCAGCATAGTGGGTATCGGGATCAACCTGAACCAGGAGAGTTTCGATGCATCCCTGCCCAATCCGGTATCGCTCTACATGCTTACCGGGCGCAAGTATGACCTGCCGGCCACGTTGCAGAGACTATATGAAACAATTTGCCGCCGGGTTGCCCAACTGGGCGCTCCCGACGGCTATAACGAGTTGGAAATGGAATTCAACAGGCATGTGTTCCACCTCGAAGCTGAGCAATCGCCTCTGCGGGATCAGCAGCGTTGAAAACCGAACTGCCGGCCACCAGGATGCCTGCACCGGCCTTCTTCAGCAACTGTGCGTTCTCTGCATTCACTCCCCCGTCCACTTCTATGGGCGCATCTAGTCCCCTGCGGTCCATTTCTTTCTTGAGCGCCTTGATCTTGTCCAGGCTCTCAGGAATGAACTTCTGCCCGCCGAAGCCGGCGAAAACGGACATGATCAGGAAATAATCCGCCTGCCCGATGTACGGGAAGAGAGTCTCTACGGGAATGTCAGGATTGATTACCAGACCGGCCTTCATCCCGTGGGCGCGTATATCGGCCAGGATGGCCGCGGTATCATCCCCTGCCGCTTCCTGATGGAAACTCATCATGCTCACGCCCAGTTCGGCGCAACGGCCTACCCATCTTTCCGGATGCACTACCATCAGGTGTGCATCCATGGGGATTCTGGCGTATTTGGCAACGGCCTCCACTACAGGGAATCCAAAGGAGATATTGGGCACGAAGGAGCCGTCCATTATATCCAGATGGATGAGATCGGCGCAGCCGTTAAGCATTTCTATGTCTTTCCCCAGCGCGGAGAAATCCGCGGAGAGGATCGAAGGGGCTATTTGAAGTTGCATACCACGTCGTCCAGAAGTTTAACGAATTTGTCCATCGAAGCAAGTTCCAGCTTTTCTCCCGGGGCATGCACGCCGCGGAGAGTGGGGCCGAAAGAGATCATGTCCAGATCGGGGAATTTCTCGAGGAAGAGGCCGCATTCCAGACCAGCATGTATGGCCAGTACCAGGGGCTTCTGGCCGAAAAGCTTGCGGTAGGATTTGACGCTTTGCTCCAGGATATGGGACTTGAGGTTAGGATTCCATCCCGGATACTTGCTGTAGCATTCGACCTCTGCTCCGGCTTCACGGAAAATGTCCGCGACCTTCTCCACCAGTTCGTCCAGTTCGGCAACTACGCTGCTCCGCTGGCTCGTGGCCACCTTTATGACGCCTTTTTCGGGCATGCTGACGGCAGCCAGATTGGTCGAGGTCTGAACCAGGCCTTCGATGTCCGGGCTCATCCTGATCATGCCGTGAGGGCATTTGGCAAGTGCGTTCAGGAGCAATCCGGCGGTTTTGCCGTCTATCGCCCTGCGGCCGGCCCTGACCTCTTTCACGGAGAAGCTCAGACCAGGTTCGGTTTCGGAGTATTCCTCCTTGAACTTGTTTCCATAAGCACCGAAACGGCCCGAGATACCTACGATATCCTGTGTTGCGATGACTGCCTTGCACTCACGTGCGATCGCGTTGGACTTGCCTCCCCCGACCAGACTGATGAGCTGGAACCCGGCAGGCAGTTCTCCGGCGAGGAAGTCGGAGAGAATCTTGACGGTGTTCGCACGATGCTTGTTGATGTCGTCTCCGCTGTGCCCACCTATTCCGCCGTCGACCGTGAGCTCGATGGACTTGATTCCCAGTTTGATCCTTTCGGGAGTAAATTTGAAATATGCATCGGTATGCTCTCCGCCGGCACAGCCGATGAAAAGCTGGCCTTCGTCTTCGGAATCGAGGTTGATGAGCGTCTTACCGGTGAAGAATCCTTCCTCGAGGGCATTCGCGCCGTCCATTCCGGTTTCTTCCGAGATGGTGAAGAGGCTTTCGATGCGTCCGGCCGGTGTATCGCTCTCCATCAGGGCTAGGCATGCGGCGATGCCTATGCCGTCGTCTGCGCCGAGCGTGGTGTTCTTGGCTATCATCCAGCCATCCTCAATCTCATAAGGAATGGGATCCTTGCCAAAATCGAATTGGAATCCGGCGTTCTTCTCGCAGACCATGTCCTGGTGTGCCTGAAGGACGATGGTTGGAACGTCCTCCTTTCCGGGAGATGCGGGTTTGATGATCAGCACGTTGCCGATGGCGTCCTTCTTGTACTCGAAGGCGTGCTCTTCGGCCCAAGCGCAAAGAAACTCCGTCATGGGAGCTTCTTTGCCGGATTCGCGCGGGATGCGGGTAATCCGTTTGAAAATGTCTAAAACCGATTCGGATGTCATACGTGTAAGATTTTCTCCAGATCGCTTACATATTTCTTGAAGAATTTATCCGTGGCCATCAGGTCCGTGACCGTGGCGCAGGCGTGCAGGACGGTTGCATGGTCTTTCCCTCCGCTCTCGGCTCCTATGGTGGACAGAGAGCAGTTGGCTATGAGGTTCCTGCAGAGGTACATCGATATCTGGCGGGCCTGTACTATCTGGCGCTTGCGCGACATCGAAAGCAGGGAGTCCCTGGTGATGTTGAAATAGTCGCAGACCGCTTTTTGCACCTTGTCGATGGTGATATTGCTGGTATCTTCGCCTACGATCTTCTTCGTGACCCTGGATGCGAGGTCGATGGAATTCTCTTCCCTTGCCATGGCGGAATATGCCGCAACGGAGATAAGGGCTCCTTCGAGCTCACGGAAGTTGGTCTGGATGTTCGATGCGAGATACTGCAGGACGTCTTCACCGATGGTCATGCCTTCCCTGAAAGCGCGGGCCTTGAGCATTGCAAGGCGGGTTTCGTAGTCGGGATGGGTCAGCTCGACCGAAAGGCCCCACTTGAACCTGGACAGCAGCCTCTCTTCGAAATTCTGCAGTTCCGCTGGAGAACGGTCGGACGTGAGGATGAGCTGCTTCGAGTTCTGGTGCAGGTGATTGAATACGTTGAAGAACGCCGTCTGGTTACCCTGACCTACCAGGTCCTGGATATCATCGATGATTAGGACGTCTATCTTCATGTAGAACGCCAGGAAGTCGGTCAGCTTGTTGCGTACGAACACAGCGTCCATGTATTGGGTCTTGAACTCGTTGCCGGTCACGTACAGCACGACCAGTTCAGGATACTTTTCCTTGATTGCAAGGCCGATGGCATTCGCCACGTGGGTTTTGCCAAGACCTGGGCCGCCGAAGATGAACAGCGGGTTGAACGGCGTCTTGCCCGGATTGCGTGCGATGTCGGAACCGGCGGAGATTGCGAGTTTATTGCAATCCCCCGATACAAGATTGTCGAAATTATAGACCGGCAGGAGCCTGGGATCGATCTGGATCTTCTGAAGGCCGGGATACACGAAGGGGCCCGGATTGCCGGAAGGCTGATAACTGCTGATGCCGATGGACTTGTTGACCGGCGGATTTCCCGGGCCTTCGGGCAGGCGCATGGCCTGCTGGTTGCTGACGGGGCGGATTAGATAGTTCAGTCTGGCATCTGCTCCGATCACCCTCTTGAGGGTCTTCTTGATAACGTCGAGATATGACTCTTCGAGATACTCGCGGAAGAAGTCGGAAGGCACCTCTACGGTGAGCGTGGAATCTATGAGGGAAACCGGCCTGATCTTCTTGAACCAGGTCTCGAAATGCTGGGGTTCGACTATCTGCGAAATGATCTGCAGACAGTTGTTCCAACGGTCTATATGATTCCCTATATTTTGCATAGATTTTTAACTGTGCAAAAATGGTTAAAAAAAAGTCAAAAAATATTTTTTTAACTATTGCATATTAATTTTTTATGTCTTATATAAGGAAAATACAGAATTTTTTCCAACTGATATAACCCCCTCATTTCCAGCACCTTACATATAGCGAAAAAACACAAGAACGCCCTGTATGGACGATTCAATTTTGAAATATTCTAAATTGATTAACCCCTTACTTAAAGCGTGTTACACCATCGGAAGTGAGTTTCACCATGAAAGAACCAGGGTACTTGTCTTTAATTGAAATATTCGCCTTTCTGGCCTCTTCTTCCGACTCGAAAACACCTATTATATATTTATTGAGAGATCCGATGTTCACTACTGTCGGAACATATCCCATAAAGGCGGGATCCGAGCTGTCCATGAGGCGGCTGCTGGCAAAGATCTGAGTGCCGTAACGGACGGCGGGCACCGGGGCGGGTTCCGGGGCCGGCGCAGCTGCCGGAGTTTCTTCCTTGTGGATCTCGAGGCTTCCGTCGTAAATCGATTTATATTCCTTGAAAGCCTCGAAAAGCCTGTCGGCCAGTTGCTTCCTGTTATCCTCTTTTTTCAATATGGCCAGGTCCGTAGAATTCGATATGAACCCAAGTTCTACCAGCACCGCCGGCATGGCCGTTTTCCAGAGAACGTAGAAGGGATTCTGCCAGATGCCGCGGTCGGCTTTGATGGGCCCGCCCTTCAGCTTTTCCGAAATGATGGATGCGGCGAGGAGGCTCTGTTCCAGGTGAGCGTTCTGCATCAGGGACATGAAGATGTAGGACTGCTCGTCGGAAGGGTCGAAGCCCTGATATTTCGTGGAATAGTCGTCTTCAAGCAGAATGACGGAGTTCTCTCGTTTCACCACGTCCATATTGTATGCGAAAAGGTCCCTGTTCTTGTCGGACGACTGGCCGAGGATATGCACCGAGTAACCGTTGGGCGAAGTGGACCAGGCGGAATTGATGTGGATGGAGATGAAAAGCTGTCCCCCGGCCTTGTTGGCGATGGCTGCACGGTCGCGGAGCTCCACGAATTTGTCGGTGCTGCGGGTCATGACCACCTTCACGTCGGGGAATTCTTCCTTGATCTTTTCCGACAGCATGGTGGCTATCGAAAGGGTGAAGGTTTTTTCGTAGGTCTTTTTATCTTTGCTGACCGCTCCTGCATCCTTTCCCCCGTGCCCGGCATCTATGACTACGGTACGGAGTTTGATGGTTTCGGCCCGGAGCGGAGCAAGCCCCAGAATCAAAGAAAGGAATATGCAGATTGCGTGTTTCAGAAAAAAAATCTTAATTTTGTATTTTGCAAATTTAGGAAAAAATTGCAATTGAGGAAATTTAAATACCTGTTTCTGTCGGCAATTCTTTTGATTGCCGCCACCCATGATTTGGACGCACAGCGCCCCAGACGTGGCAGAGGACAGGTTTTTTCCTCCCAGGTCGCTGAAAAGAAGGTTGTCCTTCCGGATTCCCTGGAGCTCGCCCGCAGGGATTCCATCCGCCTTGCCGATTCCCTCTTCCGTGTGGACTCCGCCGCACTCATGAAGAGTTCTTCGCTTCAGGCTCCGGCCTTCTCCGCTGCAAGAGACTCCGTCATTGAGGATTTTACCAACGGCCAACGCATGATCCATTATTACGGGGATGTGAAAGTCACCTACCAGAATATGGCATTGACGGCCGAACGGATGGACTACGACGTAACCACCGGCACAGTGCATGCTTATGGTGTTTATGACTCCCTTTCCGCTGAATGGAAAGGCCGTCCGGTCATGACTGAAGGGCAGAAGGTCTATAACATGGAGGAACTGCGGTATAACTTCAATACCCGCAAGGCTAAGATCCTGAATATGGTGACCACCGAGGATGACGGCATCCTGCACGGAAAGAACATCAAGATGATGCCGGACAAGTCTATCAACATCACGAACGGCAAATATACCGTCTGTGACCACGAGGAACCCCACTATTATCTTCAGCTTACTGCAGCCAAGGTCGTCACAGAGCCCAGCCAGAAGATAGTTTTCGGACCGGCCTATCTTGTACTGGAAGACGTGAAGGTCTATCCACTGGTGCTTCCGTTCGGTTTCGTGCCCAAGCGTCCGAAGAGGGCTACGGGCATCCTCTTCCCTACTTTCGGAGAAGAGACCGCTCGCGGTTTCTACATGAGGGACCTCGGCATGTATTTCGTTTTCGGCGATTATCTGGACCTGTCCGCAACCGGGGACTACTTCACTCTCGGCTCCTGGGCCGTCGACCTTAATTCCCGCTACAGGGTCAACTACAAGTTTAACGGATCGTTCTCCCTTACGTATTCCGATGACCGCACAGGAGAAAAGGGCAGCGCCGATTATATGCAAAGCACCAACTTCGGAGTCCGCTGGTCTCATTCGCAGGATTCCAAGGCGCATCCCGGAACAAGTTTCAGTGCTTCGGTGAATTTCTCCAGCCCGGGAAACAACCGCTACAATGCAAGGTCCGTCAACGAGGCCCTGCAGAACCAGGCATCATCTTCGATTTCGTTCTCGAAGAGTTTCGGCGGAAAAGCTACTCTTTCGCTGAATGCCCTGCATTCCCAGAACTCCAGAGACAGTTCCTACATGTTCACGCTCCCTAACCTGACATTCTCGTTGGCAACCTTCTATCCTTTCAAGCGCAAGCACCGCGTCGGGAAGGAGCGCTTCTACGAGAAGTTCTCGTTAGGATACAATACTACTTTGCAGAACAAGATAGGCTTCAAGGCCTCGGAATTCATGCAGGATGGCTTCTTCGACAAGTTCCAGAACGGTATGACCCATAATTTCAGCATAGGCCTGCCAAGTTTCAGCTTGTTCAAATACATCAATATCTCTCCTTCCGTCAGCTACGGTCAGAACTGGTTCTTCCGCACTACGGAGGCATATTACGATGAAGAACTCGGAAAGGTGGTTACCGAAAAAACCAAGGCTTTCTCCCACTTCGGCATAACCCAGACATATTCCGGATCGCTTTCTGCAAGCACGCGCATCTATGGCATGTTCAATTTCGGTAAGTTCCATCGCGTGCAGGCCATCCGTCACGTGGTTTCCCCTTCGCTGTCCATGTCGTTCAGTCCGGATCTCGCCACCTATGCCAACGGATACAGGACTTTGAAATACGTCGATGCCAACAACGAAATCAAGACCTACGACTACAACATCTACAGCGGGCAGCTGTACGGTGTTCCCGGCAGTGGCAAGTCCGCCACCGCATCATTCTCCATCGGCAACAACCTTGAGGCAAAGATGCGCGACTATGCAGATACTACCGGCACCGGCTCGAAGAAGGTCAAGCTGATAGACCAGCTCAGCATACGCTCCGGCTATAATTTCCTTGCAGACTCGTTGAAACTCAACACGATAAGCATGTCGATGTCCACCTCCCTGTTCGGGAAGGTAAGCGTGAGTGCAAGCGCCAATTTCGATCCTTATGCAGTGGATCAGAAAGGCCGCAAGTACAACGAATGGGCCGTCAACATGAAGCAGGGCCTTGCCCGCTTCACGAATGCATCCGCTTCCCTCTCCTACTCCATTTCCGGTAAGGGGGCGATAAAGGGCAACGACGGCAGCAAGCAGTCCGGGGAAAGTGGCGGCGGCAGCGGTGGCAGCGGTGGCAGCGGGAATCCCGCGGACTATTACAAAAGGATCTATACTCATCCTTATACCGGAGAATATATTCCGGGAGGCTGGCTGTATTATACGAATCCCAACGTGCCCTGGTCCGCCAACTTCAGCTACACTTTCAGCTGTAACCAGACCTGGACGTACAATTCCACAGCCAACATGCTGCAGACCAAGAAGAACATTACGCAGACCGTGCGATTCAACGGGAATGTCAAGCTGACACCGAAGATGAACATAAACGTGTCTTCCGGCTACGATATCCAGGCGAAGAAGATAACCACTACCCAGATGAGTGCGACTTACGACCTGCACTGCTTCAACATCTCCGTATCGTGGGTTCCTACGGGTACCTGGCAGTCCTACAGCTTCCGCATCCAGGCGAATGCCGCGGCCCTTGCAGACCTGCTCCGATTCAAGAAGAGCAGCAGCTTCTGGGATAACTGATTTTTTTGCAGTTATCCTTTTTATTTTATATCTTTGCATATCAATCAAAGCATGCCCTTTCCGGGAAGCTTTATTAACTTTTCAAATATGCCACACACTCTTTTCGAGCTCAATAAGATGAGTAGAGAGCAGCTCGAGACCATTGCAACACAGTTCAACATCAAAAAGATCAAGAATCTTGAAGATGCCGATCTGGCTTTTGCCATCCTTGATGCCCAGGCCACGGAAGCATCGCATCAACCAGATAAGGAAAAGCCTAAGGCCAAGAGGGGACGTCCTCGCAAGGAGCCTGCTGAAAAGAAGCCTGAGAAGAAGGCGGAAAAGGCGGATGAGAAGAAGTCTGAACCCGCCCCTGCTCCCGCGCCTGCGCCTGTCGCCGAGACTCCTGCAGAAAAGCCTGCTCCCAAGAAGCGCGGCCGCAAACCGAAAGCAGCCCAGGCAGAACCGGCGCCGGCTCCCGAACAGAAGCCTGCAGAACCCGTAAAGGCTGAAAAGACGGCCGACGAGAAGCTGAAGGACCAGGCCCGTGAGCTTGCCAAGGAGAATCTGGACCAGGCCCGTGCCGATTTCCTGAAACCTCAGGGCCACAAGGCACCCCAGCCCCAGCAGCCTCCAAAGCCCAAAGCCCCGGAATATGAGGGCACTGTGGAAGCTACGGGCGTGCTGGAAGTCATGCCCGACGGCTACGGCTTCCTCCGCTCATCCGACTACAACTATCTGAACTCACCCGACGACATCTACGTCGCACAGCAGCAGATCAAGCAGAACGGCCTTAAGAACGGCGACACCGTCACCGGTGAGATCCGTCCTCCGCGCGAAGGCGACAAGTATTTCCCTCTCGTGCGCGTCAAATACGTGAACGGCCGCTCGCCCCAGTTCATCAGGGACCGCGTTCCCTTCGACTTCCTCACTCCCCTCTTCCCGGACAAGAAATTCAACCTTCTCGGCCATGGCCACATGAACGACGTGTCCTGCCGTATAGTGGATCTCTTCTCCCCCATAGGAAAGGGGCAGCGCGGCCTCATAGTCGCCCAGCCGAAGACCGGTAAGACCATGCTGCTCAAGAGCATAGCTAATGCCATTGCCGACAATCACCCGGAGGTATACGAAATCGTCCTCCTGATAGACGAGCGCCCCGAGGAGGTCACCGACATGCAGCGCAGCGTAAAGGCCGAGGTGGTCGCATCCACGTTCGACGAGCCTGCCGAGCGTCACGTCAAGGTTGCCAACATGGTTCTGGAGAAGGCCCGCAGACTGGTCGAATGCGGTCATGACGTGGTCATCCTCCTCGACTCCATCACGCGTCTGGCGCGTGCATATAACACGGTGCAGCCTGCTTCCGGCAAGGTTCTCACCGGCGGTGTGGATGCCAACGCCCTCCAGAAGCCCAAGCGCTTCTTCGGCGCAGCCCGTAACATCGAAGGCGGAGGCTCCCTCACCATTCTTGCCACGGCTCTCACCGAGACCGGCTCCAAGATGGATGACGTCATCTTCGAGGAATTCAAGGGCACCGGCAATATGGAGCTCCAGCTGGACAGGAACCTGAGCAACCGCCGCATCTTCCCTGCGGTCAACGTGATCCTCTCCGGCACCCGCCGGGACGATCTCCTCCTCCCCAAGGAGAAGGCTCAGCGCATCTGGATCCTGCGCAAACTCCTGGCGGAGATGAACTCTCTGGAGGCTATGAACTTCATGCTCCAGCTGATGGACGAATACAAGAGCAACGACGACCTGTTGGACAATATGAACAAGGTAACTCCGCGCGAGGCTAAGTTCTACGACACCTACTAGCGAATGTTCAAGTTCGACGATACGATTTGTGCACCGGCAACCTCAGTGGGAACCGGTGCAATTTCCATTATCCGCGTGAGTGGGCCGGATGCTTTGAAAGTGGCCGACAAGACCGTTCATTTTCGCAGCGGTTACGCCCTTTCTTCAGAAGGATATACCCTCAAATACGGAATGATTCCCGATGTGGACGAGGTTCTTGTCAGCATATTCCGTGCACCAAACTCATATACGGGTGAAGACTCCGTAGAAATCAGTTGCCATGCCTCGCCTTTTATCGTATCGCGTATTCTTGAATTGCTGATCTCCGCCGGTGCACGAAACGCCGAGCCCGGTGAATTTACCCGCCGCGCTTTTGTGAACGGCAAGATGGATCTTGCTCAGGCAGAGGCTGTTGCGGATGTGATATCCGCCGGTTCCGAGGCTGCACACAAGGTGGCGCTGAATCAACTTAAGGGAAAATATTCTTCTGAACTGAAGGCCCTCAGGAACCAGCTGGTTCAATTGGCATCGCTTCTTGAATTGGAGTTGGATTTCAGCGAAGAGGATGTGGTGTTTGCAGACCGTGGCAGGCTGCGTTCTCTTCTGGATGAAACATCCGCCCATGTGCTGCGCCTTTGCGAATCCTTCCGCACCGGAAATGCCATCAAGGCAGGTGTGCCTGTGGCGATCGTGGGTGCGGTGAATTCCGGCAAGAGCACCCTGCTGAATGCCCTGCTGGGCGAAGACCGTGCTATCGTGTCCGACATCCCCGGCACTACGCGGGATACTGTAGAGGAGGTCTTGACACTCGGAGGCGTGCAGTTCCGCTTCATCGACACCGCCGGCATCCGCGAAGCATCGGATACTATTGAAAAGATAGGCATAGAAAGGTCCCTGCAGAGCCTGCAGAAGGCTGAGGTTGTTCTGGGTGTATTGGATGGCTGTGCCCCATTTGAAGAAGTGAGAAAAGCCTGTGAAGCGATTGTGGAGCATGTCTCACCTGCCCAGAAACTTATATTGTTAAGGAACAAGGTTGACGCTTATGATGCGATAGCTCCGGAAGAATTCCCTACCTTGGATCGCAGCTATGGTGTGCTCAAGTTAAACTATCCGGCCTTCGGCACTTACGATCTTGATCCGGAGGCGTTGGCTGAAAAACTTGACGTGGAGTCTATTCTGGATATATCTGCGAAAACTGGAGAAGGCCTTGACGAACTGCGCTCGCGCATCGCCGCTTCCTATTCTGTAGCGGGTTTGTCCGTAGATGCTACGCTGGTTACCAACCTCCGCCACTTCGAAGCCCTCTCACGTGCCCGTGTCGACCTCGATGCAGTCCGCTCCGGCCTCGATGCCGGCACCCCCACCGACCTCGTCGCCGAAGACCTCCGTTCCGCCATCCGCGAATTGGGTTCCATTTTCGGCGAAATCGCCCCCGACGAGGTCCTCGGAAGCATCTTTAGTAAGTTCTGCATAGGAAAGTAGAATATACCACTTAACTAATTGATAATCAATCATAGGTGAGCAATTTAGCATAGATTTGCACAACCACTGCACAACATAATTTAGATGCAGGCTGATAAAATTTCGATAAACCCTTAAAAAAGGTTGATTTCGGTTGTGCAGACGTTCAAGATTGCAGTAGTTTTCGCGAGGTTTCAGTGCTATGGCGTGGCGCGTTCCGGCATTTTTCGCGGATGTGTCGTGCATCGTTTTTAGGGGGTCGGTTGTGCAATTGCACAACGCCCCTCTCCCCCATTATGACAATGCCCGGGCAATCATCACAGAACACCCGGGCAAGAGATTACACCGAACGGGGAATTTATTTGATGTTATTCGCGGCGGCCATGCGGAGCCAGAGCATCTCTGTTTGTCAAAGCCCAATCAATAATACCGTTCAAGGCCGGCAGGAAAGATTCTCCCAGTTCGGTCAAACTGTACTCGACCCTTGGCGGGACTTCCGCGTAGACCGTGCGGGTGACCAGCCGATAATCCTCCAGGCGTTTCAGTGTCTGGGAAAGCATTTTCCTGGAAACATCCGGCATGTCTTTCTGGAAATCCCGGAAGCGGCACACGCCGTATTTCTGCATGGCCACCATGGCCAGGACGGACCATTTGTCTCCTATCTGGGAGAGGATATTCCGTACGGGACAAAAACCTTCAAAATTTGCCATAAACTATTTGTCTGATAATCACTAATTGTTACTCCGCGGTAACTATTGTACCTTCATGTACCGTATTGCAAGAGTTGACCAAAGGTGCTATCTTTGCGCAAAGATACAAAGTTTCTATTAGAAACAAATATTGAAAACCAATAAAATATGAAAGCGATGAAACAAATTGAGACAATTGCGAAAGGACAGAACTTTGAAGCCGTCAACATCGGCTCATGGGATGAGGTTATCGGTTACGAACTCCCGATGGGACCGAATGTCCTTCATGGGAAAGTGTTCGTCGGCCAAGCCGTTGGTGCGACAGGCAGCGAACTCAGTTTCCAGACGCTGGCCCCCGGTCAGGACAGCGGCTTCCTCCATACTCACAAGACGCATGAGGAGCTTTATATCATTATCAAGGGTGAAGGCCTGTACCAGGTTGACGGCGAAATCTTCCCTGTCCTCGAAGGATCCGTTATCCGTGTATCGCCCAATGGCAAGCGAGCCTTGAAGAACAATGGCAAGGAGAACATGACGATGTTGTGCATCCAATACAAGGCCAATGCTTTCGGAGAGGCCGACAGCCCCATGGCGGACGGCAATATCCTCCGGGAACCTCTTAACTGGTAATCATGGCGACTGTCACAACACTGGCCTATAAGGACGTCAAGACCGTCATGACCAAATCCTCCCTGCCCGTGGGAGGATACTCCGTCAATCCTTATGTGGGTTGTCCGCATGCTTGCCGGTACTGCTACGCCTCATTCATGAAACGCTTTACCGGCCATACGGAAAAGTGGGGCACGTTCCTGGAT
>JAEEGJ010006715.1_pt1 | contig 34101 bp, 27 predicted proteins | sample 8958761 | NCBI WGS metagenome assembly JAEEGJ01 (sample SAMN16246546, study PRJNA631951) | gut metagenome | biome: gut microbiome; feature: rumen; material: RS-attached | host: Bos | place: Iran: Karaj | collected 2018-10
ATGTCGAGTATGATATCCGTGTATCCGTTCTGCCTACCGTATTCGGTGAGAAGGTCGTTATGAGACTTAACTCCAAATCCGGTATGAAGAGAGAAAAGAGTAAGCTCGGTCTCAAGGATTACGAGGAGAAGCAGTTTGATACACTTCTTGCTCACCCCAACGGAATCATCCTTGTTACGGGACCTACCGGATCCGGTAAATCAACAACGCTTTATACGGCTCTTTCGGAACTTAACTCCGATGCCGTTAACATCATAACGGTTGAGGACCCTGTCGAGACCAATGTCGACGGTATCAACCAGGTACAGACAAATAACAAAGCGGACCTTACCTTTGCAACCGCACTCAGATCAATCTTGCGTCAGGACCCTGACATAATAATGATCGGAGAGATCCGTGACGAAGAAACCGCGAGAATAGCTGTTCAGGCATCTATCACCGGTCACCTTGTCGTTTCAACCCTCCATACCAACTCATCGGCTGCGACCATTACCAGACTTGAGGACATGGGACTTGAGCCTTACCTCATTGCAGACTCCGTTATCGGCGTTATCGCACAGCGTCTCGTAAGAAGACTCTGCCAGTGTAAGAAGCCCAGACTTGCTACTCTTACCGAGAAAGAGGTTATGAATATCCCGCCCGAGCATCTCAATGATGACATCACCATCTACGAGCCCAACGGATGCCAGCTCTGCGACAACCTCGGCTATAAAGGACGTATCGGTGTTTACGAGATCATGGTCATCACCGAGCATATGAGAGAGACTATCTCCAGAAGAGCTACCGTAGGACAGATCAAGGAAGAGGCTCTCCGCGAGGGAATGCATACACTTCATATGTCCGGTACAGAGTACGTTCTCGACGGAACAACCTCATATTCCGAGATGATGAGAATTTCCTTCGACTCATAATAAGAATTACGAATATATGCCCCGGCGGCAATTTACTGTCGCCGGGATTTTTATAATCTGAGAAAAATATTGGATAAAGTCAAAGGACAAAAATCTAATATATTTTGCTATATAGCGGCATTTTTTATCCCCGCGGTCATCATGGGGCTTTCTTTTTTTACGCTCGGTATCGGTCCCGGTCTGGAAAACACCGTTCTTGTAAGTGACCTCAGGGGATTGTATCTTGCACTGTACGGTTATATTTCGGATCCCGGACCGGGTTTTAACAATCTGTTTCATTCAATGGCCGGCGGACTCGGCGGAAATATCTACGGAACTGTGATCCTCTGTCTTTCCCCGATGGATATTATCTATTCTTTTTTCCCGCTACGCTCGATCCCGACGGTTCTGTATTTTGTTATCCTTTTCAAGGTTGGACTCTGCGGAGTCTCGGCCTGTTATTTCTTTTCACATAACGGAAGAAAGGAGCTTCCGGCTCCCTTTATGGTTCTGATCTCATGCTGTTATGCTCTCATGTCATATAACATCATGTATTACATGGTTCCCATGTGGTATGACAGCGTTATCCTGCTTCCGCTGATCGCACATTCACTGGAAAAGGTATCAGACGGTAAGAAAAGCCCTGCTTTTATAGTGCTTACCGCACTTTGCATGATCGATGATTATTACATTGCCTATATGGTTGTGATAGCACTGATCATTTATTTCCTTTTCCGGTCGGCTGAAGAAGGGCTAAAGATCGGTGTTTTCTTTCGCAGGGCACTAAGTTTCGCATTGCACGGACTGATCGCATCCGGAATTGCAATGTTTGTGCTTCTGCCCGCATTTCTTGATCTTCAAAGGGGAAAGATGGCTAAGAACGCGGATGTCCCGAACGTATTGATGATCAAGAATACGGTCATTGATGTGTTTAAGAGTTTTCTCCCCGGATCCTATGCCGGGATCGGTTTTAATGCTTCTCCAAATATTTTCTGCGGTACCGTGGTAACTGTTCTGGCTCTCGTTTGGTTTCTCTGCGGAAAGAAAAACCTCAGGGGCAGGATCGCAGGTCTTCTGGTCACAGTGTTTTATTTTGCATGTTTCATCGTTGGCCCGATGGACAGGATGTGGCACGGATTTGCGGAGCCGATATGCTTTTCGGTCAGATATGCTTTTACTTTTTCCTTTTTCATGATCCTGTTTGCCGTAAGGGGATATGAGAGTATCCGTCCGGAATTGCAACGTGTTCCGAAGGCTTTGAGCAGAGCGTTGCCTGTCTTTATCTGCGTTCTCGCTTTAGCTGAGCTGTTTATAAATTCTAAGACAGTGCTTTCCGATCTTTTTTCCGATACATTCTTTACTACTTACGCTGACTACGAAATGAATGTCGATATATACGATCATCTGCTGGAAGATAACGGACTCCGAAGTGACGGAACATACGGAAGGATTGCAAATACCACGCAGTTTTCGGGTTTTGACGGTTCGCTCTTTGGTTATTCGGGGTTTGCGAGGTTTTCATCCAGCTACAATTACTATGTAAGCAAGCTGATGAGTGATCTGGGATTTGCATCCGCATATAACGGGACGGGTGACAAAGGAATGACTCCCGCTTCCCTCGACCTGTTCGATACGGGATATATCATATCGCTTTCGGATGAAGAATCCGGCTTATATGAGACTGTTTATGAATATAACGGCTATAAACTGCTGAGAAACGGTCACAGTCTTCCTTTTGCTTACGCAATTGATAAGGCGGATCCGAGACTGTTCGGGAGAGATCCGTATGAAAATCAGAATATCTTATATGATGAGCTTTTCGGTTGCGGTGATATCTATTCCGAGGTCCGGCTCAACTATGCCGGAGAAGAGGAACAGCCGCGTGAAGGCGTGGATTCAACAGGAAAATATGTCTTTACGGCCGAAAACAGCGGACATTATTTCCTTGGAGTGGAACACAGGAATGAAGTTGTATATGCTGATGAATTCATGGATGAAAAAGGTAATCTGAAGCCTCTGATAATCATCAGGGACTATGAATTCGACGGAAAAACCGGAGAGTACGGAAACGGACAGTACAGCTTCTGTGTTGACCTGGGTTATCTTGAAGAGGGAACGGAGCATCTTCTTACACTTATGTCATCAAATGATGAGATTGGTGTCTCCAAGGTGTATTATTACAACGAAGAAAAATACATGGATGTTTTATCCGGAAGCGAAGGATTTGAAATAACCGGAATAGGTAAAAAGGGCATAACGCTGAAAGGAACACTGTCAAAAAGTTCGGATGTTCTGATCACACTTCCCTGTGAAGACGGATACAGAATCTATGTTGACGGAGTCAGGACCGGTTACGGCTCGTACAGGGATACGCTCATGGTCATCGGCGCCGGCCCCGGAACTCACGAGATTGTTATAAAATATACTCCTCCGGGATTTGTCTCCGGAATTTTGATATCAATACTTTCGGTGATGGGCTTTGTGCTGTATGCTTATTTACCGGGGAAAAGAAAGAATAAATGATGGGAAAGAAAAAATATTTTATATATCTGCATATATTGCTGGTGCTGTATTCTCTCAGTGCCGTGTTCAGTAAACTCGCTTCGGTCGAGCCGTTCCTCAGCTTTAAGTTCTGTATGTTCTACGGAATGGTTTTTTTCCTGCTCGCTTTATATGCCCTTTGCTGGCAGCAGATCATAAAGCATCTGCCTCTTACCGTTGCATATGCCAATAAGGCCATAACCGTAGTCTGGGGAATACTGTGGGGAATGCTGATCTTCGGAGAGAAACTGACATCCGGGAAAGTTATAGGCGCAGTGTTCGTAATATGCGGTATCGTTCTGTATGCTGTAAGTGACGGCAGCGCCCAAAAGAGTAAGGAGGTAACGGAAGATGAATAGTTCTGTTATCTTTTATGCCTTTTTGCTTCTTTTTGGAACCTTCATTGCTTCGGTTTCGCAGGTTCTTCTCAAGAAAGCAGCCGATAAGCATTACGATAATCCGATAAAAGAATACCTTAATCCCCTGGTTTTGGGAGCATATTCTATATTTATCGCTTCAACATTTCTGTCGATCCTTGCATACCGCGGCATTCCGCTTTCCATGGGACCTATTCTTGAAGCGACGGGATATTTTTATATCACATTCTTCGGCGTAAGGATCTTTAAAGAAAAACTGGATTCAAAGAAAGCTGCGGCACTTGCTCTGATAATAGTCGGGATCGTGGTTTATTCCCTGGGTTGATCCTTCGAAGAAGCTTTCTTTCTTTTTACATAGAGATCCGTCAGATATAAAAGCGAGATCAATATACTGACGACCGATATTAACAGACCGGCGGTAAATCCGTCAGGTCTGTATTTTATTACAATGTCATTCATGCCTTCTTCGAGGCTAAGCAGCAGGAAGGTTTCCCTGTATGAAGTGTAGGGAACTTTTTTGCCGTTCAAATATATGCAGTAGCCCTTCTCATAAGGCAGGGAAATGAAGAGGGTATCGCCGGCATTAGCTGATCCGGACAATCTGAAGCTGTCGGAGTTGTTCTCTGTTACCTCGAATCCGTTCACTCCGGAAATGATCCTGTTAAGATTGTCCATGTTCAGATAGTAGAGATAGATATTGGCACCTACAGAGGTACCGACATTTATCGACAGAACGTGGTCTTCACCGGCTCCCAGGCTGCCTATATCGGTGCAGAACCTTCTGTCAGCTTCACCTATCATTCCACCGAACACATCGTCAATATTGTAGTAAAGAATACCCGTATAAGCCTGCCCGATATTTTTGTCATATTGCGAATCGATATACAGCCAGTAATGCCCTTCTTTACCTGTAGTGAATTTAAGGTTCAGGGTATTGGTGCCGGTCTGCTCGGATGTTTCGAAGGATACCACTTCAAGATCAGTTTTTTCAAATACCGGTTCTGTATTGTCACCGCATATATCGGAATATATCGCGTTGATATTCTCGAATTTATCCTGCGACATATCGCTGATCCCCTCATCGGATGTTTTGTTTATCACAAAAGCGAGCGGAAGCGCATTTTCGTTCCGATAGATTTTTACGGATCCGTATTCTCCGATATAGGAAAAATAATCATCCATATCGGGGCCGTACGAAAGGAAGTATTCCGTTCCAATCAGGTCGGCCATCGGAGGAGTGAGGCCCGTGGAATTGATGACAGCATAGATGGAATAAAGCCCCGTTTCCCTGCAGAACCTTACAAGATTTCCGTTATAGCTTGAACCCACATACTCTATATCGTTGTATCCGAATAACATATCGTCCGCTGTTGAGAAGCTGAAATTCTTGGATATCCTGTAATAAGGTATGTTCTGTTCGGATTCGATGATGTCCAGACAGTCGTTTATGCCGCCTACGTACATATCGTATTTTGCTCTGCTGCAAAATTCGTAGTCGTATGCAACTTTGGATATTATGCTTTGTGTGTTTCCCGTGATCTCGAAGAATGTATATATGAAAACAAATATGATCACAAAATGTTTGATCGTATCGGGAATCTTAATTTCGCATTTTATCAGATGATCCAATCCCCTTATAGCAAAACAGAGTAAAAAGAAAACGAATGTGAATGCATACCTGCAGGAATAGCCTGTAGGATTCTGGAATCCGTGCCAAACCTTGTCAAGGGGAGTGAAAATAAATGAGTAGAAATATATCAATACAATGGCTACGGAAGCGATCTTTTTACGTAATACATCCTTTTTCAGAAGATAAATGACCGACAGGATCAGGATAAGACTCGAACAAAATATGTTGGGAAGCTGATTGTTCCCGAGATTCGAATATGATCCGGGAAGGAACTGACCGATTACGCTCAGAGGGCTGAATTTGACGAAAGCAGTATGGACGACAGATCCCTCATCCGACAATTTACCTCTGGTCAGATCATAAACCACGGGAAGAAGGATGAACATTGAAATACCCGCTGAAAGGATCCCGTGTACCATGTAATCAAAGGTTTTCCGGGCGACTGTTCTGAGGTTATATCCTTCTTCGATAACGCGGAAAAGGAAATAAAGTGTCAGCGCTATCACGACCATATATGCCGTGTAATAGCAGCTTATAAGGCAGTAGACCATGGAGAGCACAAATAGAGGACTCTTTTTCCCTGAAATGATCTTATCCAGACATAAAGCGAGAATGGGGAGCAGAATTACCGCATCCTGAAAGACAGGCCAGGATGTGTAAATGATGCTGTATGACATAAGTGCATAGCAGCAGGAAAAAGTCACGGTCCATAATCCGGAGATTTTGATCTTTCCTTTTGCAATGAAAAAACTGCAAAAAAGGCCGGCAAGACCGATCTTGAACAGGATCATGAAATAAACCGCCTGAGGAAGAACGTCGAGAGGCACCAGCAAATAGATAAGATCCGACGGGGTAAGTTCAAACGCAAATATGCCCCAAAAGTTACCGCCCAGTCCCTGGGTTGAAGAAAAGAACAGATTATTAAAGCCTTCTCCCAGTCTTGAGAGATAACTGTAGTAGGGGACCAGCTCGTATTCAAGATCATAGGTGAGTATCGTATATGATCCGTTGGGAGATATGTTGCACAGATATAATGCATATGCAAGGATCAGAACAGGAATCGAAAATGAAAGAATATGAATAACAACGGATATAACCGCATCCGATCTTAATGTTTTGTCGTATTTTTTTATCTGCGTTTCGGTTGACATAATCCATTCTCCGCCTGATTTGATCAATTACGTTTATACATAAGTTTCATTATACTGTAAATGAAGCGAATGTGCACAGAAACCTAAGAATTTAGGCATTTTTGTGGTATAATAATTTTGTATGTGAAAATTCGGATGTTTGATGAATTTTGGTATGACCGATAAGCAATTCATATTAGAAAAAGTTAAGAGTTTTGATGTTATCACTTTTGATGTATTTGATACATTGCTTATTCGTGATGTTATGGTTCCGGCCGATATCTTTACTTTGTCCTATGGAACTGCCGGCCGTTACATACGTATTTTGGCTGAGATGAAAGCGAGAAAGAAGAGTAAGAACGGAGAGGTTACTCTTGAAGATATAGATAAGACTTGTCCGTTCTCCTGCTATAAGGAGTTTGATTACGAAAAGAAGTATTGCAGGGCTGATCCTGAGATGCTTGAAGTTTACAAGAGCCTTAAAGAGTCAGGGAAAAGAATATATGCAATATCCGATATGTATCTTTCATCGGATTTTATAGGCGGTCTTCTAAGGGATGCCGGGTTTGAAATCCCTGTCCTGGTTTCATGTGAAGAGAATGCAACAAAAAAAGACGGATCACTATTCAAGATTTTTTTAGAGAAGTTTTCTTTATCACCTGCTTCGGTTCTTCATATCGGTGACAATAAGGTCTCGGATCAGGAGGGAGCTAAAAAAGCCGGGATTGAGTCTGTTGTAGTTGAAAAGCATAAGAATATTCTTTCTTATACCAAGTATTCCCGAAAAAATCCCGAGCTTTCTTCATTCATTAATCACGGCATAAATGAGTCAGACGATCCAGTTGAAAGATTAGGATATGAGATAGTGGGTCCTATAATCCTTTCCTTTTGTCAGTGGATTAACAGGTCAAATAAGGAATTCGGATTCGAGAGGATGTACTTTCTTGCAAGGGATATGAGATTTGCATATGAGATGTATAAGGTTCTGTACCCCGAAGATGATGCCAGATATCTCTGTGTATCCAGGAAATCGCTCAATTTTGCAAAAGAACATCCCGAGGAGATCTGCAAATACCTTCAAAAAGAAAAATGCTTCGGAAACGTGTCCATAGTGGATACCGGATGGATAGGAAATGCGCAGGTTGAGATCGACCGGTATTCCAAAATGATCGATCCCGAATCAGATATCGGAGGATTATATCTCGGATCCAAGCTTGCATTCAGAAAGCTTCCCAGGTCAAAAAGAAGCCGTGTATGTCTGTATTCATCCAGATATGAACAGTTTAAATGTCAGTTATTCCCTCCGTTTATGGAAACTTTGATAGGTTGTAATGAGAAACAGGTTGTCTCTTATGAAAACGGACTTCCGGTTTTTGACAGAGACGAAAGCAGAGATCAGACCAATAAGATCAAAAACGGAGCCCGGAGATTTATAGAAGAGTGGAAGAGTATAAAGGAAAATACATTGATCGATACAGATCTTCCGAAAAAAACATTTGAAAGATTATTCTATCATCCTAAGAATGAACATATAGAGCTTATCGGAAATCTTCATTATGAGGATTTTAAAGATTCAAGTATCGTCTCGTTTGATGATAAGTGCAACTACTTTTTACATCCGGGTAAGTTTATGAGTGATCTGAGTGATTCCGGATGGAAGGGTGCGTTTCTCAAGCGGACAAGATTGCTTCAACCAATCTTATGTTTATTGTATTACAGCATTGGCGTTGTCCGTTTATATATTTTTGATTTAATAAAAATATCAAAAAAATCATTATGAGCTTTGCCTGATTTGAATACTATGAATAAATATGATGTTTCTGTTGTGGTTGCAACTTATAATCCTGATTTTGAGAATCTAAAGAGAACCATATATTCTGTTCTGAATCAGAGATCCGTTAGGTTTGAAATAATAGTTGCGGATGATGGTTCCAAAGAAAATCACATTGATAAGTTGAATGACATTTTTCAAAGCTATGGATTTTCTGATTATAAGTATTCGATAAGCCCGGAAAATTGCGGAACTGTTAAGAATATTTCCCGTGCTTTGTCGCTTTGCAATGGACGGTATCTGAAACTTATATCTCCCGGAGATTATTTATATGATTCAAGTACATTAAAAGAATGGATCGAGTATTCCGATGAAAATGAATGCAGAGTGTCTTTTAGCCGATATGTAAAATATGCTCCGGATATAAACTTTTCAAAAGATTATATTAATCACATTTCGGTTGGTGACAGACCATGGAATCTGAGTGTATATACACCAATCAATCGAAAAAAAATATCATACCGATATTTGCTTTTGGATGATTTCTGCTTAGGCGCAGCAACACTTATAAATACCGATGTTTTTAAGAAATACATTGATCTGATCGAGGGAACTGTAATTTTTTGTGAAGATGCTGTTTATAGATTGATGATTGCTGATGGCATGATACCGCTTTTTTTTGATAGGTATACCATTTGGTACAGTTTTGGAGATGGAATATCTACAAAACACAATAAGAGATGGGCGAAAATTATAGACTCAGATCATTACAACGCGGGATTGGTTATAAGAAACAGAATCGGATGTTCAGACTGGTTTGAATTTAGATATAGGATTTTGCTTAAATTAAGTAAGTATAACTTTATTAAAGCCACAATCAAGTATGCAATATTTCCATCATTGATCTTATACAGATTATCAAAATATAACAATCTGAATTATAAAGAATACGATGTGCAGTTGCTTAAACAATTATTTGATCTATGATCGGGTTATGATCATCGGGATATTGATGCATGAAATTAAGAGAACTGAAATTTCAAGATGCAGATCGAATGATCGAATGGATGCATGATCCTTTTGTGGTTGAAAAGCTCCGGACGGATTTTTCACGAAAGACCAAAGAGGATTGTTTGAGTTTCATCGAAAACAGCAGAAATGATAAAAACTTTAACTTGGCTATCACAGATGACGATGATGTGTATATGGGAACGGTCAGTCTGAAACACATAACATCCCGATCTGCTGAATTTGCAATCACGGTTCACAGAGATGCAATGGGCAAAGGTTATGCATTGTGGGCCATGAAAGAAATGCTTGATCTTGGCTTCAAAGAATACCATATAAATGAAATTTATTGGTGCGTTGCCAAAGATAATCTCAGGGCATTAAAGTTCTATGATAAAAACGGATTTGGCAGGATCGGCTATGAAGAATTATCGATATCAGATGATTATAGCTTGTCACAGATAAAGAGTTATGTCTGGTATCGGATAACAGCAAATGATTATCTGGAGGACCTATGCAAACTATAAAATATACATTCCAGCCACATGGTGATGAGAGAGGACAACTTGTTGCTCTTGAGGAATTTAATGATATACCGTTCAGGATCAAAAGAGTTTATTACATGTATGACACTTTGGCTAATGTTGTCAGAGGCCATCATGCGCATAAAAATCTTGAACAGATACTTGTCTGCGTTCATGGCAGTTGCAAAATACGACTTGATAACGGCAAGGAAAAGAAAGTTGTCGCACTCGAGAAACCATACGAAGGTCTTTACGTTCCGAATAATATCTGGAGAGAGATGTTTGATTTTTCTCCCGATGCGGTTCTTATGGTTTTTGCATCCGAAATCTATGATGAATCTGACTATATAAGAGATTACGATGAGTTCCTTAAATTTGTCGGTGTGAAGAAGGATGATCGTACATGATAAAAAAATGGCGAAAAATGCCGCTTGAAGCAAAGATATCGTTCTCTTATGCAATGTGCAGTGTATTGCAGAACTGCATCGGTTTTATAACTTTGCCTCTGTTTACAAGACTGCTCACGACCGATCAATATGGACAGGCTACGATCTATGCATCGTGGTCAAGTTTTCTGGTTATTCTATTGACGTTGCAGTTGCCCTACGGATCGTTTGCAAGGGCTATGGTTAAATTCGAAGATAACAGAGATAAATACATTTCCTCTGTAGAAGGGATATGCATTTGTTTGTCTGTTATATTTCTATTGATCTATCTTCCGTTCAGAATTCATTGGAACCGATTGTTTGAATTGCCTACGAGCATAATGCTTCTTATGGTATGTGAAATATTGGCTACAAGCGGAATCGCCTTTTGGAGTGGAAAAAAAAGGTTTGAATTCCGGTATAAAGAAGTAATAGTTGTGACGCTTTTATTGTCCGTTTTATCTCCTGTATTACAATATATTTTGGTAATAAACTCCGAAGAAAAAGGTTATGCCCGTATTATAGGAGGGGCTTCGGTATCGATTCTTTTCGGAGGTGCTATTTTTCTTTCGTGTATTTTTAAGGGAAAAGACTTATTTAATAAGGAATATTGGAAATATGCACTTGGATTTAATATACCGTTGTTGGCATATTATTTCTCTCAGATGTTGTTTAATACGAGCGACAGAATAATGATAAGCCATATGGCAGGTACAGATAAAGCAGCTGTATATGGCGTCGCTTATACTTTGGCAATCTTGCTGAACTTTGTATTGACAGCTATCAACAACTCATATGTTCCATGGTTTTACGGAAAGCTGAAAGAAGGAAGGCAGGAAGATAATAAACTTGTGGCTAATGCTATCGCTATATTTATGTCATTTCTTTTGCTTGGAATAATATGGTTTGGGCCTGAAGTGATCGGAATTATGGCCGGTGAGGAGTATATGGATGCCATTTGGGTTGTTCCCCCGGTTGCCATGAGTGTTCTTCTGCTGTTTTATTCGCAATTGTCAATTAACTTCGTGTTTTTTTATGAAGAAAAGAAAATGCTTGTATATGCGTCAATAGGAGCTGCTGCTACAAATGTTCTGTTGAATTATATTTTGATACCGGTATATGGGTATTATGCAGCCGGTTATACTACACTGATCAGTTATCTGTTGTTTGCTGTTGCAAATTACTTTGCGATGAAAAAAATACTAAAGAAGTATGAAATAACAACACATGGATTTGATACAAAGATTCTTGCTTTAATATTTTTGCTTTTCTCTGTTATAGGCTTTGCGGGGGTTGCTCTATATGCATATTTTTTTATCAGATTATTTATTGCATTGGTTGTGGTTGTAGTCTTGACAATGAATGTTCGAAGGATGAGAAATTTTTGGAGTGCAATAAGGAATGCTTGATAGTAAAACTGGGATAATAAGAAGATATTTAAACATTAATGGCATAAAAAAACTTATTTATGCATCTTTGTATCCTTTAATAAATCTTATCAGATCTTTTGATATAAAAATCGAAAGCCATAAAGCTCAAAAACATTATGCCAATGTTATTAAATCGTTCAGAAATTCAGGGCGTTCCAGAATAAACTTTGCGGCGTATGTCGTCTTTGATTCTACATATGGGATGGATGGCGTGTTTAAACGGATGCTGAATGATCTTGAACATTGGAATCCGATGATTGTCGTCATTCCGGATGTTGTACGTGGAATGGACCATGAAATAACTACATACAGAAAAACTAAAGAGTTTTTTGTCGATAGATACGGGAAAGAACATGTTCTTGATGGATGGGATCCTGTTAATGGTGAATATTTTGATCATTTAGACAAATTTGATATTGTTTATTATGCTAATCCTTATGATGAAATGGTTCATGATTATCATAAAATATGCTATGGGTGTAATAGGAATGTTTTACCCATTTATGTTTCCTATGGATTTGAAGCTGCTAGGAAAATTGCATTAGGCAGACTAAGGAGCAGAGGATTAAATCTTGTTTGGAAAGTTTTTACCGATACTACGTATACTTATAATGACTATAAAAAATATCAGATAGTCAAGGGGAAGAATGTTGTTTTGGCCGGATATTCAAAAATGGATGAACTGTATAAACCGGATATGAGTATGAATCGGGATAATGACAGGAAAAAAATTTTGATTTCTCCTCACCATACAGTTGCCTTGAAGGATCTTCCGCTGTCTAATTTCCTGAAATATTATGATCTGATCTTGGAACTTCCGGATATGTTCCCTGATGTAGACTTTGTTTTCAGGCCGCATCCTCTTTTGTTCATTACATTATTGAATTTACGTCTGTGGGAACAAAAAGATGTGGATTGTTATATTCATATGCTTGAAGAAAAGGGAGTTGAGTATTCTACCGCCGGAGATTACCTTGGATTATTCAGAGAATGCGATGCTATTATAAATGATTGTGCTTCTTTTTCTATTGAGTGGTTGTACACCGGCAAGCCCGGCTGTTTTGTATACAATGATAAGCTCAGAAAAAAACACTTGACAACATTAATGAATAAAGCCCTTGAAAAATATATGATTGCAAAAAACAGGGAAGATATCATAAGTTTTGTTGATAGGATATCAACTAATAACTATACAGTTAATGATGATATGAACCAATGGGTCAGTGAAAATATTGCAATAAATTATCCTGCGGTTTCTGATTTCTTGATCAATGAAATTGACATTTTGAGGAATGATGTTGGATAGTTTTTTATGCCGTATGCATGAGTTGCCTTATAAATGGATAGGTTTTTGAATATATCCGGTACTTTCAATTATTTTAAGCTTTTGGAGAATGAGATGGAGAAAACTGGTAGAATCATAGAGGATAAGGTTGAAGTCAGTGATAAAAATGTGCATGATTTTTTTGAGAACAGAGTAAATAAAAAACTGTTCCACAGATATAATCTTGTAAACTATCAGGATAACAATCCGGAATTAGCATTGGAACGCGATGTTCTCGAAAAAAACAAGATACTTCCAATGCTTTCGATTAATGCTGATTACAGGGTTTTGGATATAGGGTGTGGTGTGGGACGTTGGGGAGATGCATTGTCTCAAATACTTACACAAGGAATATATGTAGGCGTTGATTATAGTGCCGAACTGATCAAAGTTGCTAAAGAGTATTCTAAGAATGATGTTAACAATAATCGTAAATATCTGGTCGGAAGTTTTCAAAATCTTACGGATGTTTTAATAGATAATGGCATAGATCGATTTTTTGATGTAGTTTTGATAAACGGAGTTTTGATGTACATAAATGATTCTGATATTGATCGTTGTCTCGGATCGATATCGGGTCTGGTCAAAAGTACTGCCAAGATATATATAAAGGAATCAGTCAGTCTTCGTAGTAGATTGACATTAAAAGAAATATTTTCGAATGAGCTAGGTAGCGTTTATAGTGCGATTTATAGGGGGAAAGATGAATATGATCGATTGATACGTAACAATATGTCAGGCTTTTCTGTATTGTCCGAAGGTGCAACTTTTGAGGAAACCAATTTAAATAACAGAAAAGAAACGACCAGTTATTATTGGATACTAAGTCCCAAAATGTAATTGAATTGAAATCACGTAGAGGAATAGAATATGAAACTTAGCGAACGATACAATAACAAACTTAATGTTGCGGGGTCGGGGTATGACAACATTTTGGTTCAGATGGAACTTACAAATGCTTGCAACCATAGATGTGTTTTTTGCCCTAATCATTCTTCCAACAGAAAACGCACAATGATGGATATGCATTTCGCAAAAAGGATAATCGATGAAGCTGATGCCTTTTTGGGGAAAAACCGTCAGATATGTTTCCATATGAATGGTGAACCTTTGTTATACAAAGGGATAGAAGAATTGATAGCTTATTCAAAGAATAAGAATTTTGATTATGTTTTTCTTACAACAAACGGAACTGTTGGCGATAATGATCTGCTATCAAGAATATATGATGCCGGTCTCGACAGTATCAAATTTTCAATCAATGCCGGATCTGCGGAGACGTATTTAAATATACATGGCTATGATGGATTTGAAAGAGCGATTGAAGCTTTGAAATACTCATCTAATTACCGCGATAAGAACAGAAAAGATTTAAAACTTTTTGTATCATGTGTTGGTTTTAAGGATAATAAAGATGAACTTTTGAGTCTGCAAGAAAGAGTCAGTTCGTATTGCGATGAGGTTGTTTTCTATTATCCCTGTGGGTATGCCGGTTCTAATAATTCTCTTGCAAGAGAGTTGCGGTGTGACTTGTCTGACTTGGATATTAAAGCGATGGAGATAAAACATAATGCTCCATGTGCTGTTTTATGGAACTCAATTAATGTCACTTGCGAGGGATACTTGTCTCTTTGCTGCAGTGAATCTGATAACAGACTCATTGTTGAAGATTTACATAACCAAAATTTGAAGGAAGCATGGGAAAGCGAGAAAATGCAAAAAATAAGAGAATTACATATGAAAGGGGATGTTAAAGGTATGCCATGTTGGTCATGTATATATGAAGACGTTTTTAATGAGAATGATATTGATAAAGATTTGTTTTCCTTAGCCATTGAAAAAAGGAGATGATTTCTTATGAAGGAAACGCTTGGCATTATCGGAGGCTTTGGAGGATATGCAACTTTAGATTTTTATAGAAGAATCCTGCTTGAATTTGCAGGTGATAAAGAAAGCGAATACCCTCATTTGATTATTGACTGTGATTTTACAATGCCCAGCCGAACGAGAGGGTTGCTTTATGGAGATGACTACAAAATAATATGTCAGGCCATTGCGGATTCGATAAAAAAGCTTATCTCGGGGGGCGCTGATCACATTGTCCTCGTTTGTGGAACGGCTCATGCCTATCTTCCTGATGTTTATAATATTATTCCGGAAGCGGAAGGTTATGTTGTCGATATTATTGATGCTCTGGGTGAGTATTTACTTGAATGTAATGAGAATGATTGTGCAGTCATTGCAGCCGAAGGCGCCTTGAAAGTATCTTTATATTCAAAAAAACTAAAAAATTCAGGAATAAGTATATTTGAACCTGAAAGCGACAGATACGAGAGCATCAGATATTTTATTGAGTCTGTTAAAAGGAATACGGTAGATGAAAAGGTCGCCGAAGATTTTGTTACTTTTGTTTATTCTTTGAAGAAAGATTCAATAATTTTGGGTTGTACAGAATTTCCGACTTTAGTCAGTTACACCAAAGACATAGATTATTTATGTAATAAAATTGAGAAAATCAGATTCTATGATCCCATGGACTGTGTTATAAAAAAACTTAAAACAATTATGAAATAAAGGAGGGGGATTGTGATACGTTTTGTTTTTGATCTTGACGGTACAATTACATCTGAAGAGACACTTCCGGTTATTGCAAAAAAATTTCATATCGAAGATGAAATACATCAATTGATCCAAGAGACGGTTTTCGGCCATGTGCCTTATGTGGAAAGTTTTATTCGTCGTGTCCATATTATGTCACAGCTTCCTGTTAATGAGATAGATGATCTACTGAAAGAAATTCCCGTACATAAGGAGCTGTATAACTTTATTTCAAAACATAAAGACAAATGTGTAGTGGTTACAGGCAATTTAGGTTGTTGGACCCAAAAGTTATGCGATAAGATCGGATGCGTTTCATATACTTCCGATGCATCAGTTAAAGATAATCATATTGAGAAATTAACAAGCATATTAAAAAAAGAAAAGATCGTAAAAGACTATCAACAGAAAGGGTATTCAGTTGTGTTTATTGGGGAGGGCAATAATGACCTGGAAGCTATGAGATGCGCCGATGTTTCTATTGCATGCGGCCTGACCCATAACCCGGCAAATACTGTTCTTGGAATTACGGATTATGTCATTTATGAGGAGGGTGCTTTATGTCGTCAACTAAATCAGTTGTTATAAGTTGTGCCGGTGTTGGCGCAAGACTGGGATTGGCAACAACAAAGGCTCTTATAAATCTAGGCGGTAAAAGTATTATTGCAAGACAACTTGAATCACTTAAAGCCGTAGAAGATATTCGGATTGTTATCGGTTATCAAGCACAAGATGTCATTGATGAGGTGCGCAAGTATCGTTCGGATGCGATATTTGTATATAATCATGAATATTTTGATACCAAAACAGGTGCAAGCCTTTATTTGGGTGGCCGACATGGTAATGAACATATAATAGCAATCGATGGAGATTTGCTGGTTCATCCTGAGGATATGAGGATGCTGCTCGAACTGGAAGGTGAGTGGATAGGATATTCCGATGTTTCGTCCGAAGATGCAGTTTATTGTACAGTCGACGCGGATGGACTTGTTACCGGCTTTTCCAGAACAAACGGTAACTATGAATGGACCGGTCCTGCATGCATTTCACGAGATAGTTTATTTCCTGAAGCTCTGCATGTATTCAGTCAGTTGGAACCCCAGTTGCCTATCAGAGGAATCAAAGTCAGAGCATGTGATATAGATACTTATGATGATTATTTAAGAGCTATTGATTTTGTTAAATCTTGGGATGATTGAATTTTGCTATAAAACCTGAATTCATACTTCAGAATAGAATGGTCAGGGTATAAAACTATGAATATACGACTGCTTGATTGTACCCTCCGTGACGGAGCATATGTAAATAATGCTGAATTCGGCAAGCCTGCAATGCGCGGTATCATTAGCAAGTTACAGGATGCCCATATTGATATTATTGAATGCGGATGGCTTAAGGATTCCGAATACAAGGATGGGACCACGTATTTTCACATTCCTTCGGATTCTCTTCCCTATATCAATAATAAGAACGACAAGATCATATACTGTGCAATGATTGACTGGAACAGATATGATGCTTCGGTCCTGCCTCCCTGTGACGGAAAATCCATCGATGCGGTAAGAGTTGTATTTCCTTTGGGAAAACATGATGAGGCTGTAAAGATCGGAACCGAGATAAGGGAAAAGGGATATAAAGTATTGTTCCAGGCTGCCAATACCCTTGCATACTCAGATGATGATCTGATCAAGCTTGCTGAAATCATGAATGAATTTAAGCCGGTATCTCTATCTGTTGTTGACACGTTCGGCGCAATGTATCCGACTGATATCGAACATATCACCGGTATTCTGGATTCATATCTTGATCGTGATATTGAACTTGGTCTTCATGCCCATAATAACCAGCAGCTTGCTTTTGCGCTCTGCATTCGTTTTATTGAGGTGCTTAAGGATAAGAGAAACATCATTGTTGATGCTACTCTGAGCGGTATGGGACGCGGAGCCGGCAATGCTACTACCGAACTGGTTGCAAGTTATCTTGATCGTGTCCAGAACGGAAATTATGATATGAATGCGATCATGGATGCGATTGATATGTATATTCAGGGCTTTAAGGAGAAATTTTCCTGGGGTTATTCGACACCGTATTTTATCTCCGGATATTATCAATGCCACGTCAATAATATTTCCTATCTAAATTACAATCACAGGATCAATGCCAGGGATCTCAGATCTATAATTGAGTCGCTGTCTGTTGAGGAACGGAGAAAGTATGATTATGACGTTCTTGAGCAGAAATATATCGAAAACCAGAGCAGATTCGTTGATGATTATAATACCATAGAGGATCTCAGGAACACTTTGTCCGACAGAAAGATTCTGCTTATTGCTCCGGGCAGATCTACGGTAGATTGTTCTGAGAAGATCAGTTCATTTATAGGATCTGAAGCTCCGATCGTTATAGAGGTAAACTCAATCAATAAGATATATAGTCCCGATTATCTGTTTTTCTCCAACAGTGTCAGATATGATTATGCGAAAAATACTTATCCCAAAACATTTTGCGATATAAAGAAGATCATTTTGTCAAACATCCATACGGAAAGTGAAAATGATGAATTTATTGTGAATTATAATCTTGTTATACAAAGAGGCTGGGATCATTATGATAATGCAGTCATCCTTGCGATCAGATTATTGAACCGCATAGGAGTTAAAGATGTATATATTGCGGGTTTTGACGGATTTAAAGAAGATTATGGAGATAGCTACGCTGACAATACACTTCCAAATCTCAACCCGGAGAATAAATGGGTAGAACTTAATGAAGAGATACGGGGAATGTTCAAAGAGCTTTATGAATCTGTCAAAGGAAGAATGAATATAACTTTCCTGACCTCCAGCATATATGAAGTGGGCGCAAAATGAAAATATCTGATTACGTAATAAAATTCATATCTGAACTGGGCGTGGATAAAGTATTCTGCGTTACGGGCGGTGGTGCTATGCACCTTAATAACTCGCTCGGAAGTAGTGAGGATGTCGAAGGCGTATTTATGCTCCATGAACAGGGAGCATCGATTGCCGCTGAAAGTTATGCCAGGATCAGGGAAGGGTACGGAGTCTGTCTGGTTACCAGCGGACCGGGAGCGACCAATGCGATCACCGGATTATGCGGTGCGTATATGGATTCCATTCCCGTCATCTTCATCTCAGGTCAGGCAAAGCGTGCCGATCTTGTGGGTGATCAGAATATACGTCAGTTCGGAATTCAGGAAGTTGATATCATACCTATGGTCAAGCCTTATTCCAAGTATGCGGTAAGACTGATGGATCCTTTGAAAGTTCGGTATGAACTTGAAAAGGCTGCTCATATTGCGGTCTCCGGCAGACCGGGCGCGGTCTGGATCGATATTCCGCTTGATATTCAGGCAACGGATGTTGATATTGATTCACTTGACGGTTATGAACCTGAACATTATCGGATAACCGTTTCCGATGAAGTAACTGAAGAGGTTATTTCAAGATTTAATGATGCTGAGAGACCGGCGATTTTACTTGGAAACGGTGTAAGACTTTCTCATGCGGCTGACAAAGCGAGAGAACTTATTGAACTGCTTAAGGTTCCTGCATTTGTTTCATGGAACGGTGTCGATCTTCTTGAAGAAGTTAATCCGTACTATTTTGGCAGACCCAATATTGTGGGACATCGTTCGGCGAATCTCATTCTTCAGAATGCGGATTTTGTTCTTTCGATCGGAACGAGGCTCAGTCTGTTGAATACCGGCTACAATTTTGAAGGGTATCTGAAAAATGCTTTCCATGTAATGGTCGATATTGATGAGAATGAGATGAATAAGAAAAGCCTTCATCCCCAGATGAAGATAGTATCCGATGCCGGAGCTTTTATTGATTCACTTCTTTCTCATAAGGATAAGATAAACGGTAATGATCTTGGCAAATGGCTTGATCATTGCAGGAAAATGAAAGAAAAATACCCTGTAGAGATTCCTGAGCAGATGCCCAGAGACGGCTATGTAAGCCTTTACAGACTTTTTGATGCGATCTCTGATGAGATGACCGGTGATGATATTTATCAATTTACCAGCTCCGGGACCAGTGTAGATATCGGAATGAAGGTTCTTAGATTCAAAAAGGGACAGAGAGCCTTTTTGAACAAGAGTATGGCAGCTATGGGATACGATATTCCCGCCTGTGTAGGAAGCTGTATCGGATCCGGGAAGAAAAGGGTGATATGCGTTACCGGTGACGGAAGCGCGGCAATGAACATACAGGAACTGGAAGTCATAAAGAGACTGGATCTTCCGGTCAAGATATTTATCGCTGACAATTCGGGTTACAGTATGATCTGGCATTCGCAGAACGGTAATTTCAAGGGACATCTGACCGGATGTACCGTTGATTCCGGTCTTACACTTCCTGATCTTAAGAAGGTTGCCGAAAGCTTCGGTATAAAGGGGATGGAGTTGTCTGATGAGAAAGAACTTGGAGCAGCTGTCAGGGAAGCATTTGAATATAATGGTCCTGTTGTTTGCGTCGTAAAAACTGATATAATGCAAAAGGTACTACCTAAACAGAGCAATTTTATGAATGAAAACGGTCAGATGGAGAGCAGACCTCTTCAGGATATGACTCCGTTGCTGGACAGAGATGAATTGCGTGATTGTATGGAGTGGGGAGACAAATAGACCATGAAAGTAGTATTGCTTGCGGGCGGCCTGGGCACCAGGATCTCCGAAGAAACCGCATATGTTCCCAAACCCTTAATAGAAATTGGCGGAAAACCGATCCTTTGGCATATCATGAAAAGTTATGCCTATTACGGATATAATGAATTCATTATCTGTGCCGGATACAAGCAGCAGACCATCAAACAGTGGTTTGCCGATTATTTCATCAACTGCTCCGATCTTACCTTTGATTATACAAGCGGTGATGAATGCAAGCTTATCCATGAATCTCATGCCGAGCCCTGGAAGGTGACGGTTGTTGATACAGGTCTCAATACCATGACCGGCGGCAGGATCAAGCGGGTTCAAAAATACGTCGGAAATGAACCTTTTCTTATGACATATGGTGACGGAGTCTGCGATGTCGACATCAACGATCTGGTAAAGTTCCATACAGAGCATGGCAAGATCGCAACGCTTACTGCGGTTCTTCAGGACCAGTCCAAAGGAGTTCTTGATATCGGAGGCGATAATGCCGTTAAATCTTTCAGAGAGAAGAAACTCAGTGACAGTTCCCCGATTAACGCCGGTTTCATGGTTTTAAATCCCGAGATCTTCGATTATATCGAGGGCGATCATACTGTGTTTGAAAAGGATCCTCTTGAGAAACTTGCCGAAGACGGCCAGCTTATGTCCTATATGCACAGGGGATTTTGGCAGTGTATGGATAATATCAGGGAAAAAGAATTGCTTGAGAAGCTTTTGGAGGGTGGCAGAGCACCCTGGAAGAAGTGGGAGGATTGAAGATTTATGATTTTTGATCCGGGTTTTTATAACGGAAAAAAAGTGCTCATAACCGGACATACGGGATTTAAAGGATCCTGGATGTCCGTTGTTCTTGTAAATATGGGTGCTGAGGTTATAGGCTATTCAACCTGTTCCAAACCAGAGGACAGACTGTTCGGTCTGTGCGGGATCAAGGAGCAGATCACACATATAAAGGGAGATGTCAGGGATCTTGATCATTTAAAGGCCGTCTTTGAAGAATACAAGCCCGAGATAGTCATCCATATGGCCGCACAGCCATTGGTGAGACTAAGTTATGAGGAGCCTGTTCTTACTTTTGAAACCAATGTTATGGGGACGGTCAATGTTCTTGAATGCGTAAGACTTAACCCCTGTGTAAAGTCGTTCCTGAACGTGACCACCGACAAGGTTTATGATAACAAGGAGAGGGAGAAGGGCTACACGGAGGATGAAGCCCTTGACGGGTATGACCCTTATTCGAATTCCAAATCCTGCTCGGAGCTTGTTACTCACAGTTATAAGAAAAGTTTCTTCTCGGATGGAAATACAGCCATTTCAACCGCACGTGCGGGTAATGTTATAGGCGGTGGCGACTTTGCCACTGACAGACTGATCCCCGACTGTGTCAGAGCGGTTCTTTCCGGCAATGATATAGTCGTGAGGAATCCTTATTCCGTCAGACCTTTTCAGCATGTGCTTGAACCTGTAATGGCCTATCTTATGATCACTGCAAAGCAGTACGAGGATCATTCTTTTGCTGGTTATTACAATGTCGGTCCGGATGATACGGATTGTGTTATGAGCGGTGAACTGGTCAATATGTTCATTGATTGCTGGGGAGACGGTATCAAGAGAGTCGATATACCTGATGGAGGTCCCCATGAAGCCGGTTTCCTTAAGCTGGACTGTACAAAGCTTAAAAATACCTTTGGCTGGTCACCGAAGTGGGATATAAAAACGGCTGTTCAAAATGTCGTTGACTGGACCAAAGTTTACAAAAACGGCGAAAATGTAAGAGATTGCATGGAACGCCAGATCAGGGATTTTCTCAATGATTAAAGCGGTTGTTACCGGCGCTGCGGGATTCGCAGGTTTCAGCGTAACAAAAGAATTACTTCACCGTGGATACGAGGTTTATGCCGTTTTGCGTCCCGGTTCCGAACATAACGGGAGATTGGACGGATTATCCGGAAATCTCCACGCTCTTGAATTGGATCAAAATAATTTTGACAGTATCGACGATCTGATCGGAGATTCCTGTGACCTGTTCTTTCATCTTGCCTGGTCGGGCGGAAGGGATGATTTCAAGGCACAGTATTCCAATGTAGAAAACAGCCTTAAAGCCCTTGAAAGTGCGGGTAAGCTTCATTGCAGAAGGTTTATCGGTATCGGCTCGCAGGCTGAATACGGTATATGTGATATAATCATAAACGAGGGTGTGACACCGGATCCGATCAATGCTTACGGTGCCGCCAAAACCGCTGCGATGTATCTTACGAAGAGACGAGCAGAGCAGCTTGATATCGAATGGATATGGGGGAGAATCTTTAGTCTCTACGGCGATTATGAGCCGTCCGGCAGAATGTTGCCGGATCTTATCGATTCACTGATCTCAGATAAAGATATAAATTTAAGCAGCTGTGAACAGTATTGGGATTATCTTCATGTACGGGATGCAGCCAAAGCAATCGCTCTGCTTGGGGAAAAAGCACATTCCGGTGAGATCTACAATATCGCAAACGGTTCATACAGGCCGCTTAAGGAATTTGTTGAAGAGGCGATCGGTCTTTTCGATTATAAAGGCAATGTCACTTTCGGAAAGAAAGCCGATCCCTTCATTTCTCTTAAACCCGATATTTCCAAATTGAAGGAGCATACCTCCTGGGAACCTGAAATAGGATTTAGCGAAGGAGTTTTACGTTTTGCCGATGAAAAAAATTAGCATAATGATTCCCTGCTTTAACGAAGAAGACAATGTAGTTGATATAGGGAATGCAATAGAAAAGGAAATACTTGATAAACTCCCGGAATATGATTATGAGATCTGTTATGTGGATAATGCTTCCACGGATAAGACCAGGGAGCTTATTGAGAAACAGTGCGAATCCAATAAGAAATTCAAAGCGATCTTTAATGTAACGAATTTCGGGCAGTTCAATTCTCCTTTTCACGGTATCTGTTCCCTTTACGGCGACTGTGTGATACCTATCTGTGCGGATTTTCAGGATCCTGTTGAGATGATTCCCGTATTTGTCCATGAATGGGAGAATGGACATAAGATCGTAAGCGGTGTTAAATCTTCAAGTAAAGAGAATGGTTTTATCTATCTTATGAGAACCGTCTATTACAAGCTGATTAAGAATATGTCATCTGTTAAGATGATCGAGCATTTCACCGGATTCGGGCTTTATGATCAGTCATTCATAAAGCTTTTAAGGGAACTCAATGATCCGCTTCCTTTTATGAGAGGAATTGTTGCCGAGTACGGTGACGGTTTTAATCTGATCACCGTAGAATATGAGCAGCCTAAGAGAAGAGCGGGCAAAACCCATAACAATTTCTACACTCTGTATGATGCCGCAATGCTAAGCATTACTTCATATACCAAGGTCGGTCTCAGACTTATGACATGGCTTGGTTTCGTTATAGGATTTCTTGATCTTATAGTTGCTCTGGTTTACCTGATCTTAAAGCTTACCAACTGGTACAATTTCAATGCCGGCTATGCACCCATGATAATAGGTATGTTTTTCCTCGGTGCGGTTCAGCTTGCGTTCATGGGTTTTATGGGCGAATATATCCTGAACATCAACACCAGAGTCATCAACAGGCCGGTTGTTGTTGAGGAAAGACGTATAAATTTTGACGAGGCAGGGAAGACAGACTGAAATGAAGAACAGGGACGAGGCTAAAAAAGAAATACTCGATCTTGTTGCGGAGTATTGCCGGAATTATCAGCTGAATGACAGTGAATTCCATGAGGGAGACCGTATCCCATATGCATCAAGAGTCTATGATGAAAACGAGATGGTCAATCTTGTCGATTCGGCTCTTGAATTCTGGCTTACTTCAGGCAGATTTACGGATGAATTTGAAATGAGGCTTTCCGAATATCTGAATGTTAAGTACTGCAACCTTGTCAATTCGGGTTCATCGGCTAATCTGCTTGCATTTATGGCCCTTACTTCTCCGCTTCTCGGAGACAGGAAGATAGAACGCGGTGACGAAGTCATCACGGTCGCTGCAGGTTTTCCCACAACCGTTACTCCCATGATCCAATATGGCGCAGTGCCTGTTTTCGTTGATATATCCATTCCCGGATATAATATAGATGTAAGTATGCTTGAGAAAGCATATTCCGAAAAAACCAAAGCGGTTATGATAGCCCATACACTGGGAAATCCTTTCGACCTGAGTGTTGTAAAGAGGTTCTGTTATAAGCATGATCTTTGGCTTGTCGAAGATAACTGCGATGCTCTCGGAAGCAGATATTTTATTGACGGAAAATGGAGATATACCGGAACTATAGGAGATATAGGAACTTCAAGCTTTTATCCACCTCATCATATGACAATGGGTGAGGGAGGGGCTGTATATACAAATAATGCTCTTCTTAATAAGATCATCCGTTCAATGAGGGACTGGGGCAGAGACTGCGTTTGCCCTTCCGGTAGGGATAATCTGTGCGGACACAGATTTGACGGTCAGTTTGGAGAACTTCCGGCAGGTTATGATCACAAGTATGTCTACTCCAATTTCGGTTATAACCTGAAGGCGACCGATATGCAGGCGGCTGTAGGCTGTGCCCAGCTTTCCAAACTTCCCGGGTTCACTGAAAAAAGACAGCATAACCACAAGCTTCTTAATGAACTGCTCGTCAAAGGAGGAGCTGAATCCAAACTTATTCTTCCTACCTGTTATGAGGATTCGGATCCCAGCTGGTTCGGATATATAATGACATGCAAGGACGGAGTCGATCGAAGGTCGGTTGTCAAATATATCGAAGGTCATGGGATACAGACAAGAATGCTTTTCGCCGGGAATCTCACCAAGCATCCATGCTTTGATGAACTTAGGAAGCAGGGAAAAGGATATAGGATCGTAGGAAATCTTTCCAATACCGACAGAGTAATGAATAACAGTTTTTGGGTCGGCGTATATCCGGGCATGACTGATGAAAAGATCTCATATATGGCTAAGATCATACTAGAGGCTGTTAATGGATAAATTACTGATCGTAATACCTGCATATAATGAAAGCGAGAATATTGAAGAGCTTATCAGACAGTGGCATCCGATCGTAGAAGATAAAACGGAGGGATCCGCACTTGTTATTGTCAATGACGGAAGCACCGATGATACTTTATCAGTTCTGACTTCGCTCAAGGATAAATATTCACGACTCAATGTGCTCGATAAGAAAAACGGTGGACATGGTTCCGCCGTTCTCTTCGGATATAATTATGCCGTCAAAAACGGTGCGGATTATGTATTTCAGACTGATTCCGATCTTCAGACGGATCCTTCCGAATTTAAGGATTTCTGGGATAAGAGGGAAGATTATGAAGCAATATTCGGCTTTCGTCCCAGCAGGGGCGACGGTTTCGGAAGAGTAGTTGTCGAAAAGGTAGTCTGCATCCTGCTGAAACTCTTTTTCGGTATAAGCGTTCCCGATGCAAATGCTCCTTTCAGATTATTTAAAGCAGAGACTTTGAAAGGTTATCTTGAGCTTATTGATCCGGATTATGCCCTTCCTAATATCATTCTTACCGCATTTTATAAGTATAAAAAGAATAAGATCTGTTTTATGCCGATCTCTTTTGAAGCCAGAAAACGCGGAAAGCAGTCAATGAATATAAAGAAGATCTTCCGTGTCGGTGTAAAGAGCCTGACGGATTTCAGATATTACAGGAAAAAGATCAAAAATGGAAAATAAAAAGAACTCGAAAATCGATCTGTTATCATATCTCGGAGTTCTTGTACTTTCTTTTGTTGTTTCACTCCAGAGCAATTCCAACATATTTGTTTATCGTGAGCAGGGTGTTGATTCCGCCGTGTTTCAATATGTTGCCAAAATGATGAAGCTCGGATTCCTTCCCTATAAGGATACCTTTGATCATAAAGGCCCATTATTGTATCTGATCGACCTTGCCGGTCTTTCAGTCAATGAAAAATGGGGCATATGGTTAGTTGAACTTGTCTTTTTGTCCGTTACCTTCATCTTTATGTATAAGTCATTCAGACTCTGGGCCGGAAGACTGATCTCACTTTTTGTTCTTCTTATATCTTTTTCTCCATTCGGAGACTATTTTTACGGAGGCAATTTCTCGGAAGAGTATTCCCTTCCTTTTATTGCGGTTTCCTTATATATCTTTCTTGATTATTTCAAGAATGACAAGATCAATGATCTGAGATTGATCGCCTGCGGATTTTCTTTCGGTGCTGTTATGCTTCTCAGGGCAAATAATGCCGGATTATGGCCGGCGATGTGTCTGTTTGTCCTCATATATTGTTTTATCCGAAAAGATCTTAAGCCTGTGGTCAGGTATATATGTATGTTTCTCATCGGTATTGCCGTGATCCTGGTCCCAATATCGGTCTGGCTCTTTTCTAAAGGTATCTTTTCGGATTTTATTGATTGCTACCTTGGATTTAATATGCTTTATTCCAAGTCCGGATTTTTGACTAAACTTAACGGGATCAAATTGTTTTTATCCGATCCTCCGGTTTCGCTTTCTGTTATTATCTGCCTCTTTTTTGCACTTAAGAATAAGAGTTATAAGGCGTTTGGATATGTTGCACTTATTCTGGCTGTTCTTGCTTTTATTTCTCTTCCCGAGAAGGTATATACCCATTACGGAATAGTTATAATTCCTGTTATCATGTGTCCTTATGCGGTTCTTTTTTCAAATATAAAAAAGGAAAAGATATCCCTTATAAACGGATTGAAATATGTTATTGCGCTGTTTTCGGCAGTATTGATACTTACTCCTACTTCATTTTCATTATATGAAAGAGCAGTATATGATCTTTCCCATGTGGGAGAGGAGTATTATCCCGAGACTTATGAATATGTTGTTGCTTTCACGGATTACTATACGGGTAAAGATGACAGGGTTATATACTTTGGCAATTGCAACAGATACTATCTCCTGACAGACCGTTTATCTGCTTCGAGATTTTCGTATCAGTCTCCGATATTTGATACATCCGCTGAGCTTGGATGGTCCGATGAATTTTTTGATACGCTTAAGTCCGATCCGCCGAAGTTGATAGGTGTATTGACTGAAAGGGCAAATATCTGTGACAGGGACAGAATGACGGAATTTCTTGATTCGCATGGTTATAAACTTGTGCTTGTGACGGATGATATATATATGTATGTAAGGGAAGTATCATGAAGAAGATAAATAAGAAGGATTGCCTTATAAGTATTTTTTCTTTTGCAATCCCTGTCATAATTGCGGCTTTATCATTCAATAATAATTTTATTTCCGTTGGCGGAGTGAATACTCTGCTTATTTATGATCTGAAAGCCCAGCTTTTGGCGTTATACGGTTATATCAGAAACGGTGGGGGAGGATTCAATTCTTTCTTTTTCAGCATGTCGGGAGGGCTCGGAGGTGGCTTTTACGGTACCGCTGCATTGTATATTTCGCCTTTTGATCTGTTTTATGCGTTTGTTCCTACGAGGTATCTTCCGGATGCGGTATATTGTATGACACTTATCAAGATCGGACTTTCCGGTCTGTTCTGTTCGGTGTTCATCCGTAAAACATATAAAGCAGACAGTAAGAAGTCATTTTCGGTCATTACTATGGCATTGTCCTGCTGCTATGCTCTTATGTCATACAATTTTATGTATGCCATGTCACCTATGTGGCTCGATCTTGTGATGTTTCTTCCTTTGCTTGCTCTGTTCCTTGAAAAGTTGATACAGGGAAAGAAGAGCCTTCCTTTTATTCTTTTGACTGCATTTTCCATTATCAGTGATTATTACATCACTTATATGGTTGTCATAGCCCTTTCAATCTATTTTGTATTCAGATTGGCTGAGTCCGGATCTTCATTCAAGGAAGCGGTAAAGCGTATAGGTAACTATGCAGTTCACGGACTGTTATCTGCCGGGATTGCCGCTTTCATTATCATTCCGGTTGTTCTTGATTTCGGAAGAGGAAAACTATCCGAGGATCTTTCGTCTGAAAACCTTACGTTTATAAAGAATTCATTTATGGATGTGATCGGCAGTTTTGCTCCTTCAAGTTATTCGACGCTTGATTATTATGCTCCTCCCAATATCTTCAGCGGATCGATTGTCTGGATACTCGCCCTGGTATGGATCCTTCTCGGAAAAAAGAATATTAAAGCGAGGATTGCCGGATTATGCGTAATGATCGTATATTTTGTTTCTTTCATCATCGGACCTGTGGATCGTATATGGCATGGGTTCAGAGATCCCGTAGGATTCCCGGTAAGATATGCTTTTACTTTTGTTTTCTTTATGATCTGTTTTGCGATAAGAGGATACAGATCCATTTCGGAAAACGAATTTAAGATATCAAAAAGCCTGCTTGGCCTTATCGGTTTCTTATTTGTGGCTTATACGTTTTTTGAACTGTATATAAACGGATCTTATATCATTTCCAGACTTGCGGTGGAGGAACGATATGCAAACCGTGAGGAATTTGACAGGTATGTAGACAGTGTCGAAGGATTACTCGGAATGGAAGCAGGTGATGATTCATTCGATTATACCAGAACCTTCCACGATTTCAGGTATTCAAGATATGACGGGGCACTTTTCGGATTTGACGGACTGGAGAGATTCAGTTCAAGCTATAATCTTGCCGTATCAGAGTTCTTGTCTGATCTCGGAGTCGGAACTTCCAGACATACCATCAGTGAATACGGTATTAATCCGGCTGTAAATTCTTTCCTTGATATGGGATATTTCATGTCCAGGTTTAAGGATTATTCGTATTATTATGATCTGGTGGGAGAGTACAGAGGGTTTAAACTGTATAAGAATCCTAACAGGATCTCTTTGATCTTCGGTGTAGATCTTTCGGATCCCGGTAATGTAAACGCTTTTTCCGATATTCCGTTCGAAAACATAAACAGTCTTTATTCCGATCTGTGTAACGAAGAGGTTGATGTTTTCAAACCTGTTGAATATACTGTGACTGAGACTTCTGCCAAGGATTATTTAGAAGCCGATACCTTGGGCTTTGCCGATTATAGATTTAATGCTTTTGATGAAGCTGACTACTGGTTTTATTCGGAATATTTGTATCCCGATGAATCACGTTATAAAGATGCTTGGAAGAATGGTCAGTTCAGTGACGTTTTTGCATATGCAAATTATTATCTTGACGGATTAAAACTTGGTATGTATCGAAATGATGAGTTCAGTTACTGCTCCGATATCGGATATATCGACGATGGTGCCGAACATCACCTTGCACTGGATACTTCTCTTTCCGGTATAGGTACAACATATCTATACAGATTAGATAAGGATGAATATGAAAGAGCCTGCGACTTGCTGAACGAAAATGCATTTGTTATCAGCGAAATAAGCAAAAAGGGCATAAAAGCATCGGGAACCTTGGACAAAGATTCTTATGTGATGATCACACTACCGTTTGAGAACGGATATGAGATCTATGTTGACGGAGAGAAAACAGAGTATGGATCATACAGAGATTCTTTGATCTTTATCAAGGCATCAAAGGGTACACATGAAATAGTGATCAGATACAAAACGCCGGGATTTACATTGGGCATCCTGATCAGTCTGTTCTCACTGGCTCTAACAATATGCTTTGTTGTTTCATCAAAAGTTTACGTAAAAAAAGAGGTAGAAAAGATTGCTTAAAAAGCTACCTAAAGCTGATAAGATCATATGCGGGATTGCAATAGGTTATGTGATACTGCCTATCGTTATATTTGCTTTTGGCTGGACAAGGATATGGATAGCGTTGGCCGGTCTGGTCTTGTTTTGCTTTCTTGCATATCGCCTTTATTCATCACTTACAGAAGCAGGTGATTTTTCGATAAGTGATCACAGATTTCTCTGGATAGTGGCGGTCTTGGCATTTATCTTATGGGTCGTGCTTTCCGGAATAGGCGGATATGCTTTTCAAAATCAGGATTTCTGGGCACGAAATCCCATATACAGAGATCTTTGTGATTATTCCTGGCCGGTAATATATGATCTGTCACAGGAACCGTTACATGCACAGGCGGTTTTCGGAACCGATACCGTTGCGTTTTCGTATTATTTCAGCTGGTGGCTTCCCGCTGCTCTTGTATCCAAATTATTTCGGCTTGGTGAGACCGGTAGGAGTTTTTTTCTGTATATCTGGTCGTTGACCGGATTGTTTCTTGCATTCTATCTTGTGTGCAGGAAGCTTAAAAGAATATCCCCGGGTATAATTGCCGTATTTATCGGGTTCAGCGGTCTGGATGCCATTCCGCATATTCTTGTATCTACCATTCTTGATGGTTTCATGTCGGTATTTCCCTGGACTTATCATATTGAATGGTGGGCCGGGTATTTTCAATATTCTTCCAATTCCACCCAGTTGTTCTGGGTATTTAATCAATCGATTCCTGTCTGGATATTGATAGGTCTGTTTCTTCAACTGAAAGACTGTAAATATCTGATAGGGTTGATCGCACTGTCTTTTGCCTATTCACCCTGGGCTACTCTTGGAATGGTTCCATATGCCGTATGGGGTTCGATCAAGAATAAAAATGCTTTTATTGATTCCATTAATGTCGTAAATATCCTGTCAGCTCTTTATATGATGATGGTTTACGGTCTGTTTTATGGTTCCAGTACCGGAAGCAAAGGATTTATAGGCCTGATCTTCGGTAAATATCCGGACAGGGTTTTTGATCTAGTTTTTTGGTATGCTTTGTTTGCGGTCTTTGAATTTGGAATATATTATCTTGTTCTTGGTAAGAAAATCAGGGAATACGAAAATGGAATTCTAACGATTATCCTGCTGATTATTCTTCCTTTCATATATATACTAGATACTGACTTTGTAATGAGAGCTTCCATTATGCCTTTGTTTATGACTATGTTTTATATACTCAGGTATTTATCTGAAAGATCTGCCGAAAAATATGCCCGCTTCAAAAAAATGATAATGATCTTTGCATTGTGCATCGGTGCTCTGACCCCTATGGCAGAGATTGACAGGGCAGTATCAAAGACCTTAACTTCAGAAAATTACCTTCAAGAGGAAGTTGGTTCACTGGGATATTTTGAGAGTAATAGGTTATTATATCTGGTTGATACTCAGACACAGTACTTTATATATGACTATGAAAACACGCCGTTTTTCAGATTTATCGGAAAGCAGAAATAAAAAGTATTATACATATATTTATTCTGCCGAATCCCCTGCTTTTCAAATTTTTTATGAGTGATCGGAGCAAAGATGAATAACAAGACAATTTTGAAAAAAAATAAGAACCTGTATTTTAGTGTATTTCTTGTGCTGATCATACTTATCGGTGTTATCAGACTTGTTGTCATATTTAATGAACGTGACGGACATCATGTCGATGAAACATGGAGTTATGGTTTTGCCAACAGTTATTTTGATCCATATATATATACCGATAACAGGACCGGCGTAACTAATGGTCCTGAGAAAGTCAAAAATTTTGAAACCTGGATCACCGGTGATGTTTTTAAAGAATATTTATCCGTTGCATCGGGTGAACGTTTCTCTTTTGATTCGGTAATATATAACAAAGAAGAAGATCTCGGACCCTTTTTGTATGAGTTGATCCTTCACGGTATCTGTTCATTTTTTCCGGATACTTTTTCTTGGTGGTATGCTTTCTTATTCAACTTGCTGCTTTTTGTTCCGACGGTTATTCTGATCTGTCTGATCTCTTATGAGATGACGGATTCGAAGTTATGTGGACTTCTTTCTGCTGCATATTATATTTTCTCAGGTTGTGGCACGGGGGCTTTTCTTTACCTTCGTGTATATTCTCTGTTTACATTTCTTTCAGTCCTTCTCTTTTATCTTATTGTAAAGCTACTCAAGTATAAGACAGAGCATTATAATAAACTGTTCTTTATACTGCCTTTCGTATGCCTGCTTGGTTGTCTTACGCATTTTTATTATCTTGTGGTAGCTTTTTTGTTTACATTTTTTGGCGCTATCATGCTTCTGTTTAAAAAGAGATGGGAAGATGCACTCAGACTTTGTTATGTAATGCTTTATTCCGTGATGGCATTTTTTTCAATGTATTTTCAATGTGTACATATTTTGATTCCTCATTCTACAGGCAAATCTATTACAACTTATGCTTTTCCATATACTTGGGAACTTGCTTCAGCAAATAGACATTTCTTTATGGGTACAGTTGGTTATTTCATTGATTTTTCAGTTATATCATTAATGATCACGTGCGGGATTGTTGTGTTTGGGGTTGTTATTTTAAGTTTGATCATTTTCTTGTTCAGGAATGAAAAATGGATGAAATCCCTGCTTGGAGCTGTCAAAACTTTTTTCAGAAAATTATTTGATTCGTCAGTAAGATTATTGCATTCAATCGATGCTTGTGCATATGTGGCACTGCCTGTTTCTATTCTTTATATGCTGATCCTTCCGAAGTCGGCTTCCCTTGTTACGATGGGGTATATTGAAAGGTATTTTTTCCCGGGAATGACTATTTTTCTTGTTTTTTATATTGCTCTTGTAGTAAAGGCTGTTTCATCGATCAATACCTCGAGTAGAATGAACAAATTGTTGATTGTATTCATTGTTGGCGTGATCGTTTTTTTGAATTACAGGTCAAATTTTTATACCGATATTTTTAAGTTTGATAATTTCCGAGAAAAGGAAATGTCGGCGGAATTGAGTGGACGGGATGTATATGTAGTGATGGACAATGCCGCACGTGATATGACTTGGTTGTCTTCGATACTTAAGGATTCAAATATGGTTTATGTTGAATTGACTGAGTTCCTTAATGATGAAGATACAACTTTTCCTGATTTACCGGAGGACTGTCTTGTCCTTGTTAATACCAGAGGCTTTCTTCAGGAAGATGAATTTGGCAACCCTCTTGCCGAATATGATGCTTTGTCCATGAATCTATCAAAGCCCCATATAACGATCTCGACTTCCCAGTTCATTGATGAACTGAATGAAAAAACGGGGCGCTCTTATACGTGTTGCGATGAATATAGGTGTTTTATCGGTGATGTGAGGCTGTATAAGTGTAATGCGGAATAATAGCGCGGATAGAATAACTGAATTTTGGGGGTATATTGGAGCTTTTTATGTTCCGGCTTCTATTATTATGGCGGTTTATATCCTGCTTGATGTTTTTCCCGGCGGTAGATTCACTCCGCTAATTCTTGACCTCGGATCCGAGCAGTTTCCTTTTTATAATTATCTGAATTCCGCAAACGGAATAAATGCTCTTTTTTATCAGGATCTCGGAGGACTCGGAGGCGGTGTCGTTAATTCGCTTCAGATGTGCACCGGCCCCTTTGTATTTGTCTTTGCATTGGTTCCGGCTCTGTATATCCCATATGCTATCTGGGGGATGATAATTTTTTTGGTCGGTCTGTGCGGACTTGCCGAATATAGTTATCTCAAGAACGGATATCCCGGCCTACATGGAGTACTTAAGCCCTTATTACTTTCCGTTTGTTATTCTCTTATGAGCTGTGCGGTTGTTTACACGATTGTTCCCGCGTGGCTTTGGGGCCTCATATTACTTCCTTTTGTTTCATACGGACTTGATAAACTTATTGATAACGGAAAAACCGGAAGGTTTATTCTGTTTCTGTCTCTGTCAATCGTTTTTAATTATCTTACCGCGTACATTATCATTCTTTTCTCATTTATTTATTTCCTTTTCAGAATGTATATAAAAGGAATCACCGGTAAGGATTTTCTTTCTCTTTTTCTGAAGTATTTTATCTCCGGAATTGCATCTGTTGCCGTGACGGCTGTTTCGTGGCTTCC
>JAEEGJ010006716.1_pt1 | contig 34089 bp, 19 predicted proteins | sample 8958761 | NCBI WGS metagenome assembly JAEEGJ01 (sample SAMN16246546, study PRJNA631951) | gut metagenome | biome: gut microbiome; feature: rumen; material: RS-attached | host: Bos | place: Iran: Karaj | collected 2018-10
CAGGGAAGCCTGCCAACGGACCATTCTTCATTGCCTCTTTGAAGCCCTTCTCTACTGAAGGAATATATTCTGCCGGGATGTGACCACCCTTGATAGAATCGATGAATGTAAGACCTTCTTTGCCTTCCTCGGCCGGTGAAACCTTAACCACAATGTCGGCGAACTTACCACGACCACCAGTCTGTTTCTTGAATACCTCACGGTGATCAACGGTTGCGGTGATAGCCTCTTTGTAAGCAACCTGCGGTGCACCCTGGTTAACCTCAACCTTGAACTCACGTTTCAGACGGTCGATAAGGATATCCAAGTGCAACTCACCCATACCGCTGATGACAATCTGACCTGAATCCTGGTCTGTCTTCAAAGTGAAGGTCGGGTCTTCCTCAGCCAACTTGATGAGAGCGGCGTCGAGTTTCTCCATGTCGCCTTGTGTCTTAGGCTCGATGGCTATGCTGATAACCGGTTTCGGGAATGTCATGCTCTCGAGTACGATTGGTGCACTCTCAGCGCACAATGTATCGCCAGTGCGGATGTCTTTGAAACCGATACCTGCGCAAATATCACCAGCCTCAATCTTCTCCATCGGGTTCTGGTGGTTCGAGTGCATCTGGAACAAACGTGAGATACGCTCTTTCTTGCCGGTACGCATGTTCAGAACAGTGTCGCCTGCGTTGAGCACGCCACTATATACACGGATAAAGCACAAACGGCCAACATACGGGTCAGTGGCAATCTTGAATGCCAGACCGCAGAATGGCTCGTTAGCGTCAACTTTTCTATCTTCTTCCTCTTCGGTTGCAGGATTTGTACCGACAACAGCAGGAACGTCAACCGGGCTTGGCAAGAATGCTGCCACAGCGTCCAACAAGCGTTGGATACCTTTGTTTTTGAAAGCAGAACCGCACAATACCGGAACAATCAACTGCTGAATTGTGGCACGGCGGATTACGCTCTTAATCTCGTCAACCGTGATTGAATCAGGATCTTCGAAGAAGCGCTCCAACAGAGTGTCGTCGAGTTCGGCAACTGACTCGATCAGTTTTGCGCGATACTCGTTGGCTGTCTCAACCAAATCTTCCGGAATATCGATGTATTTGTAGTTGGTGCCCAGTTGAGCGTCATCATACCAAACAATCGCCTTCATTTCGATAAGGTCAACCAAACCACGGAAATCGGCTTCAGCACCGATTGGAATGTGGATTGTAACGGCATTTGCATTCAGACGGTCGCGGATTTGGTTGACAACCGAGAAATAATCGGCGCCGATGCGGTCCATCTTGTTAACGAATGCGATACGCGGAACCTGATATTTATTGGCTTGACGCCATACAGTCTCTGACTGCGGCTCAACACCGCCCACAGCGCAATAAACGGCTACAGCGCCGTCCAAAACACGAAGACAACGCTCAACCTCAACAGTGAAGTCAACGTGTCCCGGGGTGTCGATAAGGTTGTACTTGTACTCGTTGCCATTGTATTTCCAGAAGCAAGTGGTTGCGGCTGAAGTAATGGTGATGCCGCGCTCCTGCTCTTGAGCCATCCAGTCCATGGTGGCAGCGCCATCATGCACCTCACCAATGCGGTGGGTTTTACCAGTGTAAAACAGGATACGCTCTGAAGTTGTTGTTTTGCCGGCATCAATGTGAGCCATGATACCGAAGTTGCGAGTGTATTTAAGATCTCTTGCCATTGTATTTCTTCTCTAATTAAAAGCGGAAGTGTGAGAATGCCTTGTTGGCTTCAGCCATACGGTGAATCTCTTCTTTTCTCTTGAATGCGCCACCCTCCTCATTGAATGCGGCTATGATTTCAGCCGAGAGTTTTTCTGCCATTGAGTGACCTGCGCGTTTGCGTGCGAACAGAATCATGTTCTTCATACTCATGGCCACTTTGCGGGTCTCGCGGATTTCTTGCGGAATTTGGAATGTTGCACCACCTACACGGCGGCTGCGAACCTCAACTTGTGGTGTTACATTCTGAAGTGCTTTTTTCCAGATGTCAAGCGGGGTCAATTCCTTATCTTTCATCTTTGCACCAACCATCTCAAGCGAGTCATAGAAAATCTCGTATGCGATGCTCTTTTTCCCGTCCAACATCAGGTTGTTGACAAAACGGGTAACCAATACGTCATTGAACTTTGGATCCGGTAACAGAATCCTACTCTTTGGTTTTGATTTTCTCATTTTACTTTATTGATAAAATTATTTTTTAGGTCTTTTAGCACCATACTTTGAGCGACGTTGTTTACGTCCCTCTACTCCCGATGTATCCAAAGCACCACGAATGATGTGGTAACGAACACCTGGTAGATCCTTAACACGACCTCCGCGGATCATCACAATTGAGTGCTCCTGCAGATTGTGACCCTCTCCCGGAATGTAAGAGTTGACTTCCTTACCATTTGTTAAACGAACCCTGGCCACTTTGCGCATGGCTGAGTTTGGCTTTTTAGGCGTTGTGGTGTAAACACGAACACAAACACCACGGCGCTGCGGGCATGAATCCAAGGCTGGTGCCTTGCTCTTCTTGTCCATCTCTACTCGCCCTTTTCTTACTAATTGTTGTATAGTTGGCATATTTTTATTAATAAAATGTACATAATTCTCCGCAAAAATCGGTTCGCAAAGGTAAAAACAATTTCTTCTTAATCAATACTCTCAAAATAAATATTTTGAAAAATAACTTCCACAGGCGCAAAGCCCAATAATTAAGGACAAAACGCAACTTTCAACCAAGATGGTTGACTTTTATGAACACCCACATCGGCAGTTTTTCATCATCATCAATGCGCCGACAACAAAAAAAGGCGACTCAAAAGCCGCCTTTTTTGTTCCTATATATAATAGGTGTATTAGAATTTCAAATCAAGACCAACAAGGTAGCAGCCCCGAGTCTCATCAGTCCAGGCAAACTCTTGCTTCTTGTCGCCAAAGACGTTGCGGGCATTGACAAATACTGCGTTGTCTTTCCAAAACTTGTAAGACACTTTCATGTTGGCCGTGAATTTCGGGTCAGTCTCAAACGAACCATTCGAAGTCCTATAGGTTTGTTTTGAGTAGAAATTACCGCTGGCATAGATATTCAATTTTTCAATTGGGGTGTAGTTAACACTGAAACCGCCAAAGAAACTTGGTGTTGCCTTGTGGGTGATGGTCTTTTTCTCATAACGACCATCATAATCAACCAAACCTGCACTCTGTAACTGCTGAAGTTTCTGATGGTACTCGTCGGCATTGAAAGTTTGCTCGGCGATAAATGACTGTATTCCTTTTGCGTCAATTTCCGCTTGCTCTGCCATTGCATGGACTTGCGCTGCAACTGCTTGCACCTCGGCAGAATTTGCCTTCATCATTTGCTCTGACTGAATCTTGGCCTGCTCCTCTGACATACCGGCACCAACCAATTGCTGAACTAATATCTGTTGGGTAACACCGGCTTCAATCTGCTGCATTCCGCCAGCATCAAGTTGTTGCTGAACTCCAGCCTTGAATGGTGTCACAAAATAATTGTCAACTCCTAGACCTTTAATTCCAATTTCTTGCTGAGCGTTTACGGCGGCCAACGTAGTCATATCGGTTATGATTTGAGAGTTGTTGTAGCATGCATGGTCTATCAACTTTGTGTTTTGGAAGGTACCGAATGCCTTAAAAATCAACTTCTCTGTGGCCACCCATTCAACATTGACAGTGGCTCCCAATTGGTGTGCAATCAAATCAATGTTCTGGTATTTCAAGTTAACCTGATTGGGAATCGCTGGGGCTGGTGCAGGCTGTTCAATTGTATGAACAGTTCCAATCTGCGGGAAATTAATGTCAGCCTCCATTGAACCTGTATGCACAAATGCAGTCATAGATTCAGGCAGCAAGCAACCGAAATCGCGGGTAGTGTTTGAGAACGCCTCGAGTTCAACAAACACGTTGCGCACCGGACGAACACGATAGCCTAACTCTAACATTGTCATTGCAGCCTGATACTGGTCCTTGTTTCCTTCGAAATGCATTTTCAACGGCATTGGACGCACACCCTCGCGGTCCCACATATAATCGGAATAAGTGTCGACTGTGAACGGGCCTCGGTTGGCACTCGAAATAACGCCACGAATCATGTGCTTGTCGTTGATATTGTAACTTGCCACAAGTTGGATTGGAATATAAACTTTATCAGAAACACTGAACTTCTCAGCACGCAGACCGCCGATCAAACGGAGTTTCTCATCAAGCATTTTGTAATCGACACGCAGCGAGCCTGCAAACGAGTTGATTCTGATGTGGTCGTTCAAATATCCGGTTGTGTAGTTGCCATCATCGTCACGTGTCAGATATGGTTTGTCATCGTTGTGAACTGACTGATAGTAAACACCCGGACGAATGTTCAAGTCACCAAATACGAAATCGTACTCTGCGTTTAAGTTAATGTTTATGTTATCGATTTTGAAACCAGGGTCACCGCGTACAATATCCTGCGTACCGCCAAGTACATTAGCTTGCAACGACAATCCCTTCACCTTGCCAATGAAATCGAAATAAGTTCCGCTCATCTCGCGGGCTGTGGTCGAAACCTGCGGGTCACCAAATGACGACGATGTTACGTATGAATGCTGATAACCGCCCGAAAGCGAGAAGTTAATGTCGTCGCTCACATTATAATATAATGACAAATTGGCACCCATACGGTCAACGGCGGTTTCAACATCTTTATATTGCTTTTCGGGTTGCTTGTTCCGATTCCAAACTGAGAACCAGTTACTTGCCGGGTTTTTGAAGTGGAAATCAGGATTGGCGACATCTTCAAAATACATCAGCGAATCATACTCGAAGACATAAAGTTTATCAGTTGTGCGGTTCATTTTCTGATAGTTACCCGACACACGATAGCCGAATTTACCAACATTTTGTCCGACACTAAGGCTGCCCATGTACGAGCCAAGATTACCGCCTTGAGCATGGCCGAATACTTGAATATCCTCAGAATCAGGCGTTTTAGTGATGATGTTGATTACACCGGTAACAGCGTTAGCACCATAGAGTGCACTTGCCGCGCCTCGAACAATCTCAATGCGGTCTATATCGGCGAAATCGACAGGAAGCGACTCCCAGAACGTACCACCATTAATAGAATTGTAAACCGGGCGGCTGTTAATCATGACCAAAGTCATTGTGTTTTCGGTGTAAATCGTAAGGTTCTCATCGGGAATGTTGTTATTGCCACGGATGTGGATATCGTAATTGCCGTTTGTTTTCTCGCGGACAATCAGCCCCGGCACCAGACGCATAGCCTCCTGAATGTTGCGGGCACCCGAAGCGATTATCTCATCATAAGAGAGCACTGTGGTTGAAAGAGGTGATTCGAAACTGCTCTCGGCCCTCTTCGAGGCAGATGTAACATTTTTATTCAAAAGCATTTCGTAGAATTCATCAAGCGATATGCCCATTATTTTCGTTATCAACATTACATCTTCAATCGACAAATCTGCCAATTCATCGTACGACATTGCTGCAATGTCGGCACGAGTCAACTGTGAAGCATCTTTTTTCTGTCCCAGCGATTGTGCCGATGCAACGGCAGCGATAATAAAACAAAGTATTATTTTCTTTAACATGATTACTATTTTATATGTTTGACTAATCTACTGATACTCCTAACGATAACAAAGTTTTTGCTGCTTTGACGCCTTGTTCTTGAATGTGTTTGACACTAATCTCGAATGTCTGCTGGCCGTCAACTTTTGTGAAGTTGATGCCCGACATCGAAGATGCCAGTCCTTGTTTGTCTGTCACCACCAAGACGCCTTTATTAGCCACTTGCTTGGTGATTTCCTCCACATTCGACGATGCCTTGGCCGGCACAAAAACAATATGATACAACAGACAATCATCAATCGACATTATCTGCTCGACCACAATTTTCTGCTGACCGACTGTTTTTTTCGCCGTGAAGGCTTTCAACTCATTGGTTATTGGCGAACTGCCCAATACACCAATCTTAAAATCTCCCGTCTGTTTCGACGTTGGCCACTCCATATACTTTGTAAAATTGTATATGAAAAGAGCCTTGAATTTGTCGTCTTGAGCATGAGAAATACCATGCAAGAATAAAGACGCCACTAAAATTAATAGAACTTTTTTCATATTAGTTTGGTTTTAAATAAATAACCCTTGGCCGAAATTATTTCTACAAAAATAATAATTGGATTTTATTGTTTTACCTCGAGTAGTTTTTTTTTCTGTAAAAAATACACTTTTATTTATTGCGCTAATTCGCAGACTCTTACGCAAAAGAGTATACCTATGGGGGAAAATAGATTAAAAGAATTGCTCCACATAATCACCCTTTTCTTTTTGGCGTTAATCCAAATACAAACTCCATATAAAAATTACGTACCTTTGGCAAAAACAAGTTGACAATGAACGAAGACATCAATAAGGCGCTTGAGGTACTGCGGAACGGCGGCGTAATACTTTACCCAACCGACACCATTTGGGGACTGGGCTGCGACGCCACTAATGCAGATGCGGTGCGGCGCATTTACGAAATCAAACAGCGCGCCGACAACAAATCGCTGATTGTGCTGGTGGATACCGCAGGGCGCATTCCATCGTATGTGCAGGACGTGCCCGACATTGCGTTCGACATGATTGAGTTGGCTACATCGCCACTGACCGTGATTTTTGAAGGGGCTAAAAATCTGGCCCCCAACGTTATAAATGCCGATGACCAAAGCGTTGGCATCCGCGTGGCAACCGATGACTTCTGCCCCACTCTCATCCAACGGTTCCGCAAGCCGATTGTCTCGACGTCAGCCAACATCAGCGGACAACCCGCGCCTGCCTGCTTCGGCGAGATTGACGAGCGCATCATCAAAAGTGTCGATTATGTTGTCGGTCACCGACAGGACGACACCACAAAACATAAGGCATCTGGAATTGTGAAGATTGGCCGCAACGGCGAAGTGAAAGTGATAAGAGAATAATTTTTCAGCACGATGCGCCGACTGACGATTACCATATTATTTATATGTATAACCCGACTGGCTTTTTGCCAATCGCTCGGCGCGTTTACTGATTACGACAAGCATTTCATTGTTTTCGACGACGGCAATTTCCGTCAACTTGAATTTCAAGAGGTTAGATCGTTTGCCATTGGAAGCGGCTGCGTGGCCTACATCAACAACGGCGGCTATCTGAAAGCCTATGCCAACCATATTCAATATGACGTGTCGCCATCGGTTGACAACTACACCATCACCGACAACCTGTTCACTTTCTGCGTTGGCTCACAACTCTATGTTTTTGAGCGCGGTAACCGTAGGCTGCTATCTGGATTTGCTGGGCGTTTCTTGGTGGGCGACAGCGTGGTGGCCTTCATCGACACCAACAAGCATTTCCTCTCGATTTACACTGACGGACGTGTGAGCGAACTGGCCGACATTATTGTTGGCAACGACGCTGAATTCTGGGTTGGCGCCAACACGGTGGCATTTGTCGATATGCACGATGTGCTGCGGCTTGTCTGCGGCGACCGCGTTTATGAACTTTTTAATGTCATCGATGGCATCAGCACCAAATTGGGACGCAACATTGGCGCGTTTGTTGACCACTCCGATGGCGAATTCCGTATTTTTTACGATGGCGAACTGCATGACATTGAGCAGTTTACTCCAAAATCGTTCAAATGTGGATATGAGCAGGTGGCGTTTGTGAACAGTATGGAGAATTTCCGATTGTTCAGCAATGGTGAGTTGTACGATATTTCAGGCTTTGCGCCCGACATGTATGATGTGAATCGCAAAATGCTCGTTTACAGCCTTCAAGGACAATTCTTCACATTTGTCGACGGCGAACAATATCTGGTTGAGAACTATGTGCCACAGAGTTACAGCATCAACGGCAACCTGCTAACCTACATCGACCAAAACGGATATCTTGCTGTTTTTGAGGATGGTGAGAAGCATATTATCTCATACGGCCCTGTCAACGATTACACTGCCGTGGGCGACGTGGTGGTGTTCAACGAGGGACTGAACACTACTAAAATATACTACAACGGAAAGACCTATAAAAAGTAGGAAGTTAGAAGTTTTAAGTTCTAAGTTTTAGAAGTTTTAAGTCCTAAGTTCTAAGTTTAAGCGCAAGTTGTTTGCTTGCGGCTTGGAATTCTGTCTTTTCAGACAGTTTTATTCTCCTTTGAGTTTCTGAACTGCTTCGGCTTTGTTGGGTGCGCCAAAAACCGTACTGCCTGCAACAAGCACGTTAACGCCATGATTGACAAGTTTTTCGGCATTGTCGAAATTCACGCCGCCATCAACCTCAACCATCGGTTTTGAGTTGGTTTCCTCCATCAATTTGCGAAGGCGCAACAGTTTGTCGTAAGAATGCTCAATGAATTTCTGACCGCCATAGCCTGGATTCACTGTCATAATCAGCACCAAATCAACATCTTGAATAATGTCGGCAAGCACTTCCACTGGAGTGTGCGGATTGAGCGCCACGCCAGCCTTCATTCCGCAATCCTTGATGTGGGCAATGGTGCGGTGCAGATGGGTGCAAGCCTCGTAATGGACAGTTAGAATTTCGGCGCCAGCATCGCGGAAACGCTCAACATACTGGTCGGGATTGACAATCATCAGATGGACATCGAGCGGCTTCCGAGCACTCTTTTTGATGGCTTTCAACACAGGAAAACCCATCGAAATGTTGGGAACAAACACTCCGTCCATAATGTCAACATGCAGATAATCAGCCTTGCTGGCGTTTATCTCCTCAATGTCGCGAGCCAGATTGCCAAAATCGGCCGACAACAGCGATGGCGCAACTTTCACTTCCATTTTTTATCGATTTTGCTGCAAAACTAATTAAAAGTTAGGATGTAGGATTTAGAAAATCGGATTTTGAATTTGCGTCAAATCTTTATTCCCACAAGTAATTGATCGTCAATCTGTTCAATCAGAGTGCCATTGGGCTGGGCGCGCCATTGGTCGAGCCGTTCGCAAATAACTTTCGCCTGCTGCGCAAACGGCATTGCGGACACTTCGGTCAGCAGACTGTAGAGCCGCTTGTTGGTGAATTTGCCAACGTCGCGGATGCCGTCGGAACCGAACTGGTCAGAGATACCATCGGTGAAGAAATAAAGAGTGTCATCGGGTTCGAGGTCGATAATGTTGTCGGTGAACGGGCCGTTGTGGAGCACGTGCAACCCAACAGGCATCTTATCAGGCTTGAATGTCAGCAATTTGCCCTTGCGCACAATCAACAGCGGACGATTGGCTCCCGCATAATGCATCTGCAGTTTTTTGGTGTCGATAATGCAGAAAGCCATGTCGATGCTTTCGAGCGAGTCGCCGCTGTCGGACGACTGGTGCAGTTCCTCGATTATTTTTGTCCGCATCTGGTTGAGCACACCCGCGGCACTCGACAGAGTCTGGGGCGCGGCCGTGACACTATTGAGCGTTGAAATGCCGAACATGCTCATGAAGGCTCCCGCCACGCCATGGCCAGTGCAGTCGGCAACGGCTATCATTTTGAGGCCGTTCTTCTCCACCGCCCAATAAAAATCGCCCGACACAATATTCATTGGTTTCCAGATGATTAGGCTGTCGCCGAAGATGCTATCCATAACCTCTTTCGATGTCACGGCGGCGTCTTGCACGTGCTTGGCGTAGTTGATGCTGGCGGTGATTGTCTGATTAGTGCGGATGATGCTATTGCGCTGTTGCTCAATCTCGTCGCGCTGCGCCAGAATCTTATCGTTGCGCAGATTCAGTTCATCGTTTTTCCGCAGCACCTCATCTTTTTGCATGGCAAGTTCGCGGCTCAATTTCCGCTTGCGCAGAAATCCCAGCAAAATGGTGACAAACAGCGACGACATCAGCACAAGCGACACGGCGACAATACGGATGACGTATTTCTGTCGCTGAGCGGCCAATTCGCGCTGATGCATATCACGCTCAAACTCAAGGGCTGTTGATGTCCGAGTGGTTTTGACGGCGAAATCGCGCTTGTAGGTCTCCTTGTCGAGCATTGTGCGCAAATTGGTGTATTTCAGCGCATTTTTATAGTCGCCAAGTTGCTCGTAGCAGGCAATCATCAGTTCGCACATGCGCATCTCCTTTTCCCACACAAGCGATGGCATCAGTTCCACGCGCTTGAGAATGGTCAATGCTTCGGCGGCGCGGTTGTTAAGTATCAGATAATCAGCCTCCCAAAAATCAATATACACGCTCTCCTCCGTGAGCGAACTGCTCTCGATGGCCGATTTCGTAAGATTCAGAAAGTAGCGGCTGCTGTCGATGGCTGCCTTACGCTCCTCACCTTCAGCATGTTTGGCTATCTCCATAAACACATCCATAAGGCTCTGCATGACAATGAGTTTAATTTGCCACTCGCCGTGCCTTTCCTCGATTCCGTATGCCTCGAGCATGATGTTTCGCGCAAGGGTAAGCGCCTGCATATCAGCGTAATCCTTGTATTTCGAGAATTCGTTTGCACCCAACATGTAAATATCCTCGCCGATGGCCGCCGAATCGTTGCGCAGCGAGTCGAGTTTCAGGGCTCGATGGAAATAATCATCGGCAGTCATGTAGAGATGGAAATTGGTGCTGGCAATACCTTTTTTGCGCCAGACTTCAGCCACGCAAGCCGTGTCGCGAATCTCGACAAAAATGTTGAGCGCGCGGTTGTAGTAATCGTCGGCCAGCATGTCATCGCCCATCACGCTCAAAGCGCTCGCCAGTCCGTAGTAGGCCGATGCCAGTTTGTCGTGCATCCCCGCCGAATCGAAGCAGTTGATGGCCTCGCGGTAGAACTCGCACGAACGGCTGTAATCGTCGTGAATATAACTGCACCAACCCAGCAACTTGTAGGCATTGCCAATTTTTTCGCTGTTTTTCAACTCTTTAGCAAGATTGAGTTCCATCTGTGCGTATTTGGCAGTCGAATCGACATTGTAATGGGCATAACCAATCTGGTCGAGCAACTCCAGCCGCTCATCGGGCGTGAGATTGCTGTTCAGCATTGCCACCAAACTGTCGAGGTGCTGGTCGGTATCATCGATGTCCGATTGGGCGCAAACCACATCAGTGCATACGCAGAACGCTACGCACAATACGATGATTCCTAACCACTTATCGGAATAATTCCTCTTCATCGACGAATGTCCCCCAAAACAAAAAAAAATAGCACTTCCCGTTCAGAATTCAAAATTCCGAACAAAGAATTTCAAGTTGGCAATATTAATCCGAATAATTTAATACACAAACATTTAGCATCACAAATCCTTTCCTCTTGTTTTTGGATGCTAAATCATGCCGTGTTCAGAAAAACTGAAAAAATCCTTATCGGCAATAATCACATGGTCCACAACATTGATTTCGAGGAGTTTGGCCGCATCGACAATGCGCTTTGTCAAATTTTTGTCCTCGACGCTTGCCGTTATATTCCCCGATGGGTGATTATGAACAAGAATCAGAGTTGAAGCCAACCTCTCGATGGCCTTTTTCATGATTATCCGCACATCGACTGTTGTGCCGCTGACGCCGCCAGAACTGATTAATACCCTATCAATCATATGGTTGCGGCGGTTGAGAAACAACACCCAGAACTCCTCATGCGGCAGGTCGCCAATGATGGGCTGCATGATGTTGAACACATCTCTACCTTGTTTAATCTCGGCGCGCTCAAGGTCGGCATTGCCACGGCGGCGCCCCAACTCGAGTGCAGCCATGATGGTAACGGCTTTGGCCTCACCGATGCCGCCTATTTTAATCAAATCGCTAATGTCGCGCTTGCCCAAAAGATGCAGATTGTTGTCGGCCGATGAAAGCACCGCCCGCGCCAGATCGAGCGCCGACTGACTTTTGGTGCCTGTGGAAATCAGAATTGCCAACAACTCTGCATCGCTCAACGCACTGATGCCCTTGGCAAGCATTTTCTCGCGCGGACGATCGTCGGCATTCCACTCCTTGATTGTCAGTTTTTTAATCTCATCCATAAGCCAAAGATAATCAATCTTTCACGCAATCAACCATTCTGGCCTTCAATCCTTACCAATTGCACCACATTCTCAACATGTTGCGTCTGCGGGAACATATCAACGGGTTGCACTTTGGTAATGCGGTACTGACTGCTCATCAGGGCAAGGTCGCGGGCCTGCGTGGCGGGGTTGCAACTCACATACACAATGCGCTTGGGGTTGGCGTTCAAGATTACCTGCACAACATCGGGGTGCATGCCCGAACGCGGCGGGTCGGTGATGATGACATCGGGGCGCCCGTGCTCGGCTATGAAACTGTCGGTCAAGACGTTTTTCATATCGCCAGCAAAAAAATCGAGATTGGTCAGATTGTTCATTTGAGCGTTCACCTTGGCATCGGCAATGGCATCCTCAACATACTCAATACCAATTACTTTCTGCGCCTTGTCGGCCACAAAGCAGGCAATGGTACCAGTGCCTGTGTAAAGGTCGTAAACAACTTCGTTGCCAGTGAGTTCGGCAAAATCTTTGGCCACACCATAGAGCACTGCGGCCTGGTCGGTATTGGTCTGATAGAACGAGTTTGGCCCGATTTTGAACCGCAGTCCAGCCATCTCGCCAACAATATGGTCGTCGCCAGCGTAAAGTGTTGCGGGCAGGTCGGTGTACGAATCGTTCAACTTACTGTTTATCATATACATCAGTGATGTTATCTGCGGAAATTTCTGATGCAGAAAATCCATCACAAGGCTGATTTTCGGACGGTCGTCGGCCGAGACAATCAGAATGACCATCAGTCCGCCCGTGTTCGAGTTGCGGATGACAATGTTGCGCAGAAGTCCTGTATGCTCGCGTTGGTGGTAAAAACTGATATTATTTTCTATCGCAAACTGTTTCAGCGAGTTGCGAATCTCATTAACAGGCTCAGGCATCAACAGGCACTCTTCAATATCAACCACCTTGTCGAAGAAGCGCGGCAGATGATAGCCAACCGAGCGCTGCTCAATTTTGTCGACATCGGCAATCTGCTCGGGCGACAACCATCGCAGCGGCGAGAAGGCAAACTCAAGTTTGTTACGGTACTCGCGAGTCTTTTTACTGCCCAGAATGGGCGAAACCTCGGGCAACTCAAGATGGCCTATACGTGTCAGATTGTCAACCACTTGCTTTTGTTTCCAAGCAGTCTGCATCTCGTATGGCAGAATCTGCCACTTGCAGCCTCCGCAAACACCAAAATGGCGGCAGAACGGCTCAATGCGCCTGTCGCTCATCTTCACATAGCGGACAACTCGGCCCTCGATATATCGGTTGTGCTTTATTTTTCCCTCAACGTCAACCACATCGCCAGGAATGGCCAGCGGTACAAAGGCAACCATACCCTCGTACTTGCCCATCGCCATACCTTCGGCGGCAATATCGGTAATCTCAATATTCTCAAACAGTTGCTTCTGATTTTTCTTGCGCGACATAATTCTATCGGTTTTTTGCGGCGGCAAAATTAACGGAAAAAGGCGATTGACGCTAATAATGTTATCCGCAAGCGGAAACTATCGCACTGACTACACAGAAAACACTGATTTACACAGATTTTTCTCTAACCAAACTAACCCGAGTATATCCAAACTTTGCGTCTTGGGGCGCTAACCGATTCTTTCCGATTTAAACCGAATTTTATCCGCAGGCGGATAATGGTTAGGGGGTATCGCTGCGCGAGAAATTTTTAGAAAAATACATTTAAAATTTATAAAAAATTGATTTTAATAATTTTATAAAATTTTGTTTCAAATTTTCTTTCAATTTCTGCCCGCAAGGGTATGCAACAAAAATAGGGGCGAATGATTATTCGCCCCTACATATATATATCGCAATCAATTACCTATCAATCGTTTATCACCACCCGCTTCGCCACATTGCCAACCTTCACCACATAAACACCTGCGGTGTTGACGCGGATTTCTGTACGGACGCGATTAATCGCGTCCCTACCAATCAGGCGTCCCATTGCATCATACACAAATGTCTCTGCATCAGCGTTTTCGATAATGATGGCGCGGCCGTTGGCGTAAACGTGCACGGAGGCGGCGGATTCATCGCCGAGGGCGGTGACGGCACCTGCAGCAAAATAGGCCGTGAGCATCTTATCTTCCTCAACCACAAACTCGTAGGGGTTAGCGGTTTCGCCGTTGCCCCACTGCACAAAATGGTAGTTTGGATAGGGCTTGGCAAGGCAACTCACGCGCTCGCCGTAACTGTAAACGCCGCTGCCCGACACCATTCCCATATCGGCATTGTTCTGCGACAGAATAATGTTGTACTGCATCGGCACAAAGACGGCCGTGTAGGTGGCATCGGCTATGACGCGGACGGTGCGCGGATTATCGGTGCGGCCATCGGACCACTGCTCAAAGAGGTAATGGGCGCTGGCTGTGGCCGAAAGCGTGGCATTGTTGCCCACAACATAACTGCCCGTGCCCGCAACCGTGCCCCGAAGCGTATCGTTGGCTGCAACCATAATATTGACTGTCTGCAACTTGCCAAACTCCGCCACAATGTTTGTATCGCCCTCAACGGTGAGCGTGCGCGGATTGGTAGTCACACCATCGCTCCAGCCTGTGAAATAGCAGTTGGCGGCTGGCGTGGCCTGCAACTGAACGCTGGCACCGTAATCGTAACTGCCCGCTCCGCTCACTGCACCGCAAAGGCTATCGGAAGCGGCAAGCGCAACCGAGTGGCGATCGATGGCAAATACCGCTTCAAATGTTGTATCGTGCTCAACCACAAACTCCTGCGTTGTCTGAACGGCGCCGCTTGTCCATCGCACAAAATGGTGGTGCGCCGCTGGCTTGGCCTCAACTTTGACCGCCGAGCCGTAACTGTAGAGCCCCGCGCCGCTAACTGCGCCCATTGCCGTATCGCACTTGGCCGCAACGCTGAAAGTATCGATGCCGAAGGCGGCCGTGAGCACCGTGTCGCCACGAATCAACAACTCGCGCGGATTCTGACGGTTTCCATCGCTCCAGGCCACAAAGTGATAGTGCGGCACTGCAATGGCCGAAATAATTATCTTCTCGTTGAAGTGGTAAACGCCCGTTGATTCTGTCACCGTACCGTGTTTAGTATCAGCCGATTTCACCTCAACATTAACCTCATCAGGAACAAAAACGGCCGTAAACGCAGTGTCGCGAGTCAGTGTTATGGTTCGTGGATTATCGGTGTTTTCATCGCTCCAATGGTAGAACACATAGCCTGTTTTGGGCGTTGCTGATATTTTGTTTGTTGACAGATAATCGAAACTTCCTGCGCCATTTGCGCTTCCCATATTTGTATCATTCGATTGAAGTTGTATTGAATACTGATTGACAGCAAATTGAGCCTCAACAACAGTGTCTTTAATTAATTGTATGGTGCGCGGATTTTGGGTTACGCCATCGCTCCATTGACTGAAATGATAGCCGTAGTTCGCTGTAGCCGAAATCTCAACATTATCCCCATAATGGTAAGTGCCCGAAGCATTTGAAACCGTGCCTTGTACCGTGTTATTACTTGATAATGTGAGCGTAACAACATCGGGGACAAATTGTGCGATTACTGTTGTGTCCTTGACAACGTTAATGCTACGCGGATTTTCGGTGTTACCATCATTCCAATGGGCAAACGCAAAACCCGTGTTGCTTGTGGCCTCGAAAATCGCCTGATTATTGTCGCACGTGGGTTGCCGAATAATTGTAACATTGCCGCATTTGCTATTTTCTGCCTTCACCGTGACGGCGTACACTGGCGGCTCGTAGTAATTCACGAAATCGCTCCAATAATCGCTGTCCTTGTACTCATCGATGTTGGTGCACGGCACATCAATTGTTATCCACTTATCCACATCCTCAAACGTTGATTCTGAAATAGTTGGCGGCATTGCGTTGCCGATTTTGATTGTACTGACAGCACCACACTCGCTGAAAGCCGACTCGCCGATGCTCGCAATGCCCGAACCAATCACAACCTCCGAGAGACGCGAACAACCCGCAAATGCATAATCACCAATGTTTTGCACCGAGTTTGGTATAGTGATTCGCACCAAACTGTCGCATTCGGCAAAAGCATAATCGCCAATGCGTGTTATGCTGCATTCAAGGCTGTTTATAATTGGTTTTGAAGGAATTACTAAAACTGAATCTTTGCCTGCGTACTTCACGATTGAAATCTCGCGCCGCGCGGCATTTGTTATCTGATAGATGAAATCGCCATCGATTTTTGTTCCCCAAACAACAGGGCAATCGTCTGGATTCCAATCTGTTGACCACTGTTTTGGTTTGCTTGTGGCATTGCTGTAGATGGTGAGGCTGCTGCAACCGCCAAACGCACCTTGTCCCATTGCGGCCACCGAGTTGGGAATTACTATCTGCGGCAGATGGTTGCAACCGTAGAAAGCACTATCGCCAATGTTCTCAACCACATCGGGGATGGTTACCGCTTTCAGGTTTTCGCACCCTTTAAACGCTGATTCACTGATGGTTGCAACCGTGTGCGCTGTGCCGTCGAACGTTACGCTTGCTGGTATCGACAAAACACTGTCCGCGCCGATATATTTCAGAATTTCAGCCTGATGTGATGAAGCGTTTGTGACACGGAAAATATAATCGCCATTTAGTCCTACGTTCCAATAAACTGTACCCTTACCGCAATTCCAGTTGCTCGCCCACCCAACAGGGTTAGGCTCTTGTTCGCAATAGAAAATGATTTTTTCAGAATCAAATGCCACTCGCTCAAGGGTGGTAACAGATTTTGGAATAGTAACATATTTAAGACCCGAACAATTGTTAAATGCACCTTCCCCAATTTTTGTTACTGTATTGGGGATTCTCAAATATGTTAACTTTCTGCAAGTTCTAAACATATTACTGCTAATTTCTTTAATTGAATCTGGAAAAACTATCGATGCCAAGTCTGCGCATTCCACAAAAGCATAATCACCAAAAGTTGTAACTGTGTTCGGGATTCTTATTGATGTAAGCCCCGTACATCCAAATGCTGAATGTCCAATACTAACCAAAGAATCTGGTAAAGTTATAGAAGTCAGACCTGTACAACCCCCAAATGCACTTACGCCAATACTTCTAACAGATTCAGGAATGGATACAGATAACAAGTTGGTGTAATTATCAAACGCTTCGAAACCGATGTTCGTAACCGCATACTCGTTTCCGTCGAAATAAGCCTTCGAGGGTATTTCAACATCAGTATCATTGCCAACATATTTATACACACCACATTGCCGCAATGTAGTGTCTGTGGCATAGAACACGAATTCGTCTGTTATTGATGCTTTTACTCCCCAAACAATAGTCCCAGTATTGTAGTGCCAATCAGAAATATTATAATTAGACACATAATGATAATACCAATCGTTAGGTTTGTTTATAGGCTCGCAATAAAAAGTTATATTACTGTTGTTAAAAGCGTTATATTCAATTTTATTAACAGAGTTAGGAATGGCTACCATTGTTAAACCTTCACAGTTTGCAAACGCCTCCGAAAAAATGGTGGTAACAGAATTTGGTATGTTTATAAAAGTTAGGTTACTACACCCACTAAATGCCCCGTTACCAATGCTTATAACCGAATTGGGAATGGTAATTGTAGTTAATTTGTTATTACTGAACGCATAACTATAGATATATTTACAATTATTATTTATCTCACAAGTCAAAATGTTTTTCGATTTGGATTTTATAAGATATAAAAATGGATTCTCGTCGTTTCCAAGATAATATGCATTATCATATTCGTTATATTGCAGATTATTGCAACCTGCAAACGCGTCATAGCCTATGTACGTGATAGAATTAGGAATATATATTGTCTCCAAATTACTACAATTCAAAAAAGCACCGCCGCCGATGCTGTTAACAGTTTCGGGGATGTCAATTGACTTAAGACTACTGCAACCGTTGAACGTATTGTCAACAATACTTGTAATCGATTGGGATAAACTTACTGATATAAGACTACTGCAACCATAGAACGCATCATTTTCAATGTTTGTCACAGAATTTGGTATGTTTACCGCCGTCAAACTTTCACAATTGCTAAATGCTCCGATACCTATTTCTGTTACTGAATCTGGTATGGTCACCTCTGTCATACCATAACAATACTTGAACGCCCTATCATCAATGCTTGTTACTGAATTAGGAATTGTAATTGATGTTAAACCGCTACAATAATAAAATGCACAATAGTTTATACTTTTAACAGCATACCTTATACCACCGTTAATAACTGTGTCAGGAATTGTCAAATCACCAGAAGGTGTTGTATAGTTATAATAATATACATCGCTGTATGAATTCCCCCCTGTATAAATACTAAAATGTTTCGGGTATGTAACGCTCACCGTATAAGGTTCTCTGTTACTTGTAATTTTATAATATAAAGTCTGTCCACTTTCACATTTTGCAGAAAAATCATAATCATCTACAGCCATAACTTTTGCTATGGTTAAGGTTATAAATGATAGAGTTATGAACGTGCGTTTCATAGGCAATGAATTAAAAGTTTTGCATTTCAAATTCTTCCACTCTTTTCTCGATTATTTTAGCCGTTTTGATGTCTCTTGCAAAATCACGAAGAGCCTTACTTGGATTTAGGTCAAAAATGAAGCACGGCTTGTTATAGTGGTCAAATTTGGTTCGAATCTGTTCGTTAATGCCATCATCTTTTGCTCCATAACCAATAATAATTAGACTATCTGCTTTTTTTAAGTTTTCCTCAAAAAGAGGTAATAGTTTTCTGCATAATGGATTCTTAACGTATTCTTCAATTTTTGAATAAGTTCCCGTTAAAAAGTCAGGATGCAAATCGCGGAAATAGAATACATCTGTTATTTTCCCATTTTCTAATTTGCATAATTTCTCATCCCTATCAACAGTGTCACTCATTTTAATATGGTTGTCATAAATCATATGAACACCGCCCTTATAATACTTATATTGGTCTATGCTACCGTGCAATTTATATAGTCTAATGCGCTTACCATATACTTCATTATAATAAGGTAATAGAAATTCATTTTCTCCATTTTTTGCTCTATATGGTGAGTTCTCATAATCAAAACCATCACAAATTTCATTACCGATTAATCCGCTGTTTCTAAATGATTCAAAAAGTAAATCGTGGTTTAATGTGTGAATGTTTATTTCATAATCCCTATCCAATAAATCTTTCAATAACGCAATAAACTTCTCATATTTAGATAAATGTTCTACATCTTGTGCTGTGTAAAATTGTTTTCCATTTTCATCTTTTATTAAACTGCATATATATCGTTGATATTCATTCTTAAACTCATACGCATATTCTTTAATAGGGCGTTTACCCTGCCAGATATCATTTAACTTGCAGCCTATTCTTTCATCACTACAACAAAAATCTATGTATTCATACAATTCTTCATAATTGAATCCAATATGCTTATCGGTATAATTCTTGATTATTTCTTGAAGTATTAAAGGATATTTTCCATATGGAGTTGGGCGAGCATAATATTCTTGTATAAGTTTAGATAATAACTCACTTATTTTATGCTCCATACTATTTCCTATTGGATACCCCATAGGCGCAGAAAAACCAGCACCTAACAAAAATGAAATACTATTACTCATATTTTTTCTTCTTATTTATATACTCAATCATCATTGTTTTCGTCCTTTATCGTCTGCCACGCTATAATAGCCCTACAACCTAAACCTTTTTGCTCTTTCGCCATTCATTGTTAATTGTTCTCTGTTAATTATTAATTGTAACAACCGTTACCACCTCGCCATACGCAGTGCCCACGGCATTTGTCGCGTAAGCGCGCACGTAATATGTGGTATTGCTCTGCAAACCTGTTATGCTGCTACCGAAAGCGCCTGTGCCGCTGCCATCAGTGGTGTGCTGGTTGGCAAGCGTGGGATTGGGCTGCGTGCCGTAGCAAACACCGCGTGCCATTACGGCAAAACCGCCATCTGCCTCAACTGTGCCACCAATGGTTATGCTGGTGGCAGAAACCGCTGTGGCTGCGGCAGTTACAACAGTTGGCAGTCCGCTCTGCGTGGTAAACGTGCGCTGCTCGCCGTAGGCTGTGCCAGCGGGATTGGTGGCGTAGGCGCGCACATAGTAGGTGGTGGCGGGCTCAAGGCCAGTCAGACTGCTGGCGAATGGGCCTAAACCAATGTTGTCGGTGGTGTGGTTGTTGCTTATGGTGGGCTGAGTGGCCGTACTCCAGCAAACGCCACGGGCTGTAACCGCAAAACCGCCATCGGCCAGAACCTCACCGCCGCAGGTGGCTGTGGTGGCTGTAATGCTGGTAACACTGTCGGTGCGCAATGTGGGCAGACCGTCGGCAGTGCGAAATTCAAACTGCTCGCCGTATGCCGTGCCAACGCTGTTGGTGGCGTAGGCGCGCACATAATATACGGTGTTCACGCTCAAACCTGTCATCTGGCTGGTGTACTCGCCTGGGCCGCGACCGTCGGTGGTGTGCGGGTCGGCCACGGTGGGCAGTTGCAGAGTGCTCCAGCACACGCCACGGCGCACAACAGCAGAGCCGCCAATAGCCGTGATGTTTCCGCCCGAAGCGGCAGTGTTGGCCGCAATGGCTTGTACGGCAGCGGTTTGCACGGTTGGCGGCACTGGCCCTTCAACCTGCACCACGCCCAAACTGAACATCTGCCGCCCGTAGGGAAATTTTTCGAGCGTTACGCTGCGGCTGCCGTAGAGCGAGTCGGCCTCCACCCACAGATAGTAGTTGTGGTGCACATCTTCGGGCGTCACCTCAATGCTGAAACTGCCGTCGGCGGCTGTCTCCACCACTGTGGCAATGGTTTTGCCGTCGGTTTTGCTTACCCGCATCCCAGCCACAGGCAGGCTGTTCTGGTCGTTGATAATGGTTCCCGTACAGATAGTACTATCGTAAATACCCTCATCTTCAAGACTTTTTATGCAGGAACACAGAGTGCACAGAGAGTACAAAACGCACAGAGAAAACAGAATTCTTTTCATAGTTTCTTTTTTTTGACTTCAGACACTTTCAACTTTCAATTCTCAATTTCAAAACTTCACTCTCACAGCCAGACCAGGCGCCACTCGCTCCTTATCAGGCAGTACCGTCGGATATAGCGAAATGCCGTCTTTATATTTCGGCTGCATAGTATAGGCGCGGAAAAGATTGAAAACATACAATCCTGCCGCCGCGCCCCAAATCACATAACTGGCATCGCGCAAGCGGTTGTAATCGGTTCTGGCGCTGCTAAAATCGGCGTAACTCACATCGTCAGAACGCATTACATCGAGTTTATCTTGCGCTTTCAGATAGCAGAGCGTTCCTGCACCCGCCAGAGCCGCCTCACTAATCAGCGTCAGCGTTCCCTCGACATAATGCAGTTTGCCAATCTGCCCCAATCCTGGTACAAACGCCGATTTCAAAAGCGCATTACCATTCTTAAACTCCTGGGTTACATTGCAATCGTTGTATGCCGTCCATTGCACCTGAATGTTGCCCTTCTCCGCAACCTGGCAGAGCACATAAACGCGGTAATCGCCGCTTTGCAGCCGCTCCGTGTATTCGCAAACCTTGTTTATTGGGATATTGAACGTGCGTGAGATAACATCGTAATTATCACCACGTTGCACCGCCTTGCTAATTTCAGCCATATCAACAGGCTGCCCAAGACGGTTACCTGTTGTCTGGAAAACCCGTGCAATAGCCTGATTCCTAGCGTTGTTTTCCGAATTGGCAATGGCCGATTCCACCGCATATCGATAGGTGTTGTTTTTGGCCTTTGGTTGCTTATGAATCCAATCTGGTCTTGTCTGCGCCAGTGCGCTCACTGAAATCAGCAAACAACAAACTAATAGTGTCAGACAACGTTTTGAATTATACAAATCACTCATTTTCAAATTCTTTTTCAAATATCTTTCTAAATTCATCTCTATGTTGTTCAACGCCAAGTCGCTCGTCTTTTGCTGCATTTTCAACAACAAGGTCTTTCATTTCTTTTTTCGACACTTGAATGGCAATGAAAACATTGTAGTTGCCAGCCTCATCTTTTGTAACCTTCTCGCAGGTCTTTTTGGCATCACCAATCATCCGTTCAATAGTTACCTGCATATCGCTTTCCAATATTTGACTAACGTTGTCTGCGTTTCCTGCCGAAATTGAGCGCGTATATAATTCCGAAACAGATTTTACTTTCCCGCCGAACCTTTGAACAAGCATACTCTTTGCCGATTCAAAAGCCTCTGTGCGTGCATTTTGAATATTAACGCCAATTGCACTACCGAGAGCGCGATAATTGTTGACATCGTCATACGAATACTCCATACACGGAACAGTTATTTCTTCGCCGAATGAATTGCTTTTCGTTGTGGTTGTAGCCTGTTTCTGCGTTCCGCACGAAACCATAATTGTTGCCAATGCAACCATCGAAAAAAGAATCTTCATTCTCATAATTCTAATTTTTAACCATTAATTATTTATCATTATTCTCGGTAGAAACGTGCCACGGCGCGTCTCTACAATATTTCCTTCAATTTTTGACAATAAAAAAAGCGTGAAACTCGACCGTCTCCCGCTGTCTGTTAGGTATTTGGCGTGACCTATAATGCACGAAATAAGTCAAGCACACGCCGAAAGCGTGCATTTGAACATTATTTCTTCCGCATTATTAAAATCGCCAAATTTCAACAGACAGAAAGAAATTGCTCTTTGCTCTATCTATGTCTTTAAATCAAATTTTTATCTACTTTTTCAAAACTTCTTTTTAACGTATTAATAAAATAAAATCAACTATCGACAAGACGCTTTGGCACAGCCGATAGTTGCGTAAATGTAAATAAAAATAAGCGATTATGTGAAAGGAAATTTTGCGTGGCAGGCTGCCGACACTAAACAAACATCGCCATATAATGCGGCAGAGTGATTTTTGGAGCAGATTGCCTAAAACACAAAATATTATCCCTTACAAATTCTCTCATCAATAAACCGTTTTATCAGGAAAGTCAAGAAATATGGGAATGTATAAAACTGTCCGTTAAAACCTATATTCTTGTAACATAATTTTATACCATACTTGATGTTATCGTTTTGCTTAATCAGTTTTACAAGCGATTTTGTGGCGTTGTCGGTGGCTTTAACCTCAACTGGAATCAGCGTTTCGGCATCGCGGACAAAGAAATCCATCTCAACAGTCGATTTCTCGTTCTTGTAACAGTACAGTCCGAAACCTGCTTTCACAAGCATCTCACCCACAACATTCTCGTAGATGGCGCCTTTGTAGGTGTTGAAGTTACGGTTTCGGAACAAATCTATCTGCGCCTCATCTTCCAACGATGCCACCAACAGCCCCGTGTCGTGATAATAAACCTTATAGTTGGTGGGGTTATAGTTGCCCTTAAGCGGCAGTTCAAGCGAGTCTAAATAGTAGCAGATGTTGACAATACCCGCATCACAAAGCCAATCGACCGTGCCAACATACTCTCTGTTACGAGCACCTTTCGCCACTTTCGAAATTTGAAATTTCTTGTTGTCTTTGGCCAAATAAACAGGAATGTGCATATAGATATTTCTGACTTTCGCCTTGTCGATTCCGATAGCATATTTAGTTATATCCTCTTCATAATCAAGTAAAAGTTTCTTCTGAATTTTCAATATGCCCGAAAAATTGTTCTGTTTTACAAACTGCCTCACTACTGCTGGCATTCCACCCGTCAGCATAAATTCTTTAAAATTGCCGAACATTTTTTCAAGAATCGCTGCTGGCAGAGGCTTCACATCCCTCATATAACTGTAAAGGTCGTCAATTTGTTCGTCTGTGTATCCTTTTGCCCACAGAAACTCCTCAAAATCAAACGAGTGCATCTCATATTCCTCTTTATAACCGACACTGTTAGATTCTATCTCGCTGTAACTTATACCCATCAGCGAGCCAGAACATATAACATCGAACCGTCCGTCGATGTCAAAAGGTTTCAGACTTGTCGCACAATTCGGGCAGGCTTGCAATTCATCAAAGAAAATCAGTGTTTTATGCGGCACAAATTGGAATTTCGGATTGATGGCAGACAACTGCTTTATGATTTCATCGACAGAAAAACCATTGTCAAAAATAGTTTTGTAATACGGCTCTGTCGCAAAATTCACTTCCACCAAATGGCTGTATGTTTTGGCAAATTTCTCTATAGAATAGGTTTTACCAATCTGCCGTGCACCTTTTACTATCAACGGCTGTCGTTTATCTTTTGATTTCCAATTTATTAGAAAGCCATCAATTTTTCTTCTCATCGTTGTTCAGCAATTATTTATCACAAAATTCCAAACAAAAATGAATTAAAAATCACAAAATTCCTAACATTTTCGAGGTAAAAATCACAAAATTCCAGATTTTTCAGCCTCTAAAATCACACGGTTGTTTGATAATTCTGTGGACAGAATCCGCTGAATTTGGTCTATTGCTTTTCTAAATCCAACACGTTTGTGACGTTACCTCTCGCGATACAAAATGCAGACAAGACAAATGTATAAAAGGTCGAATGGAAAATGGAAAAGATTTTTGGCTCGTAGAGCGAGGTATCTTTCGCCTACTGGTTACAGTCTCGCCATAATATCGGCAATGAAACTGGAATCGAACACATCGAAAGCAAAACAACGCTTGCCCAAATCTTTGAGTGAAGCGCCAATATGGTAGAGCGTTTGATTGTCGATAATCAGAAAGCGGTCGTGCATAGCGGTGGTGTATCTCACTTCGAGCAACGGGTATTGCGCATTAAAACGTTGGACATCTTGCTCTGTAACAGTTGTTTGCGGATTGGTGTAAATGGTTACCTGCACGCCAGCGTTCTTTTTTGTAAAACGATCAAGAACCGAAAGGTCAATATAATTATCAATCAAAACAATAGACTGTCGTGCTTGCGCAATGAAACTTTCAAATTTTGCGTAAGCGTCAAAAATCTGCCCTTGAAAGAATATGCCTTGCGTGTCGTCAATGGCATAGCGGTCCATACGGTCGAAAAGTTCGTCGATGCGTTTGTCGGATTCAATACGGTGCATTTCAAGCGAATCGAGCCGTTGGAAAATCTGAGCGTTGGATAAAAGGAACTTACGCATTGATACAAAAGCCTTTACTATTTGAATACTTGCTTTGACGGCAGTTTCGCTTTTTAAAACAGTAGCAAGCATTGTTACTCCGTGCTCTGTAAACGCGTATGGCTTTTTGCGAAGTCCCATTTTGTCCGAATTGGAAGTCGCAAATTGCGACTTCCAATTGTGGAATTCGCTGTCGTTCAGTTGAAAACAAAATTCATCTGGAAACCTTTCAATGTTTCGTTTCACTTGCTCGTTTAAGCGTTTCGTCTCCACACCATACAACTCGGCAATGTCGCGGTCAATCATAACTTGTTGGTTACGAATCACCAATATCTTATTTTGTATGATTGCTATTTCGTTTGCCATTGGTTTAAACGCAGAGCAAGACAAATGTATAAAAAGTCGAATGGAAAAGGGGAATGTTTAATTCTCGAAAAAGTTTTGGTTTTCCCTCACAAATCGCCTCTAAAAATCTCTACGCCTTCGCCGTTGGTGTGCCGAAACCGCCCATTGGGAAGCGGCCGGCGGGGCCATCGGCCAGGTTTATCTTGCCGAACGATGCTTCGTACTTCGAAATGTTGTCCTGTAGGGCAAAAAGCAGGCGTTTTGCGTGCTCGGGTGTCAGAATGATGCGAGATTTCACACCGGCCTTTGGAACGCCGGGCATAACGCGCGCAAAATCAAGTACAAACTCTGAAGTTGAGTGTGTGATAATTGCCAAATTCGAATAGATGCCCTGTGCCACATCGTCGGTCAGTTCAATGTTCAACTGTTTGTTTTGCTGTTGTTGTTCGCTCATAGTCAGATATTTTCTTCAAAAGTAACAAAAACAATTAACCTCCATCCGATTATCCAACAAAAAAGGCCACCCTGTCGGGCAGCCTTTTTCATTAAATATCTTGAAGATTATTCTCCGTCTTCAACATCAGAGCCTGTTTCCGAAGTCATTTCCATAATCTCCTGGTCAACAGTGTAGTCATCGTCGTCGATGCTGTCGCGTCTGTGAGTCAGAGCGTCATATTCCTCTTTCGAACCAACAATCAGGTCAGAGAACAAGCGGGTGCCCGTACCTGCAGGAATCAGGTGACCTACGATAACGTTCTCCTTCAAGCCCTCCATCGGGTCTGACTTGGCGCAGATGGCAGCCTCGTTGAGCACTTTGGTTGTCTCCTGGAACGATGCGGCCGAGATGAAACTCTTGGTCTGCAATGCGGCGCGGGTGATACCCTGCAGCACCTGGTTCGATGTTGCCGGAACGGTGTCGCGGGCCTCAACCAGACGCAAGTCCTTACGTTTCAAGATTGAGTTCTCGTCGCGCAGTTTGCGGCTTGTCACAATCTGACCGGGTTTCAGTGTCTCAGAGTCGCCGGCGTCGGTAACAACTTTCTTGTCCCAAATCCAGTCGTTCTCCTCCATAAAGTCGTTCTTGTCAACCAACTGTTTCTCAAGGAATTTGGTGTCACCTGGGTCGATAATTTCAACCTTGCGCATCATTTGGCGGACAATCACCTCAAAGTGTTTGTCGTTGATTTTCACACCTTGCAGACGGTAAACCTCCTGAACCTCGTTCACAATGTACTCCTGAACTTTGGTCGGGCCCATAATCGAAAGGATGTCCTGCGGGGTGATGGCGCCGTCAGACAACGGAATGCCTGCGCGGACGTAATCGTTCTCCTGAACCAGAATCTGTTTCGACAGCGGAACAAGGTATTTAGCCTGCTCGCCCGAGCGCGATGTGATGATAATCTCGCGGTTACCACGTTTGATTTTGCCGTAGGTCACCTCGCCATCGATTTCGGCAACCACTGCCGGGTTCGACGGGTTACGTGCCTCGAACAATTCAGTTACACGCGGCAGACCACCAGTGATATCGCCCGCCTTACCAACGGCGCGCGGAATCTTAACGATAACCTGTCCTTGCTTAACGTCCTCGTTTTCGGTAATCACAATGTGAGCGCCTACCGGGATGTTGTACGATTTTATCTCTTCGCCAGCCGCATTCTTGATTGAAATGGCCGGGTTCTTTGTCTTGTCACGGGTTTCGATAACCACCTTCTCTGCAAAGCCTGTAGCCTCATCCGACTCCTCGCGGTAGGTAACGCCCTCCTCAAGGTTGACGAAATCTGCCTTACCACCAACTTCCGAAATGATGACTGCGTTGTAAGCGTCCCACTCGCAAATCAGTGTGCCCTTCTTAACTTCGGTTCCGTTCTTAACGAACAGTTTCGAACCGTAAGGTATTGCGTGATTTGAAATTACAAGTCCTGTGTTAACATCAACCAACTTCATTTCAGCCAGACGGCCAACAACGATTTCAATGTCGCCGGCGTTCTCGTCTTTATAAGCGATAGAGCGAAGTTCCTCAAACTCAACGCGACCATCGTAACTTGCGGTCAGGCTTGAGTCGGAAGCGATGTTGCCAGCAGTACCACCCACGTGGAATGTACGCAGTGTCAACTGTGTACCAGGCTCACCGATTGACTGTGCGGCAATCACACCCACAGCCTCGCCAATCTGTACCATTCGGCTGTTCGAAAGGTTACGTCCGTAGCACTTAGCGCAGACGCCGTTCTTCGACTCGCAAGTGAGCACCGAGCGCATCTCGACTTGCTCAATCGGCGAATCTTCAATAATTTGAGCGATTTCCTCAGTGAACTCCTCACCGGCCTTGATAATCAACTCGCCGGTAATCGGGTGATAAATATCGTGTACCGATGTACGGCCCAAGATTCTGTCGTACAGCGATTCAACTACATCTTCGTTTTTCTTCAGAGCGGTTGCCACCAGACCACGCAGTGTGCCGCAGTCTTCCTCGGTGATAATCACATCGTTCGACACATCGACCAGACGACGGGTCAGATAACCTGCGTCGGCGGTCTTCAAAGCGGTATCGGCCAAACCTTTACGTGCACCGTGGGTTGAGATGAAGTACTCGAGCACCGACAGACCCTCTTTAAAGTTGGCCAAAATCGGGTTCTCGATAATCTGACCGCCTTCAGCACCTGACTTCTGCGGTTTCGCCATCAAACCACGCATACCGCACAACTGACGAATCTGCTCCTTCGAACCACGGGCTCCAGAGTCAAGCATCATAAATACCGAGTTGAAGCCTTGGTTGTCTGAACTCAACTGTTTCATCAGGATTTGAGTCAGTTTGGCGTTGGTGTGTGTCCAAATATCGATAATCTGATTGTAACGCTCGTTGTTGGTGATGAAGCCCATATTGTAGTTGTTCATCACCTCGTCAACCTGCTTGTAACCCTCGCTAACCAATTCGGCTTTTTCTGCAGGAATGATTACGTCGCCAAGGTTGAACGACAAGCCGCCTTCGAACGCCATACGGTATCCAAGGTTCTTGATGTCGTCAAGGAATTGGGCGGTAACGGCTGTTCCACAAGTCTTGTAAACCTTACCGATGATGTCGCGAAGTGACTTCTTTGTCAGCACCTCGTTGATGAATCCAACCTCATCAGGAACAAATTGGTTGACAATCACACGGCCTACGGTTGTCTCAAGGATTGTGTCCTTAACCTCACCGTCAATCAGGTCTTTAGTCTTAACTTTGATAGTTGCGTGAAGGTCAACGCGTTTCTCGTTGTATGCGATGTTCACCTCCTCAGGCGAGTAGAACGTAATGCCCTCGCCCAGAGCGCCTTTGCGGGCTTTGGTGATGTAGTACAGACCGAGCACCATATCCTGCGAAGGAACGGTGATAGGCGCGCCGTTGGCCGGGTTCAGAATGTTGTGCGAACCAAGCATCAGCAACTGTGCCTCAAGAATGGCTGCGTTGCCCAGTGGCAAGTGAACGGCCATTTGGTCACCGTCGAAGTCGGCGTTGAATGCCGTACAAGCGAGCGGGTGCAACTGAATTGCCTTACCCTCGATGAGTTTCGGTTGGAAAGCCTGAATACCCAAGCGGTGAAGGGTCGGGGCACGGTTGAGCAGAACCGGGTGTCCTTTGATGACGTTCTCAAGAATGTCCCAAACAACAGGGTCCTTGCGGTCAACTATCTTTTTGGCTGATTTCACGGTCTTTACAATACCGCGCTCAATCAGTTTGCGGATTACGAATGGTTTGTAGAGTTCGGCAGCCATATCCTTCGGCAGACCGCACTCGTGCATCTTCAACTCCGGACCAACAACAATAACCGAACGGGCCGAGTAATCGACACGTTTACCAAGCAGGTTCTGACGGAAACGTCCTTGTTTACCTTTCAAGCTGTCGCTCAACGATTTGAGAGCGCGGTTGTTCTCGGTCTTCACTGCGTTCGATTTGCGCGAATTGTCGAACAACGAATCGACAGCCTCTTGAAGCATACGCTTCTCATTGCGCAGAATCACCTCGGGTGCCTTGATTTCGATAAGGCGTTTCAGACGGTTGTTGCGGATGATGACACGACGATACAAATCGTTCAAGTCAGATGTTGCGAAGCGGCCGCCATCGAGCGGAACCAACGGACGCAACTCCGGCGGAATCACGGGGATAACCTTCAGAATCATCCACTCCGGACGGTTCTTACCCTGCGATGCGCGGAACGATTCAACAACCTGCAGACGCTTCAGAGCCTCGCCCTTACGCTGCTGCGATGTCTCGGTATCGGCTTTGTGGCGCAAATCGTACGAAAGGTCGTCAAGATTCAGTTTGGCGAGCAGGTCGTAGATGGCCTCTGCGCCCATTTTTGCAATAAATTTGTTGGGGTCAGTATCCTCAAGGAACTGATTATCTTTTGGAACTTTCTCCATCCAGTCAAGGTACTCCTCCTCTGTCAGCAGGTCAAGGTCGTTGATGCCCTGCTCTGCCATTTGGCCGGCCTGAATGACGATATAGCGCTCGTAGTAAACCACCATATCGAGTTTCTTTGTCGGCAAACCAAGCAGATAACCGATTTTGTTCGGCAGCGACTTGAAATACCATATATGTGCTACAGGCACAACCAGTTGGATGTGTCCCATACGCTCACGGCGTACCTTCTTCTCTGTAACTTCAACACCGCAACGGTCGCAGACGATGCCTTTGTAGCGGATGCGTTTGTACTTGCCGCAGTGGCACTCATAGTCTTTTACAGGACCGAAGATGCGTTCGCAGAACAGACCGTCACGCTCCGGCTTGTAAGTACGGTAGTTGATTGTTTCCGGCTTCAGCACCTCGCCGCTCGAACGCTCGAGAATCTCTTCCGGCGATGCCAGGCCTATTGTTATGTGCGAGAACTCGCTCTTTGTTTTAGTTTCCTTTCTAAATGCCATAGATGGAAATTTTAAGAAGATTATAAAGATGGTATGGCCTTTCAGCCATACCAGTCATATTTTACTCTAAATTAATGCTCAATCCCAAGCCGCGCAACTCGTGCAGCAATACGTTCAACGATTCAGGGATGCCCGGTGTCGGCATCGGCTCACCCTTGACAATCGACTCGTAAGCCTTTGCACGTCCCATCACGTCGTCCGACTTAACAGTCAGAATCTCCTGAAGAACGTTGGCTGCGCCGAATGCCTCGAGTGCCCAAACCTCCATCTCACCAAAACGCTGACCACCGAATTGTGCTTTACCGCCCAACGGCTGCTGTGTGATGAGTGAGTAAGGACCGATTGAACGTGCGTGCATCTTGTCGTCGACCATATGGCCCAGTTTCAGCATATAGATAACGCCCACTGTGGCCGGTTGGTGGAAGCGCTCGCCGGTTCCGCCGTCGTACAGATATGTGCGGCCGAATTCCGGAACGCCTGCCTTGTTGGTCAGTTCGGTAATCTCCTCAAGCGATGCGCCGTCGAAGATTGGTGTGGCGAACTTCAAGCCAAGTTCGCGGCCTGCCCAACCGAGCACGGTCTCGTAAATCTGTCCAAGGTTCATACGTGAAGGCACGCCCAGCGGGTTCAGCACAATGTCAACCAGTGTGCCGTCTTCAAGGAATGGCATATCCTCGTCGCGGACAACCTTTGCCACAATACCCTTGTTACCGTGGCGTCCGGCCATCTTGTCACCCACGCGAATCTTACGTTTCTGTGCGATGTAAACCTTTGCAAGTTGAACAATTCCGTTCGGCAGTTCGTCGCCAACCGAGATGTTGAACACTTTGCGTTTGATGTCGCCTTCAATCTCGCGGTTCTTGATTGTATAGTTGTGCAGCAGTTCTGCGATTGTGTCGTTCTTCTCCTTGTCGGTAGTCCACTTGCAAGGATTAACATTCAGATAATCAACCTCGAGCAAAAGTTTCTGCGAGAATTTTGTTCCTTTCGGGATGATGTCGGTGCCAATCATATCCTTAACACCCTGCGACACCTTGCCGTTCACAATCGAGAAGAGTTTGTCAACCAGACGGGCCTTGAGTTCGCCCAGACGTTGCTGACGCTCCTCCTCAATCTTCTGCAGAAGCGGTTTCTCTGCTGCTTTCAGTTTCTTGTCTTTAACCAGACGTGAGAACAATTTCTTGTCAATCACAACGCCTGTCAGCGACGGACCGGCCTTCAACGAAGCGTCTTTCACGTCTCCGGCTTTGTCACCGAAGATGGCGCGAAGCAACTTCTCCTCCGGCGACGGGTCAGACTCGCCTTTCGGTGTGATTTTACCGATAAGGATGTCGCCCGGCAGCACGTGTGCGCCAATGCGGATAAGACCGTTGTCGTCCAAGTATTTGGTTGCGTCCTCACTAACATTCGGGATGTCGGCTGTGAGTTCCTCCATACCGCGTTTGGTGTCGCGCACCTCAAGCATATATTCGTCGATGTGAAGCGATGTGAACAAATCCTCGCGTACAACACGCTCCGAAAGCACGATGGCGTCCTCGAAGTTGTAACCCTTCCAAGGCATAAAGGCCACCTTCAGGTTGCGTCCCAAAGCGAGTTCGCCGCCTTGTGTTGCGTAACCTTCGGTCATCACCATACCCTTCGTCACCTTGTCGCCTTTCGACACAATCGGACGCTGGTTGATGCACATACTCTGGTTGGTCTTCTGGAATTTGGTCAGTTTGTAGCGGACAACATCGTCATCGAAACTTACAAAACGCTGTGCGTCAGTACGGTTGTAGCGAACGACAATCTCGTCGGCGTCAACATATTCAACCACACCGTCGCCTTCGGCACTAATCATATTGCGCGAGTCTTCGGCAACACGTTTCTCAATGCCTGTACCAACAATCGGCGATTCCGATTTCAAAAGCGGAACGGCCTGGCGCATCATATTCGAACCCATCAACGCACGGTTGGCATCGTCGTGCTCAAGGAACGGAATCAGTGATGCGGCTATTGACGAAATCTGGTTCGGCGCAACGTCCATCATCTGAACATCGGCGCGGTCGGTCAACGGGAAGTCGGCCTCCAGACGTGTCTTAACTTTCGGATTCTTGAAGCAACCTTCGGCATCGAGCGGCGCATTTGCCTGCGCGATGATTTTTCCCTCCTCGTCCTCGGCTGTCAGATAAACAACATCGTCGTTGTTCAGGTCAACCTTGCCGTTCTCAACCTTGCGGTACGGGGTTTCGATGAAGCCCAGATTGTTCACTTTCGCGAACACGCAAAGCGACGAGATAAGACCGATGTTCGGGCCTTCAGGTGTCTCAATCGGGCACAAACGGCCGTAGTGTGTGTAGTGAACGTCGCGCACCTCGAAGCCTGCACGCTCACGCGACAGACCGCCAGGGCCCAACGCCGACATACGGCGCTTGTGAGTAAGTTCGGCCAACGGGTTTGTCTGGTCCATAAACTGCGACAAGGCGTTGGTGCCGAAGAATGAGTTGATGACGCTCGACAATGTCTTTGAGTTGATAAGGTCAACTGGTGTGAACACCTCATTGTCGCGGACGTTCATTCGCTCTTTGATTGTTCTTGCCATACGAGCCAGGCCCACTCCGAACTGGTTCTGAAGTTGCTCGCCAACGGTACGCACACGGCGGTTGCTCAAGTGGTCGATATCGTCGACGTCGGCCTTGCTGTTGATAAGTTCAATCAGATATTTGATAATCTCAATAATGTCTTCTTTAGTCAAGACCCTCACGCTCATATCGATGTCAAGGTTCAGTTTCCGGTTGATGCGGAAACGGCCTACGTCTCCCAAGTCATAACGCTTGTCAGAGAAGAACAACTTGTCGATAACGTCGCGAGCGGTTGCCTCGTCAGGCGGCTCCGCGTTGCGCAACTGCCTATAGATGTAAAGCACCGCCTCTTTTTCAGAGTTGCAGGGGTCTTTCTGCAATGTATTGTAAATGATACCGAATTCGGCCAAGTTCACATTCTCCTTGTGCAGAAGGATGGTTTTTGCACCCGAATCGACGATGGCATCAATATGCTCATTTTCGAGAATTGTCTCACGGTCAACGATAACCTCGTTACGCTCGATAGAGACAACCTCGCCGGTATCCTCGTCAACAAAGTCCTCAACCCAGGTCTTCAGGACACGGGCTGCAAGACGGCGGCCGGTAACCTTCTTCAGACCGGCCTTTGAAACTTTGACTTCATCCGCAAGATCGAATATCTCCAAAATGCTGCGGTCACTCTCGTAACCGATGGCACGCAACAATGTTGTAACCGGCAATTTCTTCTTGCGGTCGATGTAGGCGTACATCACATTGTTGATGTCGGTTGCAAACTCAATCCACGAACCCTTGAACGGGATGATACGTGCCGAATAGAGTTTTGTACCGTTAGCGTGAATGCTCTGACCAAAGAAAACGCCAGGTGAGCGGTGCAACTGCGACACAATGACACGCTCCGCACCATTGATAACAAATGTACCGCGCGGTGTCATATAAGGAATGGTGCCCAGATAAACGTCTTGCACCACTGTGTCGAAATCTTCGTGCTCGGGGTCGGTGCAATACAACTTCAGTTTGGCCTTGAGCGGAATGCTGTAGGTCAGGCCACGCTCGATGCACTCCTCAATGGTGTAACGCGGCGGGTCGATGTTGTAGTCCAGAAACTCCAGAACGAAATTGTTGCGGGTGTCAGAGATAGGAAAGTTCTCATTGAACACCTCATACAAGCCCTCATTTTTTCTCTGATCAGGCGTTGTG
>JAEEGJ010006717.1_pt1 | contig 34087 bp, 29 predicted proteins | sample 8958761 | NCBI WGS metagenome assembly JAEEGJ01 (sample SAMN16246546, study PRJNA631951) | gut metagenome | biome: gut microbiome; feature: rumen; material: RS-attached | host: Bos | place: Iran: Karaj | collected 2018-10
CTTGCAATGACTGCAGCTGTAAGAAAGTTCCTTGCAGAAAATCCAGAAGCTTTTGACCCACGCCAGTTCCTTTCTGCTGCACGTGACGAAGCAAAGAAGATGTACATGCACAAGAATATTGAAGTACTTGGATCTGCAGGTCACGCATTGGACTAATAGAGATGCCGAAACAAGTTCGGCATGACAGTCATCTTGTTCCGGCATGACAGTCATCCTGAACTTGTTTCAGGATCTCAAACGGTGGTTGAATCTTCAGCCACCGTTTTTTTATTCCTGAGAATTTTTAATAGTAGAAATAATTACAAAAACGACAGGAACCACAGAATACAGAATGCCAAGAATAAGAATGAGTGCAAACTTGTAGTCTATGGCGTAGAGGGCGTCCGAAACGGCAGGGTAAACTGCGTAGAATAAAATTACAAGAGAATTGATAACGATTGGCGCAACCTTGCGCTGGGTAATGCCGTTGTAAAGGGCAAGCAGGCTAAGCGCAATCTGGCCTAGCATTGCAAGATAGATTACAGGCTTTAGGAATAAATCGTAGGCCTGGTAGTAAACTTCAGAAGCAGTGATTACACAATATGGAAGATAAACTGCAAAAAACGGACAGAGCAGAGGGAAAAAGTTTTTGAACTTGTATTCCATAGTGTCGCGCGAAATAAGTGCGTAAACAGCAGAAACAACTAGCAGAGGCAAAAGATTCTGCTTGATTAAATAATATGCAAAGTTCTGACCAAATGAATAATAAACAAGTCTGTGTTCATAGCTGAAAAAGTAACGGCAGGCACAGACAAAGGCTGCGGTTATGAGTCCTGCAAAGGCAGGCAGAATAATTGAACGGTCTTTTATAGTAAATGCATACGCTAAAAAAGCGGCAGGTAAAAGTAAAATCAAAAATAATAACATATAGATAAAATATCCTTTATTTTTATTTGAATCAAGATATTTTGTCATTGCGAGGAGCGCAGCGACGTGGCAATCTACAACCTTATTCTGATGATTGATGCCCGTCCTTCTATAGTAATCTTATCTCCGGGTGCGACGGCATAAATCTCTTCTGCACAGATTGTCTTGCCAAACTGGTCGCCGGGGCCTCGGATAACGGCTTTTTCGGAGGAAAGAACATATATGAGCTGCACTCCCTCTGAATTATACATGCTCCAGCCGCCACGTACATCCTTGCGTTCAAGATTAAAATACGCGCATTCAAACTGACCGCCAAACTGAGCCGGCGGAATCATATCCTTTGTTTTGATTACTTCAAGACCCTTTTGAATATGAACCTCGCGTCCCCTGCCCCAGTCATAAAGGCGGTAGGTAAGGTCGCACGACTGCTGAACTTCTAAAAGTCTGAGCCCGCCGCCAATTGCATGAACTGTACCGGCAGGAATATAGATAAAGTCGCCTTTTTGAACTTCTACAAAATTCAAATAAGGCTCAAGGGCATTATTCTGTATGGCAGCTGCAAGCTGTTCACGCGTAGCTCCTTCTTTAAGACCATAAACAATTTTTGCATCGGGAGCAGCATCTAGTACATACCAGCATTCAGTTTTTCCGCGGTTGCCCTCACCTTCCAGCCGCACGGCATCCTGGTCATCGGGGTGCACCTGAATAGAGAGTGTATCATTTGCCTGAATAATCTTTACAAGCAGAGGATAGTCGCCGCCGCAAAGCTGTTTAAAATCTTCCTGACAGCCATTAGGGTGAGTCGATGCAATCCAAAGCTCGTAGCCCCAGATTTTTTCTGATTTTATTGGTGTAAGCTTTAGCATTTTGTTACAGTTTCCAGTGCAAGCTTCATCATGTCTTTAAATGTAGTCTGGCGTTCTTCGGCAGTGGTTGCTTCTCCGGTAATAATGTGGTCGCTTACCGTAAGAATTGCAAGTGCTTTTCTATTAAACTGAGCAGCAAGCGTATACAATTCTGCAGCTTCCATTTCGAGGCCGGCTACACCAAACTTTTTCCAGAGCTTCCAGTTTTCGTTTTCGTCATAAAAACGGTCGCTGGATGCACAAGGCGCAACAACTGCACGCAGTCCCAGATCTTTTGCTGTGTGATATGCTGTATCGAGCAGTTCAAAGCTTGGAACAGGTGCAAAATGCATGAGGCCAAAGCGCTGACTCTGAAGTGCAGAATCTGTACAGGCCGCATTTGCAATAATAATGTCGCGAACCTTTACATCTTCGCGGATAGAACCACAGGTGCCGATACGCACAGCCTTCTGTACATTATAAAACTGAAAAAGCTCCTGAACATAAATGGAAAGAGACGGCTGTCCCATTCCGGTTCCCTGAACAGAAACCTTTTTACCGTTATAAGTTCCGGTAAAACCATACATTCCGCGAACTTCGTTGTAACAAACTGCGTTTTCAAGAAAGTTTTCTGCAATAAATTTAGCTCTGAGCGGGTCGCCCGGGAGCAAAACAGTGTCTGCGATTGCACCGTCCGGTGCGTTTATGTGTGTACTCATAATTTTATTATAAAACGGAATAACGAAAAATTCAAATATTACTTATTGAACTGCCCGTTCACTTCAGTCACAGCTCCCAGCAATTCCTGAATACCTTCTGGTGTTGTATGTGGCCCAAAGCTAAAGCGCACAGCGTTTTCACTTATTTGTGGAGTGATATGCATGGCTTCCAGGACAGGGCGCTTATTTTTCTTTGAAGAGCAGGCACTGCCGGTAGAGATATAAAAGCCTTTGGAGTCCAGTGCGCGGAGCATAACGTTTCCCGGAATATGGTCAAAGGCAGCCTGAACAACGTATGGAGAAAAAAGCTCTGGATTTTGCAGGCGACCTGGAGGAACAATAGTGCAGCCTTTGAGCTTTGAAAGCGACTCCACAAAATTTGCAGACGCTTCTGCAAGCTCAGGCTTTTCTTTGTTGTAATAGCGTTCCAGCGCAAGAGAAAAAGCTACAGCACCAAGAACATTTTCGGTACCGCTGCGTATTCCTTTTTCCTGGCCGCCACCTCGCAAGAATACGTCAATAGCATCCTTCATATAAAGAATTCCGATTCCACGAGGGCCGCAGATTTTGTGGGAACTCAAGGCAGCACTGTCAATTCCTTTATGAGCAAGATTAAGCTGGATTTTTCCTGCAGCCTGAACGCAGTCTACGTGGAATTTTGGTTTACGCTTGCCGGCACTCCAGGCAGTAATTGCATCTGCAATTTCGTAAATCGGCTGAATGGAACCGGTTTCGTTATTAACAGCCATAATGCACACAAGCGTTGTATCAGTTGTCAGACAGCCAGTCACAGCCTCCGGGGTAACAATTCCGTTTTTATCTACAGGAAGCTGTACCACATTCCAGCCGCAGTTTTTAAGGGCCAGAGCCTGTTCTCGCACTGCAGGATGTTCAATAGAACTTATGAGAACTGTTCCTTTTGCAGGCTTACACAATTGGGCAAGCAGCGGAATCTGGTCACTTTCGGTTCCGCCGGAAGTAAAATAAACAGTACCTGCAGGAACTCCAAGCGCTTTTGCAGCACGTTCGCGGGCACTTTCCAAAAGAGTGCGGGCTGCCTTACCTACCTGATGACTGCTCGAAGGATTTCCCCAGTCTTTAAGAGTAAGTTCAACTGCCTGATTTAAAATATCTTCATCAGCCGGGCTTGTGGCTGCCCAGTCAAAATAGTGATCAATCGAATTAATTGTGTTGTTTTCCATTTTAGTATGTCTTGTCCATGCTATTAAGCTCTTCAATGTTCTTTTCAAGACGTTCAATTTCCCGGGTAAGCATGCGCTCGTAATCCAGCTCGCCGGTTGTCATGCGCTCACGCTCATCTTCCCAGTCCTGCTTGTCTGTAATAAAAAGAAAATTGAAGGAAGGTGCATTTGCTTTTTCACACCACACCTTAGCTTCCTGCCAGTAATACAGGCCAGCCTTGTAACAAGATAACGCTTTTTCCATGTTTCGTAAATATTCTTCTTTCCATGGAGCGTCATAAAAATATATGCATTTTTTATCGTAAGTTCTTCCAAGTCTCAGGTGCTGTTCAATCAGTTTAAGATTGATATGCAGCTGGAACAGATAACGGTATTTTTCCCACTGCTTTTCTGTTTCAATTTTGATTCCGGTGTACAGGGGATTGCAAAAATCTGCCTGAGCAGCTTTTTCGAGCCAGTAAATATTTTCTATACAGTCATCCGGATACTGCTGGTAATGCACATGAAAAAGCTTGTACCAGTCTTCCTTGTATTTAACCATGTAGGCATTTGCGGGCGTTAGAGGGAGTGTAAAAAATAATGAAATAAATACGAAAAATAAAATATGCTTTTTCACATAGAAATTATCGGAAGTATTTTGCATGAATTTTAGAGGAAAATGTTTAAGAGCGGGCCCCAGCGACGGAAAAAAAAGCAAGGTATCCCCCTGCAGCCGTGCGCCAGCCGGCGTAAACGCGGCTGACCCACTGCAGGTCCCCCCTTACTTCTTTTTTCCTGCGTCCCACTCTTAAACATTTTCAGATTTAATCTTATTTCAATATTTCCAATATTTTATGTGAAATATCTTCTATAGTTTTACTTGCGTCAATTCTTATTATTTTCATTTCCTCGCGGAGACGGGGGGCATTTTCGTACATGGAAATTACTTTTTCGTAGAGGGCGGCAATCTTTTTCTGGGCTTCGATATTTTCGTAGATTTCTTTTGCGCCGGTACGTTTATTTACTCTTGCCAATGAAATCTCGGGATTTATTTCAAAGAAAAACAGATATTCCGGCAGCGGAAACGGCGAATTTAACAGTTGAGGGAGTTCCAGACCACACGAAACTGACTGATATGCTAAACTGGAGAAGAAATAGCGGTCGCTTACTACGGTTTTGCCGCTTTCGCATAGTTCTTTTACCCCACCCTGGCCAAAGATGTGTTCGCAGCGGTCGGCGGCAAATAGGTAGGCATTGGTGCGTTCATCAACTTTAAAATCGCCGGCTAACATCTGGCGTAAAAACTTTCCGGTTGGGCCGCTGGTAGGTTCTGCAGTAGCTATATATTTATCGGGGTTGCTCTGGACAAGCTTTTTAATCTGTGTGCTTGTTCCTGCTCCGTCAATTCCTTCTAAAACTATAAAATTTTTTAATACCATAAAGTGAATTATACACGCAAGCATTGAAAAAAAAAAGACTTTATGATAATTTATGATATCAAATCACAAAGGAAGGTCTGTATATTATGGGAGCACGTGGCGAACTTTTTACTACTCAAATCTATCTGGATAATCGTTCATATTTTTTTAATGTAAAGGAAAATCGCACAGGCGATGTTTTTCTGCAGGTTGTAGAAAGCAAGAACCGTGATGGTGCTGAAACAGACAGACATCAGATTGCTATTTTTGCAGAAGATATGCAGAAGTTCCTTCAGGGAATGGAAAAATCACTTGAATTTATAGAAAAAGACCGCAAGGCACGCCAGAAAGCAGCCCGCGAAAAGCGCGCCGTAAAGGATGCCGCTTATTCTAAGGGTAACGCAGCCGGCGGTAAAAAGATTTACCGTGTAAAGAGCGACAAAGCTTCTGAAAAAACAGACGACGGAATTAAACGCACCGGAAGAATACACGTGGTTTCTAAGAGACCGGACGATTCAACTAATAACTAAAACTAAGCCGCTGGATTGGGGATGGTCCTATCTGGTGGCATATTTTTTTGTGCTCGGGGGTCGGATACCCCTTGTGGCGGGCGTAGCCATACTGAGGGTACAATTTATCCATTTCCAACATAAGGCGGTCGCGGCAGGTTTTAGCAAGAATACTGGCAGCCATTACGCACGGGTACTTTCCGTCGGCTTTGGGTTCACAGCGACATTCAAAAGGAACATCCGGGCAGCGGGTGCCATCGGTAATGCCGGTTATTGATCGAGGGCCCTTCGACAGGCTCAGGGACCGCGCGTTTCGTTTTTCAAGGTCTTCCCATGCAAGGCGCATGGCCAGCATGCTGGCTTCCAAAATATTAATTTCATCAATTTTTTTGTGATCTACAAGAGCAATACCCCACATAGCATCACGCTTAATAATCTCTTCTGCTGCAAGACGTTTTTTTTCACTTAGCTTTTTTGAGTCATTTAAAATTTCAACTGGAAAATCAGGCGGTAAAATTACTGCAGCGGCACAGACAGGACCTGCCAAAGGCCCCCTTCCCGCTTCATCAAAGCCAACCGTTAGAATCATTACTTTCCTGAGTTACCTGGCAGTTTTTATCTGTATAAACTGCAGCTGCATTTGACGAACCACGAAGAGAAGCCTTAAACATATTGGAACGCACAAGTCCATCAACAGCAAAAAGCTCTGCAATGCGTCCCTTGTTTCCTGTAATTTTGAACGAGTTATTAATGAGGTTTACATCACCCTGGTTCAAAGAAAGAGTAACACAGGTCTGGCCGGTTATATTTACCGAAGAGTTTTGAATATTAACCTTTGATTTTATTCCCGAAATAAACGAAGCATAAGACGTAGCAGATACAGAAGCAATTGTAGCATTAAGGTTTACAGAAGAACGCACAGCTTCGGCAAAAAGCCCGTCCTTATTAAACAGAGCACTAATCTGGCACGAGTTTATATCAAGCACAGAATCTTCCAGTTTAAAGAACGGAATAAGGCCTTCTGTCATAGCCCCCGCTCCCGCACTAGCTTGGATATAATCTGTTACCGACGAAATTACAAAATCTTCAAAAGTCACATTCGAGCTTTTTACAACAATGGATGCACCCTCTTCAAATTCAAAGGATGCATTTCCTTCGTTTACAAAAACACAGTTTGAAAGAATGTAGTGTGTACCTGCAGGAACTTTTACAGGTCCCTTTACCCTAAGGCAGGCATAGCGGCCCGAGTTTATTCCCTGAATACACTGTTCAAAAGTAGCATAAGGACGGAGCGAAGTTCCATCAGCAGTAGCTTCCTCTGCAATTGAATTATAATAATAATTATACTGGTCTATGATTACTGAATATTCGCTAACCGGACCAGAGTTTTTTCCGTTTTGAGAATAAGCGGCAACCTTAAAATACACTGCCCCGCTTCCTTCTGGCTTAAGGTCCAAAGTAAATGTGCTGGATGGAGCTCTCTGATAATCACCGGTCCGTACAGAATCAAAAATCTCTGAAGTAGCAGAATAAGTTTCGGAAGCAGATGTAATTGTATACGGTTCGCTTACCGCATAATACAGTTCACTCGAATCTTCTCCGGTAATTGTAAGGGTAACCGGCTCACGTGAATAAAAAGATGAAGAAGTTGAAGCAATCAAAGGTGTAGAAGGCGGTCGTTTGCTGATTGCAAAAGGAACCTGAACATAACCTTGATAAACTGCGCCCGCAAAAAATCCTATATTGAGTGTACCGCTTACATTGTCGCCATAGAAGGTATCGGCACCAAGCTCGGTAAAAAGCTCGTGATAATCAGTTTGAGAATCGGACATGATGCTAAGCGAATAAGAAGCGTCACCTTCCAAAGTAAAATAAATGCTGCCGTCCGGCTCGGTTGTCTGCTTGAGCACAGGCTCCGGCGGAAGTACAAAAAATTCTACAGGATTTCCTTCTGCATAATCTATGCTCTGCCAGCGGATCATGTGACTTACAGAACGGTCAAGCTGTATGCTGTTTTTTGGAAGAGACCAGTATTCCGAATCTATTTTGTAAATGTAGTTGTCGTTTGTAAAAGTAATTGTAGTCCAGTCGGTAATTACAAAAGGTACGTCGCGGCGGCTGTAAACACCTGCTGTCTGAGGAAGCGTACGCACAATAAAGCGCCAGCGTTTTCCGGTTGATTCGTCTAAGAGTGTACACGGAATGTATCGGTTCAAAACCGAAGCAGCAGAAATTGAAAGATCCCTGCCCGGCAAAAATGAGTCAGGAGGAAGTCCAAAGCTGTATTTAAGTTCTTCAGGGATAGAAAGAATTGAACCCGAAGTATAATTTAGAATTCCTGTATCATAAAAAGAAGAAATAAACGAAGCATAAGTTGAATTGTAAGCTCCGTCTGGGAGTACCGTGTATTTTACAGTAACTTCAGATTTTGTTCTGCCCGATTTTGCAATCTTAAGCTCTACAGGTCCGTCAAGGTCAATAAGAACAGGACCATCATAGGCAAAACCAAAGGTCTCGGGGTCGCTGCCGTTGAGCGAATAATAGTAGTCTCCGGCAGAATCTGCATCGGTGTCTATTACAAGCATCTGGCGGTTAGCAAAGGTTCCTTCTATAGGACTCAATACACGTATCTGCGCAAAACCCGCTAAAGAGAAAACTGCAAAAATCAAAAGGAAAATAAGTTTTTTCATTTTGCTTACTTTTTTATTTGTCTCCAAGGTACGGATCCAAAACTTCTATAAGCTCCGGGTCGTCCTTAAAATAATATTCCTGCAGCTCTTTTTTAGAAAGCCCCACAAGCTCGTGGCTCATATAGTGAATCCAGCGGTTTTCGTCAGGATTGTTTATTTCGAACTTGCGACAGTAGTAATCAGGCTGAATCGGAAGCTGCTCTTTATAGTAGGTAAAATATTTGTAATCGTGAACTACAACCTTAATGTCTTCGCGAGGAATGCCGCGGGTGTTCATAAGAACTTCTACAAGGCTGTTGATTGTACGACCTGAGTCAAAAATGTCGTCTACTAAAAGGATTTTGTCTCCAGGTCGCAGATTTTCCGGCGGATATGTCCAGCCGTCAATAAAAACCTTTGTGTGCTGTGCAACATCAGAATAAGAGCGCGCAACAACCCCTGCATACAAAACAGGATGAAATTTCTTTACCTTGCTTATGATTTTAAAATACTCGCTGATAATGTTAGCCATATAAGCCCCACCCCTCAGCGAACAATAAATTACATCGGGAATAAACCCGTCCTTATAAATCTTATTAGCAAGCTTGAGCGCATTGTTACGTACAGTTTCGTATTCAAGAAATTCCTTAATCATAATACTTAATTATAATTGATTATGGGGGAATTTACAACATTATTATGGATTGAGGTATTCATCGTAGACGTGTCATTCCCAGGCGGACATATCACTCCCCGTACAAGCCGGGGAATCTTTTTTATTCGCTTGCTTCTTCTACAACCCAATTACTTGGGATACCCGATGTCCCATCTCTCCAAGCATCAATACAGTCGTTATGTTTTACAAACGTACCAGTTTGAGACACACCATAAGTCCAATTCATATAACAGTTTTCTGCATTAGTTCCAATCTTTCTGGCAAGACACTTTATGTAATTAAGTTTAGAACAACCATAAAACATTCCCTTATAACAGTCTATTTCTGTAGTTGTTGCAGGTAATACTGGTGCTTTTTCTAATAAAATGCAATTACAAAACATATAATAATAACATCTTTCTTTCAAAGATGTTGCAGGTAATTTAACAGGTACATTTGTTAAGCTTGAACAGTCAGCGAACATATATTCGTAACAGGAATTCGCAAGGGTCAGTGCAGAAAGCTCTGGGGCTGTAGATAAACTGCTGTTACGAAACATATATTCATAACAACCTTCCTTAAGTGTAGTAGCCGGAAGTAATAGCAGTTCTTTAGGATGATTTTTTATGTGCTGATTGTTCCTAAATAGCGAAAGAAAGAAATATTGGTTTGGTATCGTGGTTACCTCTCCATAATTACTACTAGCTGCAAGACTCATTACATTTCCATAAAGATAACAATCAGAGTTACACTGTATGTTTAAATAATCAGTTATATTATAATTTGAATAAGCCTGTATCTGACCATCTGCAAAAATAAAGATTTTATCACCAGCAGTTACAGGTATCTGTACCTCCTCTGAAGAAAGGTTAGTAATTTTCTTATAGTTACAATAATAACACATATTATTAAATTTATCAGCATTAGTAATAGTTATTGTACCATCTTGAATAGCTTCTAAAGTTAAAGGTAACTGCTTTTCTATTTTCCACTTTGCCGGCGGTTTGACATTAGTATTAGAACTAAAATTATTCGGCTTTGGTGTTATTAAAATTCCCTCAGCTGCTACATCTGTAAGCCATGATGAAAAAATACTTGATGTTGAAGAATTTTGATATGTTTTAGCTTTACAAACTACATACTGAAGTTTTGAACACCCTTTGAACATACCTTTATAACAATAATCGGGATAATTCGACCAGTCTTCAGCAATTAATTCTGGTGCAATAGTTAAACTTGTACAGTTTTGGAACATATACTCATAACAATTATTTTGAAGTTTATCTGCAGGTAGAGCTGGGGCTGTTGTTAAATTCGAGCAACCATCAAACATATAGCTATAACAACCTGGCTCCAAAGTTGTTGCAGGAAGCATAGCTGGAGCAGATTTTAAATTCGTGCAACCTTGGAACATATATTCGTAACAATATGACCACAATGTTGTTGCAGGAAGATATGGGGCATAAGTTAAACTTGTACAGTTTTGGAACATTTGTGAGTAACAACGAAAATACATTGCTTGTGCATTTAGCGTTGGGGGCATTATTAAATTTGTACAATCACAGAACATTGCTCTATAACAAAAATTCGCAAGTGTATCTGCTGGTAATTCTGGAGGTGTTTTTAAATCAGTGCAACCTTGGAACATATATTCGTAACAATAATTCTGCAATGTTGTTGCTGGTAGCCGTGCCGGGACTGTTATTAAATGCGAACAGCCATCGAACATATGTGCATAACAATATTGTGCAAGAGCTTCGGCAGGTAATTCTGGAGCTGCTGCTAAACTGATACAACCAGAGAACATATATGTACAACAGGACTTTGCCAGTGTCGTCGCAGATATTTCAGAGGCTGCTGCTAAATTACTACAACTATCGTACATATGTGCATAACATGATTCTTCAAGTGTTACTGCGGGAAGTCCAGAAGCTACTGCTAATGCCGTACAATTTTTGAACATTTCTTCATAGCAGTTATTTTGCAGTTCTGTTGCAGGTAAAACTAACCCAATTGAACAGTTTTTAATATGTGAATTTCCACTGAATAAACTTTTAAAAGTTTTAGCCTCGGTCAACTGTATTTTAGTACTAAAATCAGCTGGATCAATAAGGCTCATTATATTTCCATATATATAACAATCGTTAGAACAGTCTATCTGTAGAAAAACATCATCTGTATCTGCAGGTCCATTTGCAAAAAAACAAATCTTGTCGCCGGCGTTTACTTCTATTGTATCTGAAGCATCTGTCTTTTCGCCGTTATTTTTTGAATATTTAAGATAATTAAATTCACCCGGATTTGTAAGTGTAATTGTACCCGCTTCGATAGCCTCTAAGGTTAATGGTATTTCTTTTGCGTTTGGTAAAATAAATGGAGGGTTTGCTGTCCAGCCCTTTGGAATGCCGGAGCATACATCTTTGGCTTTCCAGATGCTGTTTTGCTGAACACTTGTAAAGTTTCCTGCAGCAGCAACATTTACCAGCCAGTTTGTTGTACAATTCTGTGCCGAAACATCTGCAGCCATACATTTAATTGAATTAAGATTGTTACAATTAAAGAACATGTGGTTATAACAATCTTTTGTAAGTGTTGGCGCAGGTAATTCCGGTGCCCTTGTTATGCCTGTACAGCCGTAAAACATCATTTTGTAGCAGGATTCAGATAAGGTTGTTGCCGGGAGCACAACGTCAAGGCTTACGTGATTTTTTATATGAGTATTATTTATAAAAAGCTTTTGCAAAACATATTTATCTGCAATTTCTGTTTTACCGGCAAAGTCTGTATAATAAATAAGACTCATTGCATTGCCATATACATAACAGTCAGCAGTACTGTTTATTCTAAGATTATTTGAACCATCTGTTTTATACTTATAACCGCTGGCGTAAAAGCGGATTTTGTCGCCGGCCTGGACAAAAACATTTTCTGTGGCATCAATTATCAAACCATCATTTTTTTGAATCTGCATTTTTTCAAATGCGTTGCGGCCTGAGATGATAATATTACCGTTTGTTATAGCCTGGAGCGTAAGTGGCAGTTCGATAGCTTCTAACTCTTCGTCGGGATTAACAGGTGATTCTCCTGAAGGAGTATTTGTAGGAGTATTTGTATTTGTGGTCTTCTTTTTATTTTTGTCTGTATTATTAGCCGAAAAATTACAGGCTGTAAGAATAAAAGCTAAACCTAATATTGCGGTAAGAATTAATAATTTAGTTCTCTTTTTCATTTTGTTCTCCTAGTAAATTATGGCAGTTTGAGCCAGATTAAGCCAGAAATATATTTTATTTAACTGATCATCTCGGAGTTTTAACACATTATTATCATTATCTGCTACTTCCAATGTAAAACAATAATTTTTTCCAGACTTTAAATATTGTGTTCTTGGAATAATATATTCAGCTGTCCAGTCAACATAGCCTTCTTCTTCTGTGTAACTTACATAAGGAAGTTCAATTTTTGGAGCAGATGTTTCTCCTATGGGCAAATTCGCATTTTCGCAGCATAGACTGAAACTATTTTTAATAGAGCTTCCACCACTGTCTTTTGCGCTGAAAGAAAAACTTAAATAAAAATACTCCTGTTCGTTACATACAGGTATATCAGATGGAGGACTATTCGGATCTGTAGTAAACGGCAGAGCTTCATATTCGCCATTTGCATTCTTAAACTTTATAACATAATAATCATCATTATTCTGACTGTCTTTTGGCAAAATAAAAACCGGACTTGCTGGATCGTCATCATACATTGTCTTATAACTCATTGTAGTTGCTTCTCTGAGAGTTACAGGAATATCTTCTTCAAAATAGCAGAAGTCTTTTGCAAGAGTAACATAAACAACTACATCCTTTGGTGGCGGTGGATTTGTCGTTTTAATTACAAGCGTGCTGCCACCCATGTCGTTAGGATTTTTTTCCCAGTATGGATCATAAAAATATTTTGTCAAAGAAGAACCGCTGACAGTGGAGCTAACTATCTGGATGTTTTTAAAGTAAATTATATCATTTTTTATGTAGCCGTAATATTTTCCGCCGCAGTTTGTATCGTCTCCTTTTAAAAAGTCTTTGTCCTGTAAACCAAATTCTTTTTTAAGTGTCTGCATTTCTTCCTGTGAGTAGTAAATACAATCAGTGTCCATATTAAATCTGTCAAACAAAATGCGTACTGTTGAATTTCTGGGAACACCAGTTTCCTGATCAATTGGAGTAGCACGGATTATTCTTGGACGTTTTGCTGTAACAGCGCGGATTGCGAGCTGGATATTTTCGTCCTCGGGCTCGGTTACAAAAGTGCAGGTTGTATCAATCATCAACGGGTCTTCTATCAAAAGATATGGATTTTCGTCCAGGGACTCGTCAGTTATTTCATTATATACTTCCCATCTTAAAAACTGGGAATCGGATTCTGAATTGAAGGATAAATTGAAAACGTCGGAAGGTTTAACTTCTGCTTCGCCGGCGGCGGGTTTTGTAATAATACCACTGCCCTTTGGGGCTTCTACTTTAATCTTATATTTTTCGGTATTTGCATATTCGATAAGACGTTCAAGTGCTTCTCGGTTTTTAGAACCTTTTAAGAAGTTGTCGCAGGAACTAAGAAGGAAGACTGTACATAAAACAGCCACACCTAAAACATACTTTTTGGTCATACTAGGCCTCTTTATTATAAATTTATTAATTTTACCATGGAATTATTGAATTGTCATTCAAAAATGTGCGGTCGTGGGTTATTAAGAGGACGGCAGTGTTTGGGATAAAGAGCATTTCTTTTATGAGGGATATGATGTTCTGGGCGTTTTGTTCGTCCTGGGATGAGAAAGGTTCGTCGAGGAGGAGGAGTTTTGATAGGGGCCCTTCGCCAGCGGCACTTGCATAGGCAAAAGATCTTGCAAGGTTGGCGCGTTGTTTTTCGCCGCCGCTTAAGTTTTCGGGGAGGTCAAGGACCTTGTGCGAAAGTTTAAAGCGCTGGAGCCATACTCTGGCAACAGATTCGGCGCGCTGCGGGTCCATTAGATTTTGCAGCGGGAGCATTACGTTTTTTAGAACGCTTATTGAAGGAATTAGGCGCGGCTCCTGGAAAGCATAGGCTATTCTAAGGTCCGGAGCTTTAATCATCTCGCCTGTAACTTTGAATGTGTCCTGAGGCAGAATATCTGCAATATAATTAAACAGCGTGGTTTTTCCTGTTCCGGTTGGGGCAGAAATTGTTTTGTAGTCGCCGGCAGACAGCTCAAGATTAAAGTTTTTTACAAGAGTCTGGCTACCGTTAGTGATATAAAGCTTTTTTATACTGAGCAAAGGCTGCGGTTCTTTCATTCACGCCCCCTTTGTACATGCGTAATCTTTTTAACAGCAAGCATAAAAAGCTTTTCTAAAATAAAGCTTACGGTAACAAGAATAATTGTTATTGCAATGACTGTAGGAGTTTCAAGATGAACCTGGGCGCGCTGGAGCATGGTACCGGCTGCATTTTTTGGCAGGCTCAAAACTTCGCCCGCGGTAATTACTTTCCAGGTAAGGCCAAAGGTGCTAACCATTCCGTTGAGTAAAAAAGGGATAAGCGACGGCAGCTGAATATAACGGAAAATCTGGCGTTTTGTAAAATTAAAGGTTTGTGCCATGGCAAGCAGCTTTTGTTCAGACTTATAAAAACCGTTGGCAACAGCAGTTGTCATAATTGGCAGGGTCATAAGCACAGAAACAAAAATCGGAACTGTGCCCGACTTGAACCAGAACAGTGCAATAAGAATAAATGCTACAACCGGGGTTGCACGTATTATTGCAAGCGGCAGCTCAAAAAAGTGATGCGCAAATTCAGACAGACCGCACAGCACTCCAAGTAGAATTCCTGCAGCCACACTTATTGCAAAGGAAAAAAGCACCCTGCCAAAGGTCCAGCCAAAGGCACGGAAAAAGGCAGGATTTTTAAAAAGGACGCCCATTGCCTTAAAAACGGCAGCGGGACCCGGTAGGATTAAACTGGCATTGATGAGCTTTGATAAAACAATCCACAAGATGAAAATGGAAATGAGAGAGAGGATGTATGCTATGATAATACGACTCTTTTTCATATGTGGATTGCCACGTCGCTGCGCTCCTCGCAATGACGTTAGAAATAAAAACCTGCGTCCGGGAGCTTGCCGCCGATTGAGGTTGGTTCAAACGACAGGAAAATGTTCAAAAGCTCTTCAATTTTTGGCTGGGCTTTTCCGCTGGTACTTGCAATGTAAACGTAGTTTGCTTTTGGAATGGAAGCAGTAACAATGCCTGCAGCAAGACCAAGCTCAAACTTTTCGCTAAGTTCTCCTGCCTGCTTTGGATTTTTGAGCGTATTCTTGTAAGATTTTTCGTAAGCAGTAAGGAAAGATTTGAGAAGCTTTGCATTGTCCTGAGCAAAAGCCTTTGTAACTACCATTACTGTAAGCGGATAAACCTTGCCCTTTCCTTCAAAGTATTCGTATTCTGCCTGAAAGTCTACTGCAACAAATACCTTGTCCGACTTAGTCTGTGCAACAGTTGCAAAAGGCTCCGGAACTACTGCGTATGCAATTTTTCCTGAAATAAGCTGTGCTGCAATCTGTGCGGTAGGAATAGAAAAATCCATAGTTACGCCGTCTGCAGTATCTACAGCAATTCCGTTCTTTTCCAAAAGATAGCGGAACATATATTCTGGTGTAGCACCCTGCCCTGCAACTGCAACAGTTTTTCCTCTAAGGTCTCCAAGCTGTTTTACACTTGTGTCTGTTGTAATAAGGGAGATGTTTCCGTTACCGGTAATGGCACAAACCTTGAGCGCACCGTTGGAGCTGTTGTAAACCTTGGCAGCAACGTTAGCTGGCAAAAAGCCAATGTCAATTTCGCCCTTGAGCATTTTTGGAAGCAGGCCCTGAGGATCTGCAAATTTTTCGTAAGAAACCTTTGCACCTTTTACAGGAGCAGCATCATCTAATAAATAACCTGCTGGAATGCAGCTTGGTCCATTTAAAACACCAAGCCGGATTTCTTTTGCTTCTGCTGCAAAAACACCTGCACACAAAGCCAATCCGGCAACCAGAGAGAATAATATTTTTTTCATGATAACCTCTTATTTCTTTTCAACCAGCACCGGAACTTTTACCGGTTCTGACTTGACTAATTTCACCTTGAGTTTATCACAATTGCATTCTATAGTCACTAAGTCAAGCTCAGAATTTTGATTTGAAAGAATTTCGATAGAAAGAGGATCTTCTATTTCCTTGCGGATAAGACGCTTCATCGGGCGGGCACCCATTGCAGGATTATAACCGTGTTCAATAAGGTATTCCTTGGCCTTTGGCTTTACGCTTATCTTGAGCTTTTTATCCTTAAGACGTTCTTCAAGCTCTGCAAGCTGAATGTCCAGAATCTGAGAAACCTGTTTTTTGCTAAGGGCATCAAAGACAATTACATCGTCAATACGGTTTATAAGTTCCGGATTCAAAAGCTTTTTAAGCTCGTTCATTGCACCGGCCTTAATCTCTTCATAAGGAATAACGCCTTCGGTAGAACCAAAGCCCACGCGGCCTTCGTTGGTAATCTGGCGTGCTCCTGCATTACTTGTCATGATAATTACAGTATTGCGGAAGTTTACAGTGTGACCAAGGTTATCGCTGAGTTCACCTTCTTCAAGCATCTGGAGCAAAAGATTAAAGATATCCGGGTGTGCCTTTTCAATTTCGTCAAGAAGCACAACAGAGTACGGGTGACGGCGGACTTTTTCTGTAAGCACACCACCCTCCTGATAGCCTACGTATCCCGGAGGCGCTCCAACCAAACGGCTGGCATTGTGCTTTTCCATGTAGTCCGACATATCAATTCTGATAAGCGAATCTTCGGAACCAAAAAGATATTTTGCAAGAGCCTTAGCAAGCTGGGTTTTACCGACACCTGTAGGTCCAAGGAAAATAAAGGAACCAACAGGATGCTTTGGAGAAGAAATACCGGCACGGCTGCGGCGGATTGCCCCGGAAATAAGGCTTACTGCGCTGTCCTGTCCGATTACTGTGCGGTGAAGCTCGTCTTCCATGTGGATAATGCGCTCTGTCTCAGAAGCAGTCATCTGTTCTACAGGAATGCCTGTCATTTCGCTTATGATGCGTTCTATATCAGAAGCGGTAACTACCTTGGCAGGGCGTCCACCGTTCTTTTCCCAGATGTTTGTATAAAGGTTGAGTTTTTTCTTAAGGTCAATAACCTTGTCGCGCACAACTGCTGCATTTTCGTAATCCTGATTCATTACAAGGTTGCGCTTTTCTTCTTCGAGTTCCTTTTTCTTTTCTTCTAAGAAAGCAAGCTCGCTAGGACGTTCTTCTTCCTGAATCTTTTTGGCAGCGCCTGCTTCGTCCAGAATATCAATTGCTTTATCCGGCAAAACCTTCTCCGGCAGATAGCGCTTGCTCAATCTTACAATGCTTGGAATTACGTCGTCGGCATAAATTACGTTGTGATATTTTTCGTATTTTTCCTTAATGCCTTTGAGGATGCTTTCTGTTTCGTCGGTGTTAGGCTCTTCTACCTTTACAACCTGGAAACGTCGTTCAAGAGCAAGGTCGCGTTCAATATGCTTTGTATATTCTTTTGTTGTAGTTGCACCAATAATCTGAATCTCACCGCGCGAAAGTGCAGGCTTCATGATATTGCTGGCATCCATTGTACCTTCGTTGCCGCCGGCACCTATGATTGCATGAAGTTCATCTATAAACAGAATGATGTTTTTGTCTTCCTGAAGCTCCTTAAGGATTTTTTTCATGCGCTCTTCAAATTCCCCGCGGTATTTTGTTCCCGCAACAACGGCTGCAAGGTCGAGCGAAAGAATGCGTTTTTTAAGAAGATCTGCAGGAACCTTACCGGCTGCAATTTTCTGGGCAAGGCCTTCTACAATGGCAGTCTTACCTACTCCAGGCTCTCCTGTCAAAACCGGATTATTTTTTGTTCTGCGCGCAAGAATCTGAATTACACGGTGAATCTCTTTGTCGCGTCCTACTACAGGGTCCTGCTTGTTTTCGCGTGCAAGCTTTGTAAGATCGCGGCTGTATTCCGAAAGGAAGGAATCCTTTGCTTTTTTCTGAGTTTTATCAATTTTGCGACCTTCGACATCTTTTTTATCATCAAATACATCAAAAAGTCCGCCGGTAACTTCGTCGCTCAATAGACTTCTAAATACTGTGTCTACAAGGGTTTCGGCCCTGGCCTGTCTTATAGAAGAATTATTTTCTGACTGAAGCTCTGTTACAACAAAGCGTGCATCCATAATTGTATAATCTGCAGCAAGGAAAAAGCGGTTTGTAATGCTGCCTTCTTCGCGGATTGCGGCAAGTAAAAGATGTTCTGTACCAATATAATCATTATGGAGTGCATTTGCTTCTATATCTGCAATATCTATGAGCTGCTGATAGCGGCGGCTTACTGGAAGGCTTTCGAGGGTTGGGTTTCCGCGTTCGTCAGCAAAGAATTTTTCTATGAATTCAAGGAGGTTGTCCGGTTCGAGCAAAAGCTTGTCGAAAACCTGATATGCAAGGCCTTCCTTGTTTTTAATCATTGCAAGAATAACATGCTCCGGCAAAAGCTGCTTGCTTCCAAGCTTACGTGCCTCGTCCTGAGCCAGAACAGAAACAATTTCTTTTGCGCGTGGTGAAAAATTCTTCATTTTGAACTCCAGATTCATTAAATGTCGATACTTGTCTTTATATTATCGGCATAAGGGGGTGTTTTCTGCATTAGAAATAAATCACCCCAAAAATTGCACCAAGCACAATTATGAGAATAGGATGTGCTTTAAACTTAAACAGCAAAAAGGCGCAGACTGCGTAGAATGCAAGGCTTATCCAGTCAAAAAGGCCCTTCCAGCCGTCCAGCGTGAGCAGTACACCCCATTGAGACGGCACATTTACAAGTGCAAAAATGAATACCTGAACCGCAGGCACAAGGATAAGACCGGTTGTTACAGGGCGCAAAAAGGCCAGAGACCCCTTTACAAACGGATTCTCGTGAAATTTCTGCAAAAAGCGGGCAATTATAAGGATAATTATAACAGACGGCATGGCTTCGAAGATAGAAGTAAGGATACCGCCCGGGATTCCGTACAGATTATAGCCTATGTAGGTTGCCATATTTATGCCGATTGGCCCCGGAGTACTTTCGGAAATAGCAACCATATTGTAAAACTGCTCGGGACTAATCAAACCGCGCGCAACAATTGTCTGCTGCATGAGGGTAATTGCAACTACCCCGCCGCCAATTGTAAAAAGACCGATATAAAAGAAGGTAAAACACAAGGCAAGAAGACTCATTCTTGTTCCTCCCTTTTCAAAACACGAGCCGTATTAAGACATCCAATCACAATAGCCACCAGAATAATGATAAACGAAGGCACCTTGAGCCAGAAAATGCACACAAAGGCTATGAGCATAAAAATTACATTCCAGATATTTTTGATTGTCTTTTTTGCAAATTTTACAATTACGCTGGTAAGAAGTGCCGCAACTGCAACGTTTATACCCTTTAGCGCAGCCTGTACCTTTGGATATTCACTTATCGAATTAATTCCGCCCGCAAGCAGCATTATTATTACAAGCGACGGAAAAATAATGCCCAGAGTTGCAAAAATACCGCCAAAAACACCAAGCTGTCGGTGTCCTACAAAGGTTGCAACGTTTACTGCAATAATGCCTGGAGTACTCTGCCCTACTGCATAATAATCAATTAAATCTTCTTCGGTTATCCACTGCTTTTTGTCTACAAGCTCCTTTTGCATCATAGGCATCATGGCAAGACCACCGCCAAAGGTAAAAAGTCCTATTCGTGCAAAGGTAAAAAATAAATCAAAAAAGCGATACATTTTACTGTCTTTGTAATTTGACTTTGACACAAACCCCTCCATTTTTAAGGTTACTTATATTAAAGGTTGCACCAATCTGGTTTGCTCGGTACTGCATGGAATTAAGGCCAATTCCAAAATTAGCTTCATCACAAAGGGCAAGACCTTTTCCGTTGTCGGCAACCTGCACAATTATTTTATCGTTCTGTGTAAGGCAGCTTACTTTTACCCTTGTAGCTTCGGAATGCTTCATTACATTATGCAGTGCTTCCTGAATAATACGGAAAATATTAAGCTTTTGTATTTTATCAAAAACTACATCAGCAGCAATACCCCACTCATAAATACATTCAATTCCAGACTGCTTTTCAAACGAATTGCAAAGATTGTTAAGGCTGTCATCAAGTCCAAGGGTTTCCAGATCTACCGGATAGGAATCGTGCGCATACTGTCTTGTTCTCTGAAGGGTGTCGCTTACAAGCTGGGCAAGCTCTTCCATTTCCTCTTTTTTTGCTCCGTCGACTTTTCTGGAATAACTGCGGCAAAGCATGGAAATACCGGCAAGCCTCTGACAGATATCATCATGTAAATCATTACTAAACCGCTGGCGTTCTATTTCACTTATTTTAAGAACCTCTGCCTCTACCTGCATGCGCCTGTTGTTTGCATGAACCAGCTCGTGCATTCGTTCAGAAACTTCGCTTTCAAGAAATTCCGAATATCTTTGGCGCTCTTCATTAAGCTGAATGCGGTTTATGGCCAGGGCAATATCAACAGAAATGAGAATAATATATGGAAGAACATTATCCTGGGCTTCATAAAGAATACAGCCTATATAATCATCTCCCACATTAAGGTATTTAAAAACCAGAGGATGAAAAGCCTTAGCTCCGTCAAGACTATTCAAATAGTTATAAAATTCTCCAAGCGTAACTGCTTTATTTTTTTGTGTACCATCGGGAGTCATAACCTTTCCGTTATAGCGGACATACATTGGGTTTACATACAACAGATTGTCTGATATAGAAAGGTTCTGCTGCATTTTCTGCGGGAATTTTAAAATACAAAAATTTTCAATTCCAAGCATTTTAATATTGTAATCAACTATGGAAGCAAGCTTTGTTTCGTCATTGTTCTGATTAAGGTCGCGTCCAATATGACTTACAATCTGCAGCATCTGCTCGGAAACAACATAGGACGACTGAACCTTATTGAACGAACTGCGCATAGTCTGAAGGTCGGCACCCTGGGTTTTACAGCCGCACGATTCTCTGTAAACCACGCACGAGCCGATTGATTTTTCAAAGGGCACCTTTTTACCCTGCACAGTTTTGTAAATAATATTTACTGCTTCTTCTCCAATCTGATCCAGCGGCTGGTGTACAGTTGTAAGCGACGGAATGGAAAACTGTCCCTGAGGAATATCATCAAAACCGGTTACTGCAATATTTGCAAAGCCCTTATTCTGTGTCTGATTAAGCTTAAGGTATTTATAGATTCCTATAGCCATATTATCGTTGGCGCAGACAATTACATCGGGCGTATTTTTTGGATTAGACTTCATATATGAATCAAAGGCTTCGATTGCGCTGCGCTCGGTAAAGCTTCCGTTCTGGATTGTATATTTAAGGTCCGGATTTTGCTTTTGATATTTTTGCAGGATACTTACAAAAAGCTCTTCTCGTAAAATTGCATCCTGGTGAGCCTTGGAGCCGCCTATATAAAGCAGGTTTCTGTAGCCGTGAGTATTAATAAGATGCTCCATGAGTTCATTCATAGAATCATCAGTCTGAATAAGCAGGGACGGAATGCCTTCGATTTTCTGACCTACAGAAATAACCGGCATGTTTCCCCAGATTTTATAAATATCTTCTTTTGTGTTGAGCGTACAGTTGTCTATGAGTACCGAAGTAAGCAGGATAATTCCGTCAAGATCAAAATAATCTTTTCGCGGGAAACAGCCTATAAATGCGTCGGACAAAAAGGCATTGTTTCCTTCCTGAAAACAGATAATCTGAATTCCAAGTTCACCTGCACGTTTTTTTATACCGCGATAAAGAGAAATCTGATATTCTTCGTCCAAAATATTAAGGACAAGCCCAATTCGCATGATTTTATTATACTATTATTTTTGTTTTTATGATATTATTATTGTATGGAATATTCAGTAATAATAGTAGATGATCATCCTTTATTCAGCCGCGGACTTTCGCAGCTTATTGAAACTCAAGATTCTTACAAGGTAAACTGCATAGCCAAGAATACCGCCGAAGCAGTTGAAATGATAAAAAATAATAAACCGGACCTTGCCATTGTTGATCTTAATCTTGGAGACGAAGACGGTCTGGATCTTATAAAAGAAATTCTTTCCATTCAGCCCAAGACAAAGGTTCTTGTTATATCCATGCATGATGAACGCTTTTATGCAGAGCGAGCCCTTAAGGCAGGTGCCCGTGGTTACATCATGAAGGAAGAAGCAGAATCAAGTGTTATTACTGCAATTACAACCGTAATGAACGGTGACATCTACCTTAGTGAATCCGAAAAACAACGTCTGGAAGAAGCTCCTGAGTCAGACAGCAGCCAGAACAGCCGCGAACCGTTCGATTTAATTTCTACACTTTCGGACCGCCAGCTGCAGATTTTCTCTTATATCGGAAAAGGAATTGGAACGGTGGAAATTGCCGCCAAACTCAACCTTAGTATCAAAACAATTGATACTCATAAAGAGAATATTAAGCTTAAGCTGCATTGCAATTCCAGTGCCGAACTAAGGCAGATGGCAATTGAGTGGTCAAAAAACTAATTACGTCCGTATAGTGCCGACAAAAATGCCAGCTCTTCTGCTGCCTTGCTTTTAAGGTCTGTCTTATTCATTCGCCAGGTCCAGTTTGTACCTGTTGTAGAAGGCATGTTCATACGACCTGCATTATCTATTCCCGTAATATCCTGCATTGGAACAACAGCGTAATCTGCACTGCTTGCCATTACTGCGCGTATCATTGCTTTACGGAGTGCACCTGATTTTACCAAGGTGCGTGCCTTTTCTATAGTAAGCGGCTGCCCTTCTATATACTGTGCAACAAGCAAAAGCTGCTGGTCACTGCAATTGTTGAGCCAGCCTTGTAATGTGTCGTTGTCGTGGGTACCAGTATAAACTACACAGTTAGAAGTGTCGTACATGTGCGGTAAAAAGTAATTTACCATACCGTTTTGGCGCGCTTCGTCCGGACTGAATGCAAACTGCAAAACCTTCATACCAGGGAATCCACACTGGTCGCGCAAAGCCCTAACCTCGTCGGTAATAACTCCAAGGTCTTCGGCAATTACAGGAAGATCTCCAAGCTTGCTGCGGATGGTTTTAAAAAGGTCGTAGCCCGGGCCCTTATTCCACTTGCCGTTTATGGCAGTTTTTTCGCTGGCCGGGACAGACCAGTAAGCTTCAAAACCACGGAAATGATCTATACGAAGAACGTCGGTAAGCTCGAATACACGTTTAATGCGTGCAAGCCACCATTTGTAGCCGTCTTTTTTCATTTCATCCCAGTCGTAAAGAGGGTTTCCCCACAGTTGGCCGTCTGCACAAAAATAGTCCGGCGGAACACCTGCAACTGCAAGCGGACGTCCGTTTTTGTCCAGCTGGAAAAGGGATTGGTTAGACCATACGTCTGCACTGTCGGGAGCAACAAAAATTGGAATGTCGCCGATTATGCTTATGCCATTGTCGTTGGCATATTCCTTGACCGCCGTCCACTGAACATTAAAAAAGAACTGAATTATTTTATATATTTCTACATCTGCCTTGTGAGCGCGGTTCCACTCCTCCAGAGCCTGGGCTTGATGAAGTGCAAGAGGCTTTGGCCACCACGAATGCCAGATAGACGTTGCGGGTTTTTCTTCTGCAGCTTTCTGGTCGTATACAGATTTAATGCTCATAAAAAGAGCATAATCATTGAGCCAGGATTTTTTGGTGCGGCAGAATTCCTTGTAAAGTTCAAGGTCTGCGCTGGAGGCACGTTCTTTAAAACTGGCGGCGGCAGCCTTTAAAACAGGCATCTTCCACCAGACAACTGCTCCAAAATCTACGTTACCAGTTGTTTTAATATACTCCGGCGGACGGGCTTCTTTTTTATCAAGCCAGCCACGGGTTACCAGGTCGTCCAGGTCTATAAGCAAAGGGTTTCCGGCAAAGGTAGAAAAGGATGCGTACGGAGAATCTCCGTAGCCTGTAGGTCCAAGCGGAAGTACCTGCCAGAGTGTCTGCCCTGCATCACTAAGCCAGTCTATAAAATCAAAAGCCGGTTTTCCTATTGTGCCAATGCCTGGAGTACCGGGAAGAGAGGTGGGGTGTAATAAAATGCCACTGCTGCGTGTAAATTTCATAATTACCTCAAAAAAAAACGGTGGTTTCGACAAGCTCAACCACCGTATTAGTCTCGATTAGCCCAGAACCTTAGAGATTCTTTCAAGAACCTTCTTGCGGTCAAGAGGTTTTACGATGTAGCTCTTGGCACCAAGCATAAGAGACTTTTTAACAAGCTCTTCCTTACCAAGGGCGCTGACCATTACAACCTTTGCGTTCTTGTCAAAAGCCATAATCTGTTCGAGGGCTGTAATTCCATCCATCTTAGGCATAGTAATATCCATTGTTACTAAGTCTACATGAGGGCAAAGTTCCTTGTATTTTGCAACACCTTCGGCACCGTCAACTGCAGTAGCAACAACGTCATAACCTTCGCTGGCAAGAATCTGACCGAGCTGCTTGGCAACGAACATAGAATCATCTACAACGAGTACCTTAAATGCAGTTCCGTCGCTCTTAAGTCCCTCTGGCGGACGTTCATTAATTGTTGGATAATCCTGAATTGTTTTCATTCTAAACTCCTATATTCTAAGCTCGTTCCCTTATAGCAACGTTTACTTCGATTTTACCATATTCTGTAATAAGAGGAACAATGAGTGCCTCTACACTGTCTGTTGTTCCACCCAAGGCAGCAATTTCCATCTTCTGACCTGCAAACAGAGTTGGAGGTGTAAGGTCAAACTTAAATCCAAGCTCATGAAGCTTTGTTACAGCCTGTGCAGTAATAAGATTTGCCAGCTCGCTGATTGTAGCTTTTGCCAGATCATCAAAAGAAGGCAACTGTTCGCCATTCATGGCAGAAGCAATATTGAGGGCTGTTTCGTTTGTCATGTCAAAAAGTACACGACCTTCTACATCTCCTGCAAGTCCAACTAAAGCTGCAACACCCATAACTGGCATTGCTGTAGATTTAAGATACAAATCTCCACGCTTTACTTCTGCTCCACCAAGAACTTCCTGTAAAACTCTGAATGAAGTTTCAACAAACGGGTTAATATATTCTACTCGCATGTCATTCCCCTTTTAATCTTTTGTATATGCCGTAACGGCACCCTTACTAGTTTCGCCGAAACCATAAGCCATAGGAATAGTTTCATTTTCACCTACTATTGCAATGGCATTTCCCTTCATCTTTTCAAAGAATTCTGAAAGGATATTTTCCTGTGATTTTGTGTCTACAAATGACAGGAAATCACGGGCAAATATTACATCAAGCATTGGAAGAACATTTGTATTCTTACAATCATGATATTCAAACATTATACTATCTTTTATCTCCTGATTAAAGGTGTTTTCACCATTTGCTTTCTTAGTAAGATAAGGTGAAAGCCATGTACCTTCAATGTTTGCAGGAACAGACAAAAGACTTGCGTTTGAAACGCCCAGTAAATCGACATCCTGAGCATAGATTCTGATTTTTGCCTCAGGATAGCGGCTCTTAAGAACACATGCAAGACAGTAAGTTTCTATTCCTGAACCACAACCCGGGTTCCATACAACAATCTGCTTTGCGTTATTGTCTGGAAGAAGACTCTTGATTGTGTCTGCATAATCTTTAGACCACCATGTTCCCGTAAATGAGGAATAGAAAGTAGAAAGATAGGCATCGGCATCTTCTGATGACTGGAGCTGTGTTTTAGAAGCACCTCTGTCACTTGCCCATTCTGTATAACGTCTCTTAACCCATTCTTCATTAATCTGGGACATATCAAAATTTTTATAACTCTTAAGACTTTCTGCAATAAATTTGATATCCAGGTTTGCAGGCTCTTCTTTTTTGGCAGTGGAAGAAGGAGCAGACTGTGCGGCAGGTTTTGAAGCAACACGGGCATCCGGCTGGCTTCTGTTCATCTGGGCACCGGCAGGCATAGATGCGTTTTTAGCCATCTGTTCTGCGGCTGCTTCCTTAGCTTCACCATTGTCCTTAGAGCCGAAAATCCTGAGGATATCAAGTAATACATACAGGCGGTTGTTATTTTCTACAACACCGCTTATATACTTAATGTTAATGTCCGCAAACAGCGGATGTGGCGGCTGAATTGATGACTTTTGTACACCAACAACCTTATCAATTTTATCTACGACAAGACCAAAGGTCTGATCATCCAGTGTAAGAATAAGAAGATTTTCGAGCTTCTTTTCGTCGCGCTTCTGAACTTCTATATTGAAGAAAAGGCGCAGGTCAAGAATAGGAATAATTTCACCGCGGAGGTTGTATACACCAAGTACAAACGGAAGTGTGTTAGGAACATAAGTAAAGCGTCCTGCTTTTGCAATTTCCTTAACATACATAATGTCTATGGCATAGTCCTTTTCGGCAAGGGAGAAGGTTACCATCTTAAAGTCAACGTAACTTGCTGCTTCCTTTTTTTCCTGAAGAGCCTCGTTCAAATCTTCTGCTGTTTTGATTACATTTTCTTCCATCTTGAGCCCTCCTTACCCGTTCATCCTGGCATTTGCTTGAGCAAGTAATTCCTGTTTAACGCCCAAATCAAGAAGCTGACTTACGTCGATAATCAACGATACAGAACCATCACCAAGGATAGAAGCACCGGCAATTCCCGGAGAGTTTGTAAACTTATCGCGCAGAGGCTTGATTACAACGTCTTCCTCACCAATAAGTGTGTCTACCATAACACCAATCTTCTTTTCCTGGGTTCCAACTATTACAATGTAGCATTCATCACCAGTCTGAGACTCCGGAATATTAAAGAGTCGTGACAGACGCAGAACGCTTATTACTTCGTTGCGGACATTCATAATCTCGTAGTTATCGATGTGGCTTATTTCGTTGATGTTTATACACTGACTTTCGATAACGTTTGCAATTGGAATAGAGTAGATTTCTGTTCCAACACGAACGAGAAGACCCTGAATAATAGCAAGGGTAAGAGGAATCTTTATGATGAAAGAAGTTCCCTGTCCCTTTGTAGAATTGATTGAGATGCTTCCCTTGATGTTATTGATCATAGTCTTTACAACATCAAGTCCAACACCTCGTCCCGAAATATTAGAAATCTTATCTGCTGTAGAGAAGCCCGGCTGCATAATAAGCTGGTATGCATCCTGGTCGGTAAGAACCTTGTCCGGGTGGATAAGCCCGTTTTCGATAGCCTTTTTGCGAACCTTTTCTACATCGATTCCGGCACCGTCATCCTTAATTTCTATAACAATAAGGTTACCTTCGTTAGAAGCCTTGAGCAGTACAGTTCCTGTTTCCGGCTTACCTGCAGCACGACGAACTTCCGGTGACTCAATACCATGGTCTACAGAGTTACGTACACAGTGCATGATTGGATCAAGAAGATCTTCTACTACAGACTTATCAAGTTCTGTATCCTCACCTTCTATTTCGAGGTTAATCTTTTTATTCAAGTCTTTCTGCAGATCGCGAACAACACGAGGGAATCGGCTGAAAATCTGATTGATAGGAACCATTCGGATTTTCATTACGCCTTCCTGAAGCTCGCCTGCAATTGTACCAAGCTGCTGTGTATATGAACGGAAGCGTCCTGTTATGCCCTTTGTTTCTGATTCATACTGGTCAAACATGCTGCCCATGTCGCCGTATTCTTCGCCAATGCGTTTTTTAAGTTCGTTGAGCGGAACACCCTTCTGCAGGTCATCAAAGAAGCCCGGAATTGCGTCAACAAGACCACGGAAGCGCTCACGGAACTGTGATTCAATTGTCTGGAATTTAACCAGTTCGCTGGCAGTCTGAGCTGCAAGCTGGTTGAACGAAGCCTTGATGATTACAGCTTCTGATACGAGGTTGAGCAGGTTGTCGATTCGGCGTGAGTCTACACGGAGAATTGAACCCTGCTGTGTATGTCCCGAAGCAGCAGCGGCAGGAGCATCCTTTTTCTGTTCCGGCTTTGCTTCTGCTTTTTTCTCTGCAATCTGTTCGTTTATCTGTGCGGCCTTTGCCTGACCTTCTGTAGAAGCAGGAGCCTGTTGAGGTGCTGCCTGTACAGGAGCAGCCTGTACCGGTGCAGAAACCGGAGCTGCTGCAGGAGCGGCTTGAACAGGCTGTGCAGAATCTGCGCCACCTGCATAATTATCATCATTGAGTTGATGTGCGTCTGTAATTAAAGTTACATCGCTTAAGAAAGAAGCGTCTTCTATTGATTCTCCGGTTTCGGAAGAAGCCAGATAGTAGAATACGTTTTCGTAGAACTGATCTTCGTAAAGTGCATCAAAGTCTGGTACAGTTTTAAGAACATTACCAACAGCCTTGAGTGCAGCAAAAACCTGAATACCACCTACAGTATTCATAGGATTGTTTTCGTCAAATTTAACTGCAACACACCAGAGAGCCTGGCTTCCTTCGCATGCAGACTTGAGTTCCATGTAGTCATCTTCTGACAACGGTGGAAGTGTAAGGCCACTTGCAGGAACCGATGCGGCTGCCGGAGCACTTGGTGCTGGAGCTGCAACTGGAGCAGGTTTGGCAGGAGCTTTTTTAGGAGCGGCTGCGGCACCCTTCTGAGGTATATAAGACTTAAGCTTTTCTATGATACCGTCAATATTTTCTTCATAAACAGAACCATTCTGTCTTGCTTCGAGCATAGCCTTAATAACATCTATGGAAGTAAGAAGCAGGTCTACAACATCTTCATCTACTGCAACTCTGTCCGAACGAATCTCATCAAGAACATCTTCTACGGAGTGTGTAAAATGAGAAAGCTCCATCATTTCGACTGTAGCAGAACCACCCTTGAGTGTATGAGCGGCGCGGAAGATTTCGTCTATAGCCTCATGATTAGAAGGATCATTTTCAATCACGAGTATATTGCTTTCCAGCTGCTCTACCTGTTGCTCAGCTTCTGCAAAAAAGTCTTTTAAGAGTTCCTCATTGTTAGGGTCAAGATAATCACTCATAACATCTATTATATACCGAAAAGCCAAGTTTTCAAGATAAAATGCACAAAAAAAGGAGAAAAATCTTTTTTAAAGGAAAAGGTTGATTTTGCCGATAATTTAGTGTAGACCTATATTTTAGGAGTCAATATGAAAAGAACTGCAAAAATAAGCCTTTTTCTGGCAACATTTATACTATTTACTACTCAGGTTCTGGCACAGCCTGCATTCAGCGGTTATTCAGGTGGCAAGCTTAATTATTCGACCAACGAAGAAGTTACCGATAAATATGATCCTGATTTATCTTTACAGGCATTCTTTCAGGGGCAGTTCAATTTTAGCCAGAATATGTGGGGACATCTGGAATTCTCCATTGACACCCAGGACTTTTTGAGCAAGGAGCTGTTCCACAAAACAGAAGCCTGGTTCAAGATTGACGAGATTTCCTTAATATTTAAATCTAAGGCAGATACAAACTCAAATTACTTTAGTATTTTTATGGGAACCTACGACCCTATTGGTTCGGACATCTTCCTTCAAAGATATTTTGGTATTAAACCAATTGCTTCAAAGATTACAGAAAGCTGGCTTGGTCTTTCGGGCTCTGTACTCTACCCTCACTTTGGTATGGGTATTGCAGACGTTAAACGCTTGATGTCTTCTCCAATTGCACTTGGCGGTTATGCCTATATAAATCACGAAGACAATAAATATTATGTATTTAATGCAGACGGACGTTTTGCCTGTGTTTACAGATATTTTTCTTTTGATATAGCAGGCGGTATTGGTGTTCCTCTTTCCAACAGCAACCAGGGACAAGAAGTTATTGCAGCCATTGAAAAGCTTTACTGGCATGCAGGAACAACAATGCTCATAGGAAACAATTATACACAGAGCCTCTTTATTCAGGCAGGACTCTTTAATGTTCCTTTTACAAAGCGCAACGGAACTCAGGTTTCTCCGGATGATATTTACCTGCTTTTTGAACCACGACTCCTTTTGGAAAATGCACACGCAAATCTTTCCATTTACAGTTTGCCAAAGGAAACAGTTGACCAGCTTATTTTTGTTGATGACACACTTGGCTTGAACCTCAACATTTACGGCGATTCCTTCTCGCTTGGTGCAAACCGCTTTACCCTTGGCGCAAACTTTTCTTTCTCCTTTGTTGATAAAACCTTTATGGATGTTGTAAAGCCGCTTGAACTTATTAAGAGTGAATTCAATATAACAATGACACCATACATGTCTACCAATTTCTTAAACGGAGAACTTCATACTCAGTTCTCGGTTAAATTCATGAAGTTTGGAAAGACACGCTGGTACGATGCCTTTACAGCAGATATCGGATATACAGCTAAATTCTAAAAATCAAGATAAGCAAATACAGAATCAGGTCCTGTAAAGTGGGCGGTACCGGCAAAAATAAATGTCGTGCCGCCCATTTTTATATAGTCATTAATTTTCTGTGCCCAGATCTGGTTACGGTCGGCAAGCAGTTTTTGAATATATTCTTTGTAAACCGGCTGTGTGCTTATTTCTTCTTCGAGATCTTTGTAGTAGGCTTCTTCAAAAGCATCTGCGTCTCCGGTAAGGAAGATTTCGTAAAGATCTGATATTTCCTGTACACTTTTCTTAAGGTCTCTAAGATCACGCAAAGTGTCCCGCAGCATTATGAGCTGAGTGTTCCAGTCTCCGTAAGCAGTAAGGTCAAGCTGAACCTGTGCCTCGTCAAGTCCGTCAAAGTCGGCATCTTTTTTATTAAGCTCGTCCATTATCATAATATCGTAAGCCTTTGTTGTATCCAGACCAGAACCAAAAATGAGCACCGACTGAAGATAATTATTTAATACCCACGGTTCAAAACAGATCAACTGTGCAAGGGTTTGATTATCTACAAAGGTTGAAATAAGGACAATTTCATCCTGACTAAGATCATCTATAAAGGTGTGCGAAAGATCTGTAAGCACACTTTTCATTGTAAGATCATTTACAAGCTCGGGAAAACGTTCCCAATCTTTTTTACTGAGTTCGCAGCAAAAGCGGTCTGAACTGTCCAGTGCAGTCTGAACACATTCAGGAAAACCATTGATTCGCTGGTCTCCTGCGTGATAGGTTCCCAAAAGATATACAGTAGAAGGCTCACCATTTTCTGACCAGCCGTTTATTTCCCAAAGCATGGCTCCGTCGTGCTTGGTAAGAGTTGTTACTTTTTTCTGAGGTACAGCTGTACCCTGCCCTTCCGACGGTTTTGCACTTTTACAGGCTGAAAAAATTACGAGAGAAAAAAGAATTACACAGGCAAATAAGCGTGCAGAATATTTACGGTTCATATAATGCCTCCAAAAGACATTATAAACCTATGCACGCTCCAGTGTAAAGAACGAGCAGTTACAGCGGCCACCCTGCTTTACATGGTACAGAGCCTTGTCTGCCTGTTCTTCCAGCTTGATGTTATAACCCATGGTAGAAATTGCTACACCTACACTAAGGCTAACCTTTGGAAGTCCGTCTTCGGTATTCTGCAGCATACGGTTGATTGTTTCAATTTTGCGCTGAATTACAATCTCCGGAGTATCGCCAAACTTGGTCATTATAACAGCAAATTCGTCTCCACCTATGCGGGCAACATAGTCTGTATTACGGAACTGTTCACTAAGGATATCTGCAATTTTCTTGAGAACCAGGTCTCCTACAGGATGTCCGTATTTATCGTTTACAGATTTAAAGAAATCAAGATCAATTATGAGGTATGCAACCGGCTCAGCAGTATCGCTCAAAACCTCTTTAATCTGATTAAAGGCTTCGCGGTTTATAAGGCCTGTAAGAGGGTCATGCTCTGCCTTGTGCTTGAGTACCGAAGCCTTGATTTCGTCTTTTTCGCGCAGAGCATTGTAGCTTTTTGCAATAAGACGCATTTCGTAAGAACCTACAACGTGCATCTTTTTTTCGCTGCGGATGCTCTTTATATCATAGTTGAGCGGGCTGAGAATAAGAATGTTTGTTGCAATAAACAGGGCAAGTCCCGAAAACAGCATTGCAAGAATTGTAATTATCTGAACCAGGAAGTGGCGGTTAAAGATGATGGTGTCGCGTTCCTGATTTGCAAGGTGATCATTAAGTACATATTGAAGAACTGTAGTTGTATATCCGTTGATACGGTTTTTTGAATTCTGATAGTTCAGGTCAAAAAGAAGGTCTTCGGCTTTTGTAAGCTTGTCTTCTATAGAAAGCATAAGGTCTTCCGGTAAAAGCTTTATATCCTTTATTTCCAGCGGAAGATTGTTTGTTTCTGCGCCTAAGGCATTGTAGATCAGTGCAATTGAATACAACTCTGTCTGGGCAAGCAGCTGGGATTCTTCAAAGGCCATCTTCATGTTAAGATCTGCATCATCAGAATTGTGCCACTGCTCTATGATATTAACTGCCGAGTCGCGGTTTTTTGATACTGAATATTCTTCAAAATAATTTTTGGCATAGGAATCGTCCAGCTTAATTAAAAAAAGACGCACCTGATTTGTAAGAAAATCCGAAGTATCACGGAAGTCATTTACTGCTTTTGTACAGAGGGCATAACCTTCCATACCTTTTATAATATCACTAACCTTTGATTTTAACCGGAAGGCTGCCACGAAAACGCTGGCACAAATAATGAAAATCATGACAAGCATAGAAATGTTAATTGTCTGGATTTTGATTCCATCCCTGTTAGGACTGTAGAGCTTTTTATTCACTTTTTCCCACCCACTTTTATTAGTTAAAAAATATTATACAATACAAATCTAAATTTGACTAGGAAAAAGTGTCTTGATTTGCGCTAAATTATTTAAAATTTTAAAAAATATTTCAAAGCTTGGGGGAGTAAGGTACTCAAGATTGTCCTTAGGCGTATGAAAACTCTGCCAGGTTGGAGGAGTCTGTCCTGCAAGCACAAGTGGAACTTCCTCTGATGGAAGCATTGTTATAGCCACTGCGGGAATACCGTTTGCAATAAAGCTTGCATTGTCCGAAAGACTGCATGGAAGACAAAAATATTTGGGGCTTGAACACTGGAGCAGCTGTTTTGCACGGGCTTCGAGTTCGGAATAGGCTTTTAGGTATTTTGTAGGCACCTGCGGCGGAATGACAGTCTGCGAAAGGATTGGAACATCACCGCGTCCCATACAGTCAAAAACAAAAATATCGTCGTTGGTTATGCCAAGACGTTTGAACATCTGCGCCAGAGGAAACGCTCCCTGCTGGGCTACACCACCCTGCTCGCCAAGCTCTTCGCCATCGGTAAAGATAAGGCGGATGTTGTGCTGCCCTTCGACAAGCTCAGGAACCACGCGGGATCGGGCCCATTCCATAAGTGTAAAAACTGCAGCAGAATTATCGTTGGCGCCAATGCCTATGCGGTCGTAATGTGCAATTACCGTCTTGATGCGGAACATCGGATTGTACTGCTGTCGCGGGAACTTTACATAAATATGATTTTTCCCTTCCAAAGCCATTATACTTGAATCCACGCCACCTGTCTTAAGATAGTCCTGTATAAAGCGCGCACGATTGCAGGTGGGAGAGATAAAATCTTTGAACGCAGGAGGGATGGTGTACATACTTAGACTATATACTATTCTGTGAAAATCCGCTAGAATACTACCATTATATTATCAAAAAATGAGGTCAAATTATGCCAACTCCATTGGAAAACTATCTTGCTGCCACAAACGGAAAACCAAATCCGGCTATGTGTGCTTATGTTGCAAATCTTCAGCAGGTCGCTAGCGTTGGTCCTGATATTGCAGCATCTATCGTAAATGAACTTGAAAATCAGCGCAGTCACTTAAAGCTTGTTGCAAGTGAAAACTATTGTTCACTCAACGTACAGGCTGCCATGGGAAACCTTCTTACAGACAAATATGCAGAAGGATATCCTGAACACCGCTACTATGGTGGTTGTGTAAATATTGATGCAGTAGAAAATGTTGCTGCCCGCGAAGCAGAAAAGCTTTTTGGTGCAGACTATGCATATGTTCAGCCACACTCTGGCGCAGATACAAACCTTGTTGCTTACTGGGCAATCCTTAGCGCAAAGGTAGAAACTCCAACTTTGGAAGAGCTTGGCGTAAAATCTTTGAACGACC